>Ga0308414_1000504_pt1 | contig 24922 bp, 6 predicted proteins | sample HotsprSampleOS50_FD_205667 | JGI IMG/M metagenome (GOLD analysis project Ga0308414, IMG submission 205667) | Hot spring phototrophic mat microbial communities from Octopus Spring, Yellowstone National Park, Wyoming, United States - 20090730_OS50 ...
TTTGAAAATTCGTCCACGTAGCGCCGTTGTCATGGCTCACTTTTAACGTGACGTGCTCATTGGCCAGCAGATTGTTGGCCCCGCCCGGCACGGTATTGATTGAGCCTACAATCGTTGTGGCATTGATCTTGCGCGGCAACTCGTCAAAGGTCAAATCTTGGTAGGCTGGATTGACAAGATTAGCGTAATAGTACGTCGCGGTCCATTGCCATACCCAATCACTCACTCCCAGCTTGGCCGGATCGCAGTCGCCATAATAGGCCGAATTGGTAATGGTCACGCCTGAAAACACACGCATCCAAGCCCACCACTCCTCGTTACCCTGCACCTCGCATATCGCGGTTCCGTCCATCTCCGGCCATTCTTGCCCAGTATTGTCCCGGCCGGTGACGATGTAATTGGTGGGAAAATGATGGCACACCAAGGGCCGCGTGTGATTTCCGTAGCAGTACCACCAGGCTGGCATGTACCAAGTTGTGTTGGTAGTAGGCGGTGATAGGACATCCTCTTCATACTCACAACACAGCCCTTGAATATACAACCCATACGGTACGAGCGTGCCGTCCCGCAGGCAGAAGAAATTGCTGGTTGCTTCGGGATCGTCCGGCCATGTGCTGATCGAATCGGTCATGACGAACCACACTATACCAACAGCATGCGCACGACATGCCGTCATGATACTGAACAGCATTAGGGTTACAAGCGTTTTTACGTTCATGCGTTGCTCCTTTGTTGACGTTGGAATGGCTTGACGCCGATTGTTGTTATGGTATCACCTGGCGTACGCGCCACGCGCGCGCCGTGCCAGGATGAGCTTTGTTAATAATCACGTTATCGCCGCTGCCAGGATACACATTGGTGGCAGCTGGCACCGATGGCAGCCACACGCCATTGCCACGCATGGCACTGACGATTTGAACCGCGTGCTGACTGAGCACCCGGGCGCGCCGCGCTGGCCGCGCCGCACCGGCCAAGTGCGCCAGCCAGCGCATAGCGGTGAAAGGATGCCCGCTATTCAATTGCGTGTAATCTGCCGCGTTCATACGCACCGTTTCCTTGTTGTCTGTACAACGTTCTACCGGCCAGATACAACGTCACGGGCTGGCCTGGACCATGCCCGGCCAACCGTGGACGCATCTCACTGGTTACACGCTGATGTACGCGCCGCCCGCGCCAGCAGCATCGCCACCACACCCGCCAGCACGCCCGGTTCGGGAATCACCGTCATGGCTTGGCTCTGTGGAAGCTCATCAATAGGACCGATGATTTTGACCTGTGGAGTGGACAGCATCGCACCGGCCAAAGTGCCCGTGAAATTGCCCGGCCCGCTAATCGTCAGCGTTTGAAAATTCGTCCACGTAGCGCCGTTGTCATGGCTCACTTTTAACGTGACGTGCTCATTGGCCAGCAGATTGTTGGCCCCGCCCGGCACGGTATTGATTGAGCCTACAATCGTTGTGGCATTGATTTTGCGCGGCAACTCGTCAAAGGTCAAATCTTGGTAGGCTGGATTGACAAGATTGGCGTAGTAGTACGTCGCGGTCCATTCCGTTACGTAATCATCCACCGCCAGCTTGACCGGATCGCAGTCACCGTAATAGGCCGAATTGGTAATGGTCACGCCTGAAAACACACGCATCCAAGCCCACCACTCATCGTCACCCTGCACCTCGCATATAGCGGTCCCGTCCATCTCCGGCCAGCCTTGCCCAATATTGTCCCGGCCGGTGACGATGTCATTGGTGGGAAAAAGATGACCCACCAAGGGCCGCGTGTGATTTCCGTAGCAGTACCACCAGTCTGGCATGAACCAGGTCGTGTTGGTAGTAGGCGGTGATAGGAGATCCTCATCATACTCACAACGTAGCCCTTGAATGTACAACCCATACGGTACGAGCGTGCCGTCCCGCAGGCAGAAGAAATTGCTGGTTGCCAAGGGATCGTCCGGCCATGTGCTGATCGAATCGGTCATGACGAACCACACGACACCAACAGCATGCGCACGACATGCCGTCATGATACTGAACAGCATTAGGGTTACAAGCGTTTTTACGTTCATGCGTTGCTCCTTTGTTGACGTTGCAATGGCTTGACGCCGATTGTTGTTATGGTATCACCCGGCGTACGCGCCACGCGCGCGCCGTGCCAGGATGCGCTTTGTTAATAATCACGTTATAGCCGCTGCCAGGATACACATTGGTGGCAGCTGGCGCCGATGGCAGCCACACGCCATTGCCACGGATGGCACTAACGATTTGGAACGCATGCTGACTAACCACCTGGTCGCGCCGTGTTGGCCGCGCTGCTTCGTTGGATACCACGTCAGCAATCCCGCACTGGTCAAACGGCAGCTGCCACGGGAACCACGCCGCACACCAGTTCTCCACCTTGCTAATCCCATCTGACTGCCGTACATCCGCCACATGCGCCGGATCGTTGGTAGACACCCTGCCCACCAGCGTCACGCGCCGCATACTGCCGGTATGGGCCTCATTGATAATGACTTTATACATCCGCGCACGGTACCAGTTGGTCGCGGCCGGCTGTGCCGCCAGCCACACGCCATTGCCACGGCTCGCACTCACCACCGTGCCGCCAAACGTGCTTTGGCTGACAATCTTGTCGCGCCGCGACGCCATGCCCCTTTCATCGTTGACCACCTGCGCCAGCCCCACTTCGTCGAATGGCACCGCCGCGGTGACTTCCCCTTCCGCGGTCATGAAATCAAACGGCGACGACAACCATGTTTCCGCTTTGGCGACCCCGTCTGACTGGCGCACCACCAACGTCATCTTGCCGACGTCATATGCACTGGTGGCCGTGCCCGCGACGAGCCGGTAGAATACCGCTTTTGTCTGCGGCGCTGCGACATCCAGCCAAGGCGGCTGTACCCGCTCAGCTCGCACAAACCACGCGCCAGGAGCCAGCGTATACTGGTCATTGGTACACGCCAGCACGGTGGCCGTGGTATTGCTCCACAGCAACAGCGGCGTGGCAAAGTCATTCGACAAGCGGATGGAGAAGTGTGCGAGGGGGTCTGCCCGCTCCTCTTCAGGGAGGCGCGTCACCAGCACCACGTCCCAGCTGTCTTCTCCAATCACATTCGTCCCCCATACATAGATTTCATTTTCCCCAACTTCCAACTGCACATCTATGCTCCACAACGGCGCAGCGGGGAATGTTCCCCAATCAACCGTATCCGGGCCGATGAAACTTTCGTATTCCATCATGCCCACAACATGTTCATTGCACGTCCCGCTCAGGTGAATGCTGGTCACGGTGTACGGCACGGTGCAGTCATCCTGGAAAATCGTCACCACCGGGATGCCGAACGGCGCGGTACTCCGCACAACCGTCACTGTGTCGTATGCCGCAACACCCGCGCTGTTGGCGCCGCGCACAATTATCTTGTTGGTGCCTTCCGCCAGCCAGATGCTCTGCACCGCCCAAGCCGGCGCAGCCGTGATCACCCCGTGCCCGGTGGTCAGCAGATTCGTCCACGTCATCATGCCGGTCACAAAGGCGTTGTTAGTCCCCCCGACGGCCGTCTGTTCGATGTCATAGTCCACCGTCATGTTGACATTCGTGATGTCCACAAACGGCGGGCCGGTCGCGCTGATGACCATCTCATGTGACGAGGCTTCGCCCAAGGCATTGGTGCCGCACACCCAGATCAAGTTGTCGCCCGGTTCAAAATAGCGCGTGCGGATGGTCCATGCCGGCGCGGCGGCAATTGAGCCGCTGGCGCCGTTGCGCAGATTGATCCAGCGCACCGCGCCCACTACATGCGCGTTGTTGGTGCCGTTGACCGTCATCATCGTCGGGCTGCACCAGCCACTCACAATGCGCGTGTACGGTGCACCCGTGCCCAGCCCGCCGCGCGTAATCGTCACAGTGTCGCTCGACGACGCGTTCATGGCATTCGTGCCGGTCACCGTGATCACGTTAGTGCCCACGCCGAGCGGTATGTTGGTAATCGTCCACGAAGAAACCGCAGCCACCGCACCCCGCGCGCCATTCAGCTCATTATGCCATGATAACCAGCCAATCGTGCTGTTGTTGATGACGCCACCGATTGTTGCACCGGTGTGATCGTACGACACACTGTAATCGTCGTTGGTGATGGCTACATAGGGCGGCAAGGCGCCGGCACGAGTGACCGTCACCACGTCTTGCGCGGCCGTGCCGGCCATATTCGTGCCAATTACGATAATTTGATTGGCGCCAACCACCAATGGCACACCCGTGATCTGCCACGACGTGGCGGCGGCGCCGGTGCCTGCAGCGCCGTTGGCCATGTTCGTCCACGTCATCCCGCCCACCACCGCCGGGCTGTTGGTCCCCTCGATGGTCACCGTCATCGTCTCGTACGGCACGGTATGATTAGGCGTGGTAATGTCAACAAATGGCGGCGGTACGTCCTGCAGATGAGCAAACGCAGCGCTGTATGGCCCCCAATTCCCGCCGCTGTCGCGGCCGCGTACCAACAGCACCCGCTGCCTCTCTGCGAATGCGCCGGCGCTAATCGTGGCCGTCACTACCTCGATAGGGCTATTAAAGCTGCCATCCGCCGCACTCATCGGAACTGCTACAGCACCGCTGCGCCAGTGCGGCACGTCAATGTAGTACTCCGCCGCCGTAACCGGCTGGTTGCCATTTTTCGTATCGTCAATCGTAGCGGTGAGAATCACATTGTTGCCCGAAGGGGTGGCGGTGACATTCAGCGCATCGGGGCCGTAGACCGTCATGTACGGCGTATGCGCCAGTTTGCACGCATACAGAAATGCCGGGCGGTTGAGGTTCCATTGCCGGGCAACATCACTGTACGATGGCATGAACGTGCTGCCGCATTCGAACGTGAAGGCTGGAATGCCCAGCACGCCATAGCCCCATTCATCGCTCGTGCCGCTGGTGGGATACAGACTGTAGGATTGTCCCGGACTGTAGCCGTTGTAGGTGGCAAATTTGTTGCCGATGGCGCTCAAAGCTGCACCGTTGGGAGCGGCACTCGACGTGAAACCCCACGGCCAGAGCACCAGGTCGCCATAACTGTGCAGCGTAATCAGGATGCCGGTAGTATTGGTAGGCGCCGCATCATAGTCGCCCGGCCCTCGCTGGTCGGGAATAAGCGATTCGATAAATGTTTGCAGTGCGTACACTTCCGGTTCGGATGCCGCGAAAGTGCCGCGGTACGTTTGATCAAGCGGATTGCCGCTGCTGCCGCCCGAGTTCCACTTGAAGCTGTGATTGCGGTTGAGGTCCACACCGTACTGCGTGCTGCTGCTGGGCGGCCAGTACGTACTGCCCGCGCGATTGGCATTCTTGCGCTGCATGTAGGGACCCATGGCAGCGATCCAATATCCATCGGGGTTGACGTTCGGCACGACGTAGGTAACATGATAATCAACCATCCAGCGTACATCCGGGTCGCTGACATAGCGCTGCGTCAGCCAGTCAATCAACAGCATGCCCATTTCGGGCGTGGTGATTTCGCGGGCATGAATGGCGCACATGAGAAAGAACACTGGCTTGGGGCCTGGAATTTGTTTATTAGTGATTTTCATCGCCAGCAGATCAAAGCCAGGATTGAACTGCCCGCCGTGCGTGTCGCCTCCCATCATTTTGTTCTGGCTGTCGCCATAGTCAATGATTTCCGTAATCATGGGATACGCGGCGGTTACCGCCCGCATCGCCGCATAGTTTTCATGCACCTCACGATACCCGCCATTGAACGTAAAGGGCGACACTTCAGGATACAAATCCGCAGTGGCTTCTTCGTCCACCAGAACGGTCCAGCCTTCACGGATGAACTGCACATATAGATTGCTGTTGACGCCCACGCGCGCGTAGCGCTCGGTACGGTTCACATAATGAATGTCGTAGCGGTAGAGATTGGTCAGCTCCAACTGGTCGGTGTAATAGAGCCGGGCTACGAAATCGCCTGCCGGCAGACAGTCAAGAGCATTCGTGCGCGGCGCGGCCGCCGCGCCCGCCGCAGCTGCAGCTGCGAGAAGCCAAATCGTCTGTTTGATCGTCATCACACTATCCACATTCGTTATTGCATTTTAACTGGTGCAGCCGTGTTTGTGCGGCTTGCGCCCTGCAGCATCCCGCGTGGCTGATACCAGTCGCGCGCCGGCCCAGCGTGGCGTTTGTTGATGCGGATAATATACCCGCCGCCGGGATACAGATTCGTTGCTTGAGGCACACTGGTGACCCAACTGGTTGTTCCGCGCGTTGCGTAGGCTGGCGTGGCGCCCGCCGCCGCTTGCGAAAAGACCGCATCGCGCCGCGCCGGTACGCCCCCATAGCCTGTCACCACGCCATCCAGCCCCGACGCCGTGAATGCCACAGTCCATGGATACCACGCAACGCACCAATTCTGTACATGCTTGAGCCCGTCTGACTGCACCACACGTGCCACATATGCCGGGTCCTGTTGTGAGACCTTGCCGTACAGCGTCAACCGCTTGGCCGGTCCTCTATGTGCCTTGCTGATGATCAACTTGTACATACGGTCGCGATACCAATTGGTCAGCGTGGCATCACCAGTGAAATACCACCGCCCGTTGCCGCGGGTGACTGTTGCGATCCCTCCGCCTTTGACTGGCTGACATACGACGGCATCACGCCGCGATACAAACCCGCTTTCATTGTTCACTGCCCCGCCCACTCCAATCGTATCAAACGGCAGCATCGGCACTTCCTCGCCATGGTCATTGATGAAATCGAATGGCGAGCTAATCCAGTTCTCGATGTGGTTCCGCCCATCCGACTGTTGAATCACCAGCGTCAACTTGCCCACATCATACGCACTGGCCCGGCCACCTGAAACGACCCGGTAATACACCGCCGGGCTGTTGGTGCCTTGCGCGTCCACCCATGGCGGGGTCACGCTCTGCGCGCGCACAAACCACGCCTGCGGATCACTCGTGTAGTCCCGATTCGTGCATACCAGAACGTCCGCTACCATACCGCTCCAACTCAACACCGGTGTGGCAAAATCGGCGGACAGTTTGATCGTGAAGCCCTCGATGGGATCTGCACCCGCCGGGCGGCGCTCCACATACAGAATATCCCAGCCTTCCCATCCCAACGCATTAGTGCCCCATACAATGATCTCGTTGTCGCCCACCTCAAGCGGCACATCCGCAATCGCCCATGCCTGCGTCACCGGTATGCTGCCGAAACCTACCGTGTCCGGGCCGTTGTACACTTCCCAGCTCAGGCCGCCAACCAGACACTCGTTGTTGGTTCCTACAATCGTCAGGTGGGCCGTCGTGTACGGGACAGACGCATCGGTCATCGTAATATCTACAAACGGTATGCCTGTTTCCGGGCCGCGCCGTGTGATCACAACACTGTCGCTATCGGCCAGGCCGACACTGTTCGTTGCGGTCACTGTGATTTCATTCACCCCTGGCGCGAGCGGCACGGATGGAATGACCCAAGCCGGCGCCGCCGCCAGTGTGCCCTCCCCGCCCGCACTGTTCACCCAGCGCATCCCGCCGGTGACGTACTGGTTATTCGTGCCACCCAGCGCCGTCGCACTCGTTTCATACGCCACCGTGACGCTCAGATTCGTGATGTCCACATACGGCGCGTCCGCTGGCCGTGCCTGTCGTGTAATGGTTACGCTGTCACGCGCTGCCTCGCCCACACTGTTGGTGCCGCGCACGTGGATGACGTTCGCACCGTGTGCCAGTGCGATGCCAGTAATCTGCCACGCGGGCGCCGCCGCCACCGCGCCTTCCTCCCCCGTTAAGTCGTTCCACCACGTCAGCATCCCCACCACATGCGCGTTGTTTGTGCCCGCCACGGTGTAACGGCTGACTGTATACGCCACGGTGGCATCGTGGTTCGTGATGTCTACCAATGGCATGACAGGATTGAATTCATACGCGCCCATGTCCACTGCGCCTTGTTTCACGCGCGCGTACCCGTCCATGTCGCGCGCCAGTGCCATCCAATCCGCGGTTGCTCCTGCATTAATGCATGGAGAAGTGCCGGTAAGCCGGTAATTGCCCGCCGCTGCGTTGACAAACTGTGGAGCATTGGTGATATTTCCTGTACCAGTCACTGCAGGTGCCGTACAACTGTAGGTGTAACTCCACCCACTGCCGCTGTTGGCATAGTTGGCGCCGGTATTGTGATACACAATCGTATTGTGCACGTGGCCGCCGCCCAAACAGCGTACGCCCGCTGCTGATGACCCGCTGTTCCCCGACACCGTGCAGTTTGTCAGCCCCCCACCGTAATAGCAGTACGCGCCGCCCCCGAATGCCGCGTGATTCATCGTCAACACCGAATTAATCGCCGCACCACCAAAGTCAAACATCATACCACCGCCATAATTTGCCGCGCGGTTCCCGCTCACGACGGTGTTGTCAACGACACCCTGCGCCACCCGCACACCGCCGCCATTGTATGCACTGTTCCCTTGGAGAACTGACCAGCGTACGGCGCTAAGGTTAAGATGTACGCCGCCGCCACCGCCCGTCGCCCCGGCACGGTTGCTCACCACGTGGCAGCCGCTGATCTCGCTCCCGCTATCAGCGTAAATGCCTCCGGCATGCCCCCCTGCCGTGTTGCCGTGAATAAATGCGCCGGTGATCACCGTTTGTGCGTTGGCGTAGACTCCGCCGCCATTCGCATTCGCAAGATTGCCGGTGACCATGCCGCCTTGTATGATCAAATGCTGTTCACCATAGATACCGCCGCCGTTGGCCGCACGGTTATTGCATACACTGCTGCTGCGTACCATATTCGAATTGACCGCATACACGCCGCCGCCGCGCACAGCTTCATTTCCATATACACTGGCGCCTGTGATGCGGGTGCCGGGTTCCAGATAAACACCGCCACCATAATTGGAGGCCATGTTCTCCACCACGACGCACGCATCAAGCGCAGCCAGCGTGCTGAGGAGTGAGCCGCCCCCCACGTTCTGAGCCATATTGCCTGCCAGCCTGCAGGCAATGAGCCGCGCTGCGCTTTCCGCAAACGCGCCACCGCCTTCCCGCGCGCGGTTGCCCGTCACAACACAATTCGACACCAGTGCACTGTTCAGGGCATACACCCCCCCGCCACACCCTGTGGCTTCGTTGCCCGCCACTAGGCAGTTCAACACGAACGCACCATCCACGCGCACGCCTGCCCCACAATCGCTGCGGGGCGCCCCACAACACGCATATCCGTTGGTCAACGTAAATCCTTCCAGCACTGCACCGCCCGACACTCGCGCCACACGGTGCAGCCCCCGCGCGTCAAGCATCGTCACCGCTGCTCCGTCCACTGCCCGCACGGTAATATTGCTGGCCACACGCAGCTCGGCCCCCAACGTATATTGCCCCGCCGCTACCAGTACCAGCTCGCCCTCGCGCGCGGCATCTATGGCATCTTGTACGTTGGTTGCTGCGTTCGCCCACGTAATGTACGGCCATACATGCCGCCCCGTGGTGCTCACATAATGGGTTGATTCGTCGGGCAGGTAGTTGGCCTCATAGGCGCCCATGTCAACAATCTGCGCGCCAGAGCCGCCAATAATACGCGGCGCGCCCGCGGCGTCGGTTCGGTAATACATCCACGGTGCGTTTGTACCCGCATTGATGCAGGGTGAATTCGTCGCCAGCCGCATGTCGCCAGCCGCCAGATTGATGAACAGGGGATCGCTCTCCAAGTTGCCTTCGCCTGCCATCAGCGGTTGCATGCATGAATAGACATAGGCATGACCTGTCCCGCTGTTCGCAACATTGCCTCCGTAATTATGGTAAATGATGCTATTCACGATCTGGCCGCCAAAATAACACCGGATACCTTGGCCGACCGAGCCGCTGTTGGCGGTCACGGTGCAGTTGGTGACGGCGCCGCCATAGTAACAATAGATACCGCCGCCGAAATTTCCCTGATTGCTGATCACGGCGCAGCTTACCATGCTGCCGCCGCCGTTAAACTTCACTCCGCCGCCGTAGTTGAATGCCACGTTGCCCCGCAGCACGGATTCCTGCACTTCGCCGCCAGTCAGGCGCACTCCGCCGCCATCCTGCGCACGGTTGTTCTCAATCCTGCACTGGCTCACCACCCCACCCTCAATCGCCACGCCCCCGCCATGCCCGTTGACCCTGTTGCCCGTAATGACACACCGCCGCACCAGCCCGGCCGTCATAACCAGCCCGCCGCCGTGCCCGCTGTTGAACCCGTTGCTCAACGTCAGCCCTTCCACTACAGCCCCCGCGTGGTGTACCACAAGACATGGCCGCACCCCGTTGCCATCCAGTACCACCGCTCCCTCGCCTAATATCCCCGTGGCGCGCCGCAACGTAACGTGCTTGTCCACCACCACCGTCTGCCCGCTGTAGACGCCGTCCGCAATATAAATCGTGTCGCCATCGTCAGCGGTGACGAGCGCCGTTGATATGTCGCGCGCCGCCGTCGCCCAGCTGTTGTACGGATAGATGTGCCCGCCGTTGAGCGAGACAAAATGCTGCGGAGTGTGATTGTTGATATAGTACACCATTTGCGTCGCCGCGTTGGCATCGGCGTCGCGCGCGATCACCTTAAACGAATTTGAACCAATCACCAACACCGCTTCATAGCCCCATTGATCATTGCCAAGTGGCACAGCATCCGTGCCATTCACCGTCACCCGCGTGACGCCGGCATTGTCCGTCGCAATCACCCGCATGGGCACCGTGTAATTCGTGGTTGCATAGCCTGACGGCGGCGTCACTTGTGAAATGTAGGGCGCCTCGATGTCCAGCCGGATGTACATCACATACACCGCCGCGGCGTTGTTCTCAAGATCACGTGCCATGATGTTCAACATGTTGGTGCCAAACTGCAGCGGTGCGGTGTATAGCCATTGTTCGCCGCTCTTCACCGCGTGGCTGCCGTTAATCGTGACACTGGCCACCGCCACATTGTCAGTCACGCTGATTGCCATGGGCACCTGCGGCCCGCTCGTAGTAAACCCTGACGGTGGTGTCACCCCGCTAATCACGGGCGGCGTAGTATCCGGAATGAATACATAGTGCACTGTCTGCGTGGCCATATTTCTGCTGCGGTCGCGTGCAATCACCGTCATCGTGTTCGTCCACGGCGCCAGCGCCGCCGTATACTGCCATACTCCCGCGATGTTCGTCGCGGCATTCCCATTCACTGTCACTGCTGCCACCATCACATTGTCTGTGGCAATAATGCTCATCGTCACGTTGCGGGGTGTTAATGCCCAGTCACCGGGTGTGATATTCACAATCACCGGCGGAATTTTGTCGGGCGGCCCCACCCGTTCCAACGCCGCCGCAATGTTCAGGCGCCCGCCACTGGCGACGATCCCATTCCATTGCGGTAACCGGTCACTTGTCTCCATCAGTATCTGCATCACTTCCTGGTAGCGCAGTTCCGGATTCACCGACCACAACAGCCCGGCACACCCCGCCGCGTGTGGCGTCGCCATCGACGTCCCGCTCATCGTCCCATACCCGCTAATCATGCAGCTCAGCACACTCACCCCCGGCGCCGCCACTTCCACAAAGCGCGTCCCATACCCCGAGAACGATGCCTTGTTGTCGCTTTGATCCGACGCCGCCACGCCCATCACATTGTCGTGCGGATAACAGCATGGATAATAGGAGCCGCCATCATTGTTCCCGCCGTGATTGCCCGCCGCCGCTACAAAGAAGTAGTTACGGCTGCGCCCAGCTTCCAGCAAGTCCGAGAACGTTTGGCTGAATCCGCCGCCGCCCCAACTGTTGTTGCTCAGCCGCGCACCCATCAAAATTGTGTATTCCAAACACACTGCTCCATCTGAAATATACCCTGACCCGCCAGAATTTAAAAACTTCGCTCCCATGATGCGCGACCGCCACATCACGCCCGCCACCCCTACCCCATTATTCCCATGCCCTGAATGCGTCCCCGAACAGTGCGAACCGTGATTGTGATCATCCATTGGGTTGCCCGACTTGTCACTCCCGTTGTTCTGGCAGCGGATGCCATAGTAGTCATCTACCCACCCATTGTTGTCATCGTCCCGGCCGTTCCCAGGTATCTCACCTGGGTTGGTCCACATGTTGTTCCGCAAATCTTCGTGATTGTAATTCACACCTGTGTCAATCGTGGCGATCACCGTAAGATTGTCGTCCCCCACTGCGCGGTCCCATGCCAGCGGCGCCGAAATCTTCATCATCCCATACAACTCATTAAACCGCGGGTCGTTCGGGATAATGGTGGCTGTCACCACCCAGCTCGGCTCGGCATAGCGCACCGCACCCAGCGCCGCTACCCGGCTGCACAACGCCGGAATGTCGTTCGTCTTCGGCACGCCCCACACTTCTGCGTTCACTAACGTAAAACGATGCCGCAATTCTGCGTTAAACTGCGCCCGCAACGCGGCCGTGTCCAGCGCCGTCACCCCTTGATTAAATCCCACCATGATGGCATCATTGGCATAGTCAAGCTCTTCCGCTCCATCCGCATACTCATGCGTGACGCCATCCAGCTGCCGGTGCAGTTCCGCATGGTCAACCTCGGGAAGCTGCGCCACGTCACCTGTCAACGCTGCCGCATCAGTGCCCGCTGGCAATTTCCAGATTTCTGCATTGCGTGTGCGGTCCTTGTAAAACAGTTTGGCGCGGTACCGCAGGCGCAGTGCCGCAGCTGTATCCGCAGCCACCTCCGGTGTGTACTGCACAACCAGTTCATCCGGTACAGACACCGTCTGTCCTGCTGCCGCCACATACCATGCGGCGCAGACCACACTGACCACCAGCTGCTGCCAAGGCCTGATGATGTTCATACGTTTACTCCGTCACATGTCTGCGTTATTGCCTGACTGTCCCTTCATACTTGCATGCCGCTTCTTATGCCGCACGCTTGGCCACTCGCCGCGTACCCCACCACACGATCGCACATAACGCGAGCCCCGCCGCCGGTTCCGGTATCGGTATTACTCCCGGGCCTGAATTGGGCAGCCCCGGCCGCGCCGATATCCCTTCCACTCGCACCAACGGCAGTCCCGTTGCTTCATACCGGCCGCTAAAATCTCCATCCCCCTTGATCGTCAATTCGTGGAGCGCGTGCCATGTCGCTCCTTCATCCATACTGTACGCCACCCGCACCATGCTGTTGTCCAGTTGATTGTTCCCGCCCTTCTCCGTCGTGTTCACCGAGCCGGTAATGCTCCCCTGCTCCGTCAATACGGGAAAGATATCGAACTGCAGCCCTGTATATGCCGGATTCACATTGGTAATTGGAAACGTAAGCTGGCTCCATGTATCGTTGAACTCACCGAGTTGCTCCAACAGCCGCATTTCCGTATCGCCATAGTACGCCGCCTCACCGATGCTGCGTGCTGAAAACGCGCGCACCGCACCATACCAGTCGTCGTCGCCTTCAATGAACGCCGACACACACCCGGGACCCGCCGGATAGCCTTGATTGGCCGCATCGCGCCCCATTACGATTAAGCCCATCATGCTTTCCCGGATATACTCCGGCGTGTGCACACCGTAAGCATGTGTCTGCTCTTGTTTGAGCAACGTGCCCGGCACCAGCGGCTGTGGCGCGGGAAATGCACCCGTCACCATACCAGATAATCCCTGCACCCGCAACCCTTCCGGCGCTGCGCTGCCGTCCCGCATCACAAACCGGTATGAGCGGCCGTCATCCGTCCACTCCGGATCGCTTTCCACCACGAAAAATTCCGCCGATGCCAATGCCCAGTGCACGCTTGCCAGTACTACAAGATATGTTGTTAGATTCCGCATGTTTTGTCTCCTTGCGTGATCATTCATTACTTGCTACATTCACGGAATGATGCGCGGCTGACGCCATGTCCGTGTTGCCCCCCTGTGCAATTTGTTGATTTTGACTTTATACCCGTGGCCCGGATAGAGGTTGGTCGCAGCCGGCACCGATGTGATCCATACACCGTTGCCACGCGTGGTCTTGATCTGCGTGCCACCCGGTGCCGTTTGGCTGGCCACTCCGTCACGCCGTTTCGGCAGCCCGCTTTCGTCGGTCACCACCGCCGCCAGCCCCGCATTGTTGAACGGCACGATCCACGGCCACCATGCCACACACCAGTTATCCTCCTCTGCCTGCCCGTCGCTCTGCCGCACCTGCGCCACCACGGCCGGATCGTTGGTAGAGACGCGCCCGTAGAAGGTCAGCGGTTTGGCCGCGCCGGTATGCACACGGTTGATCTTCACGATGTACATCTGATCACGGTACCAATTGGTGGCCGCGGCCGACGACGGCAGCCATGTGCCGTTGCGGCGGGCGGCGTACTCCATGTCGCCAGTTGCATTCCGCGTGTAGACGATATCGCGCCGCGTCGGCGTGCCCGCTTCGTTGTTCACCACTGCGTCCACGCCCACCACGGCGAACGGCAGTGCCGCGACGAGCCCACCCCGTACATCCATAAAATCAAATGGGCTCGACAGCCAGTTCTCTACATGATCCCCCTGCGACTGCCGCACATATACGGTCATGAACCCCACATCATACGCGCTCGTCACCCCGCCGCTCACCAGCCGGTAGTACGAGGCCGTCCATTGCCCTGCTGCACCATCCTGCCACGGCGCCACGGCATTTTCAGCTGCCACTTGCCATGCCGCCGTATTCGTGGTGTAGTACCGTTCGCGGCACACCAGCACATCTACCCGCCCGGCCACATTGCTCCATGTCAGCACTGCAGCGCCCGCACTACGCTCATACACTATGCTAAACTCTTCGAGCGCAGTGGCCGCGGCTTCCGCAGCACGCACGATGACGGCCTGTCTCGCCGTGGCCAGCCCGTACCGGTTGGTCGCCGTCACGCTTATCACGTTCGTCCCCGTGACCAGTGCTACCTCTGGAACCACCCATACCGCTGTGGCCGCCACGTTGCCCCGCTCATCGCTGGCACTGTTTTCCCACGCCAGCGCACCGTCGGCACCGCTGCAGGTGCCTGTAATGGCTATCATCGTCACCGCCGCAGGTACATTCATGTCCGGTGTCTCAATCGCCAACTCTGGCGCATGGATGCCGGCCGGCAGCCGTGTGATCGTCACCCATTCTGTATCCGCCTCTCCGTACATGTTGGTGCCAATGATTTCAAACACATTCTCGCCTTCGTCAAGAATGATATTCACAAACCATTGCGGCGTGGCGCTGCGCGTGCCGCTGTCCAAGGTCAAATAGTTCATCCACCGCATCCGGCCTACCACGTGTGCATTGTTCGTGCCTTCCACGCGGAAGAACTCTACTGCATTCGTCACCACCGTGGGCCGTGTCAACAGCACGACGTCTGGTGCACCACTCCCCGCCGGCAACCGCCTGATGGTAATCTGGTCTGCCGCCGCTTCGCCATACATGTTCGTACCAACAACGGTAATCGTATTCACACCCACATCCAGCCCTGCCCCTGCAATTTCCCACGACCGCACCGCCGCAAACGATCCGCCACTGCCGGTCAACGTGTTACTCCACACCACCGTGCCCACCACGTGATGGTTGTTGGTCCCGGCGATCGTGATACTCACGCTTTCATACGCCACCGTCCCGCTCGCCGTCGTCACGTCCAGCCATGGTGTGCCGCTGCCATCAGGCAGGCGTGTAATCACCACCTCCACCGCCGCGCCGTCACCATACATATTCGTGCCATGCACACGAACCACGTTGTCTCCTATCGCCAACGCCAGATTGCTTACCACCCATGGCGCCGTAGCCGGAAACGCTCGGTGGGCACCGCTCACTAGATTCGTGCACCACATGTATCCCACAACATGGCGGTTGTTTGTGCCGCTGATCGTGAAACTGGTCACTTCATTCGTTACCACTGTGTTAGTGGTGTAGAGCAGGATTTCCGGCACGCCACTCCCCACCGGCAACCGTGTGATGGTCACCAGCTCCGTCGCCCGCACACCATACATGTTCGTCCCCGTCACCAGAATCGTGTTCGCTCCCACATCCAGCCCGATGCCATTAATCGTCCAGCTGGGCGCCGCCGCCAGCGTGCTCCGCGCGCCGGTCAGCAAATTTGTCCAGTGCATCACACCCACAATGTGTTTGTTAGAACCTGCGACGGCGTAACTGGTGACTTCGTTCGCCACCACGCTGTTGGTCGTCACCAACAGTATCTCCGGCGTGCCACTGCCATACGGCAAGCGCGTGATCGTCACACTCGCCGTATCCTTCCAGCCATACATGTTCGTGCCCGTCACGTCAATCACGTTGGCCCCAACCTGCACCGGAACGCCCGTGATCACCCATTCCCGCGCCGCCACGATCGAGCCCGCCACCCGCGTCTGCCGGTTTGACCATACCAGCATCCCCACCACATGATGGTTGTTGCTCCCCGTCAGCGTCACGAATGTTACTTCATTCGTCACGGTCTGATTCGTCGTATACAAGATCACATCCGGCGCGCCGCTTCCTTCCGGACGGCGTGTGATCGTCACCGTGGCCACCGCGCCTGCCCCAAACATATTCGTACCCGTCACACTGATCAGATTGGCCCCCAGCGCCAGTGGCACGCCCGTGATGCTCCATGCCGGCACCGCCACCAGCGTCCCCCCTGCCGCGTTCAACGCATTGCTCCATGTCATCCCGCCCACCACATGCATATTATTGGTGCCACTAATCGTCACACTGGTTACTTCGTTCGTCACAATGCTATTGGTCGTAACAATTACCACCAGCGGGGCTTCACTCCCTACCGGCAGCCGCGTGATCGTCACGCGTGCAGTGTGCCCCAGCCCGTACGCATTCGTCCCGCGCACGCTGATCACGTTTTCTCCCACTGCCAGCCCCACGTGTGGTATGCTCCACCCCGGCGCCGCGGCAAGGTTCCCGCCCGCTTGTGTCAGCCCATTGCTCCACCACAGCCCTCCCACCGTATACTCATTCGCCGTCCCCCCGATCGTTATTGCCGCCACGCTGTACGTCACCGCCGCCGCTGGTGTGGTGATGACTACTTCCGGTGCCAAGTTCCCCTCCGGCATGCGCGTAATCGCCACCACCCCTGTCGCGCTGGCGCCATACAAATTCGTACCGATCGCCACAATCTCATTGCGCCCCACCTCCAGCGGAATGTCCGCTATCTCCCATACAGCCGTGCGTGCCTCCAGCCAGCCGGCCACACTGTTCAACGCATTGCTCCACACAATTGCACCCACCACATGCCGGTTGTTCGTTCCCTCCACTGTGTACACTATGACTTCGTTCGTCACAATGGTATCTTCCGTCAAGAACATCAGCTGCGGCATGCCGCTGCCCGCCGGCAACCGCGTGATGGTTACCCAGGCTGTCGCGGCAACCCCGTACAAGTTGGTCCCGCGCACCATGATCTCATTCGCGCCCTCTGCAAGGGCGATGCCCGCAATCTCCCATGCCGCCGCGCCTGCAGTAAACCATCCCGCTGCCCCACTCACACTGTTGCTCCACAGAATCGCACCCACCACATGCCGGTTGTTCGTCCCCGCTACGACATACACCTCAACTTCATTCGATACCACCGCGCTGGGCGTAAACAGCACAATCTCCGGCCGCCCGCTGCCCGCCGGCAGCCGCGTGATCGTTACCGCCGCACTGGCCCGCTCTCCAACCATGTTGGTGCCTGTCACCCGGATCACATTCGCTCCCTCCGCCAGCGCCATCCCGTGTACCTGCCATGCCGGGCCTGCCGGCACACTGCCTGCTGTCCCCGTCAGTTCATTGCTCCATGTCAGCCTGCCAACGACATACTCGCCCGCCGTCCCCTGTATGTTGATACTGGTCACTTCATTGCTCACACTCCCATCCGGTGTCGTGATGGCCACCTCGGGCGCGCCCGGCGAGCGCGAAATAATTACCGTGTCCCCCGCACTGACGCCAAATTTGTTCGTTCCATACACGACAATCGTGTTGTGCCCGACGTCCAGCAGGATATCCTCAATTTCCCATGTCTGGCTGGCCGGCATGATGCCATGGACACGCGTCAACATATTCGACCACACCATCCACCCCACCACTTGCGCATTGTTCGTCCCGCCTAGCATACACACCATCTCTTCCGGCGGCACAATCGCATGCTGGTTGGTGATGTCCACGAACGGCACGCCGGTGCCCGGCTCACGCCGTGTCACAGTGATACTCGCGTGCGATGCCTGCCCAAATGCATTCGTGCCTGTCACCGTCAACACGTTCGCTCCTACTGCCAACGGTATGCCCTCCACCTGCCAATATGCCGCAGCAGGGAATGACCCGCTCCCCCCCAGCGAGTTCTCCCACCGCATCCCGCCCACCACATGGTGGTTGTTGCTTCCGCCAATGTTCCACACGCGCACGTCGTTCATTACCACGGCATTCCCATTGGTGATCACCGTCAGTGGCACACCCGTCCCCGCGTCTACATCATCCCGCGTGATGACAATACTGTCCGCATGCACGTCGCCAAACGCATTACTGCCTATCACCGTAATGACATTGACCCCCACCCCCAGCGAGATGTCGCTCACTGTCCATGACGGCGCTGCCGCAAACGAGTATACCCCCGCCAGCAGTGAATTCGACCACGTCATCATGCCCACAATGTGCACATTGTTGGTGCCGCCTATTTCATACGTCGTTACCGCGTTGGCGACATGCGCGTTCTCATTGGTGATGTCCACAAACGGCGTCACCAGATGGTCAATCAACAGATACGGTTGCTGCAGAATATCATTAGGCCCGTTGTCGGCGCTGACATACATCGCGGCATTGCTGCTCGCCGTTTCAATCAGTATACCGTGATAGCTCTGCGGCGCGGCCTGCCATGCCTTCACAAGCGGCGTGACATCAAACTCATGATAGCGTTCATCATCAATCACTGCCCAGCCGCTGGCTTCCGGCGCCGGTGCCGTGTCTCCTCCTGCGGCGCTCCACGGCGTGCCGGCCGCCCGCTCTTCCCATGTTACTTCCTCTTCCACCCACGGCGCCGTCACAAGCCGCGCACGCCAAAAAAGCGGCGTCCGCTCATAATACCCTCCATTGTACATACGCAGCCGCGCACGGAACACATCCGGCGGCAATAACCCCACAAGCGTGCCACCCGCCAACATGCGGCTGCCCGCGCCCATATACATCGCTTCGTCACCTCCCGCCGCTCCGCCCGGCCACGTGGCGTTAATGTGTGCGTCCTGCCAGTTCGTTATCCGCGCGGCGCGCTCATACCCCGGCGGCGGCGTGGGTGCACTGTGCAACACCGTCTGTAATATGCGCTGCGTCAGCCGGCAGATGATCAGCACCTCATCGCTGCTCACCACACCAAATGCATTGGTGCCGGTCACTGTAATGCGGTTGGTCCCTTCCTGCAACACGATGCCTTCAATCTGCCAACTCAACCTCGCTGGCATCACTCCGCACCCGCCCTGCGAGTTGGTCCACCATACGTCGCCGACGACATTCAGATTGTTCGTGCCCCCAATCACACGTGGCCCGAGCTCATCGTACAATTCAATCGTGCTGTTGGTAATGTCTACATGTGGCACGCCCGTCCCCGCTTCCCCGCGCGTGATGGCTACACTGTCACTGCTCACATTACCCAGCTCGTTTGTTGCCGTCACCGTGATCACATTGACCCCCGGCTGCAACGGAATGTCCGCGATGCTCCATGCTTGGCCCGCGGGCACGCTTCCACTACCCCCACGGCTGTTCTCCCACACCATCGCACCCACCGTATGTATATTGTTCGTCCCGCTGATCCTGTACACCGTCACATCATACGACACCCAGGCCGGCGCACTCGTTACGTCAAGATACGGCAGGCCCGTCCCCACCCCGCCACGCGTAATCACCACCGTGTCGGTACTGCTCCGCTTGAAGTCATCCCATCCCCGCACCATGATCGTGTTGCTCCCCACTACCAGCGGAATATTCGAAATAGTCCACCCTTGCGCCGCCACTACCGTTCCGCTAAAACCGGCGCTGGTGCTCCACACCATCAGATTCGTCACCCAGATGTTGTTCGTGCCGCTGATGGTGTACTTGCTGACGTCGTACGTCACCCACGCAGGCCGGCTGGTGATGTCCACATACGGCGGAAACCCCAGCGGCGCCGGTTGCGCACAAGCTACACTCACCAGCTGCCCTGCAGCTAGCACACCAACACCTAATCTGATCACCTTGTTCATTGCGGATATCTCCCTGCAGCTCTGCTAATCTATTCTGGCAGCAGCACGCCTCGTCGGCTTGCTCCCGCCACCCTTGTTCGTATGCTCATGGCAGCGCACGCGGTACCTTCCAGTCGCGCTCTGCACCCGTGTTAACTTTGTTGATGATGATGCTGTAGCCGCTCCCCGGATAGATATTCGTGCTTTCCGGCCACACCGCATACCATACGCCGTTGCCACGCGTGGCACCCGTCAGTTCGCCACCTACACCCCTCTGGCTGTAGACTCCGTCGCGCTGTTTCGGTTTCGTGCGGTCTGTCACGACACTGGGCAGCCCCGCTGTGTCCAAACTCATTACCCACGGATACCACGCCGCCACCCAGTTCTCGCTGCGGTTCACACCTGTGCCCTGCACTATCCGCCCCACCAGCGCCGGGTCGTTGGTCGATACACGCCCGTACAGCGTCAGTGGCCGTGCCGGCCCTTGATGCACTTTCCTGATCGTCACATTGTACATCTTGTTGCGATACCAGTTCGTCGCCGCTGGCACGGGCGTCTGCCAGTACCCATTGAGGCGGCTGGCTGAGATGACCGTCCCGCCTATCATGCTCTGGCTGCGTACGATGTCGCGCCGCTGCGGCAACCCGCTCTCATCCGTCACCACCCGCTCTACGCCTAGTTCATCGAACGACTTGCTCGCTATCACCCTGCCCTCATCGTCCATGAAGTCGAACGGGCTTGATACCCAGTTTTCACGCTCTTGTGAACCGTTAGACTGCTGGATCAGCACCGTGTACTTGCCCACGTCATAGGCGCTCGTCACACCGCCCGCCACCAGCCGGTAATACACGCCTGTATAGTTCGCTGCCTGCGCGTCGCTCCACGGCGATTGCACATTCTTCGCCACTACTTCCCATAGCGTTGCATTGGTGGTGTAGTATGTCGACCGGCACGCCAGTACGTCCACCCGCTCGCCAATGTTGCTCCACAGCAACTGCACCCAGCCGCTCGTTGTGTCAACCTTGATGCTGAACTTCTCCAGCACTGCCACCCCTTTCCGCGTGATCCCCACGCTGTCCCTCGCCGCGATCCCGAACATATTCGTCCCTGTTACTTCTATCAGATTGGCACCCTGCGCCAGTTCGATGCCGCTGATCTCCCAGCCCTCAGCCGCAGGCACACTGCCACCCGCACCCGTCAAGTGGTTCGTCCACACGATCGCTCCTTGCACATGCATGTTCGCCGTGCCTGCCACCGTATAGTTCGATACACTCTGCTCAACCACCGCGGGCGTCGTTGTCACGGCTAGTTCCGGCGTGCCACTGCCAATACCCAAGCGCGTGATGATGATGCTGTCGCTGCTCGTCTCACCATACGCATTCGTGCCCCAGATCGTCACCTCATTCGCACCCACCGCCAACAGGTTGTCATCTACCTGCCACGCCGTGTCGGCCGGCAGCACGCCGTTGACCCCCGTCAACGCATTCGTCCACACCATCCAGCCCACTACCTGCAGATTGTTCGTGCCCGCAAACGTCCCGATTTCCACATCATACATCACCGTCATATTCCCGTTAGTGATGTCCACATGCGGCGTGCCCGTCCCGCGTTCCAACCGCGTCACCGTCACCGTGTCCGATGCCACGCGGCCAAACATGTTCGTCCCGCTCACGATCAGCTTGTTTTCTCCCACTTGCAGGGTGATCCCCTCAATCGTCCATACCGGCGCCGCCGCTAGTGTCCCATTGCCTCCCAGGCTGTTCTCCCACCACATGGTCCCCACCACATGCACGTTGTTGCTGCCGCCGATGCGGTATGCGCCCGTGTCATTCATCACGGTCGCATTCTCGTTCGTTATCACCACCAGCGGCGTGCCTTCGCCCGGTGGCACATCCTCACGTATGATCGTGATCACATCGCCCGCTGCGTCGCCGTACACGTTCGTCCCCATCACATAAATCTTGTTCGCGCCCACGTGCAACGTAATGTCGCTGATCGTCCATGCCGGCGTCGCCGCCAGGCGGTATACCCCTTCCTGCAGCGAATTCGACCACGTCAGCCCGCCTACCACGTGCGCGTTGTTCGTTCCTGCTATCGTATAGCTGCTGACACTGTTGGCCACGGTCACATTTTCGTTAGTAATGTCAACAAACGGCTGCACGCCCGCTTCCACATACAGGTACGGTTGCTGCTGCCGGTCAGCCGCGCCGTTGTCCTTGCTGACATACAACACCTCCGTGCCGCCCTCCGCGCTAATCACGATGCCGTTATAGCTGGCGGGCGCCTGCGCCCACGCTTGTATCAATGCGGTGATGTCGAAGTCATGATAACCTTCACCAGTAACATTGATCCACCCGCGTACTTCTGGCGCACTTGCACGGTCGCCGCCCGGCACCGCCCACGGCGTGCCCGCCGTGCGCTCGTTCCATGTCACCTCGGCCTCCGTCCACGGCGCCGTCAACAGATGCGCACGCCACGCCATCGGCGTCCGTGTCCCGTATCCGCCATTGTACAGCCGCAGCCTGATACGCGCCACATCTGGCGGCAGCAGGGGCAGCACCTCCGCACAATTCACTGCAATCCGCGCGCCACTGTGCAGGTGTAACCCCGCGTTCAGCCCGTCACGGTAATTTGGCATGCTGGCATGCACCGCCGCATCCGCCCAGTTCGTCACACGGATCGCCCGCACCGCTCCTTCCGGCGCCTCGGCCGCCGTGTAGAACACCAGCCCTTCCAGCCGTTGCGTCGCCACACACATTATCAGCACATCATCGCTGGCCACTTCTCCAAATTTGTTGGTGCCGCTCACGACAATGTGGTTCACCCCAGGCTGCACCGCGATGCCGTGGATCGCCCAGCTCAGCGCCGCCGGGAACACTCCCCAGCCGCCCATACTGTTCGTCCACGTCATCCCGCCCACCACCTGCATGCTGTTCGTCCCGCCAATCACGCACGGCGCCAACGTCGTCACCACCATCACGTCCTCGTTCGTGATGTTCACATACGGCACCCCCGTGCCCACCCGGTCGCGCGTTACCATGATCGAATCGCGGTGCGACTGCCCAAACTCGTTCGTCCCTATCACCGTGATCTCTTGATCGCCCACCTCCAGCGGAATCCCGCTGATCTCCCACCTTTCCGACGCCACAATGCTCCCGCGGTGCCCGGTATCGCTGACCCACCGCATCACTCCCTTCACATGCGTATTGTTCGTCCCGCCAATCGTCAGTGTCGTCACATCGTGCGCCACCCATGTGTCCGCGTTCGTTATGTCCACATAAGGCAGCCCAGTCCCATGATCGCCGCGCGTGATCACCACTGCATCCTCCACCGCCACATTCCACTTGTTCGTCCCCGTGACCGTAATCACATTCGCGCCAATCTCCAGCGGTATCCCCGCAATCACCCAGCTGCTCGCGGCTGCAATGCTGCCCGCATGCCCGCGGTCCGTCCGCCACTGCAAATCGCCCGCTACATGCGCGTTGTTCGTCCCGCCTATCGTGTACGTCTTCACATCCCATGTCACCCACGCCGGATCATTCGTCACATCCACAAACGGCTGCCCCGTCCCAATGTCGCCGCGCAGTGCCAGCACGCTGTCACTATAGGTGCCGCCATACTTGTTGGTTCCTGTCACGGTAATCACGTTTGTGCCCACGGCTACACTGATCCCGCTGATCTCCCATCCAGCCGCCGCCGCAATGCTGCCCGCGTTACCACGGTCGTTCGCCCAGCTCATCACGCCCGTCACCGCCGTATTGTTCGTCCCGCCAATGCTCACCTCCGTCACATCATGCGTCACCCAGAACGTCTCATTCGTAATGTCCACAAACGCCGGCTCATCACTCGCCAGCACCACAAAATACGGCTGCTGATGCGTATCCTGCAGCGTGTTATCCTTGCTCACATACAGTGCGCTGCCGTCCGCTTCTGTCCGCAGCATGATCCCGTGATACGCACTCGTGTTGGCCTTGTAGGCCAGCACCAACGGCGTAACATCAAACGTGTGATACCCTTCGTCGTCGATGGTCACCGAGCCTTGTGCCAGTGGTACCCCCGCCACTGTACCGCCCGCACTGCTCCATCCCGCTCCTGTGGCACGGCTGTTCCACGTCACGCTCGCTTCATCCCATGACTCCGTCAGCAGGTATCCTTGCCACATCACCGGGCCTTTCACGCTGTAGGCGCCGTTGTACATCTTTAATTGCACGCTGTAGGCTTGCGCCGGCAGCAACCGCAGCATTTCCTTCGTGTCTATGATGATCCGCTGCTGCCCGCCAAATTCCAGCCCCGCATTCCTTCCGTTCGCCCACTCAGGCATCGTTGCCAGCAGTGCCGCATCCCGCCAGTCTGGTACGCGAATGGTGTCCGTATACCCCGCCGGTGGCAACGCTGCCGGATGGTACACGATGCCCACATAACTTCCCGTCCGCTGGCACGTAATCATCACACTGTCCCTTGTTTCCACCCCATACTGATTCGTGCCCACCACGCTGATCACGTTTTCTCCCAGCCGCAGCTCGATCCCGTGTATCTCCCAGTTCAGCGCCGCCGCCACCGACCCGCCCCCGCCCAGGCTGTTCGTCCACACCAGCCCGCCTACCACATTCAAATTGTTCGTCCCGCCAATCGCATAGATGCTGTAGTCATTGACGATGATCACGTTCTCGTTGGTGATCTCAAGGTACGGCACGCCCGTCCCTTCGTTCCCACGCGTGATCGTCACGCTGTCGCTCGACGCCTCATTCCATTCGTTCGTCCCCGTCACCGTGATCACGTTCGCGCCCACTTCCACCGGGATGTTCTCGATC
>Ga0308414_1000510_pt1 | contig 24833 bp, 19 predicted proteins | sample HotsprSampleOS50_FD_205667 | JGI IMG/M metagenome (GOLD analysis project Ga0308414, IMG submission 205667) | Hot spring phototrophic mat microbial communities from Octopus Spring, Yellowstone National Park, Wyoming, United States - 20090730_OS50 ...
TGACATCACACATATAGTGTTGGTATCATCGAGGCAGGCGCAAACACTACTATGAGACCAGCTGCCTCAATAAAGCCGTACTTGCGTGATGAAGAAGTGCGTGATGGGTTGCTACAACCAACCGATCGCGCGAGGTATCAACGGCGTCTGGCCATCCGGATGACCCATCATGCGGGCTTCCACGCGCAAACAGTTGCCGCGCTCTTGCTGGTGGCGCAGTCCAGCGTCTGGACATGGATTAGCGCATACACTCGCTGTGGGCTTGCCGGGGTGAGCGCACAGGCCGCGGCGGGCGGCGTGGGGCGTTGCTCGGGTGGCCCGAGGAATCGGCGCTCTTGGAGGAGTGGCATGCCCGGGCAGCACGTGGTGATGCGGTGACGGCCCAACCGCGGCGCGAGGCTGTGCGCACGCGCGTAGGACGCGCGGTGTCCGTAGCCTATGTGTACCGGCGGCTGAAGCGTCATGGCTGGTGCACGGGTGCGCCACGGCATGACCATGTCAACGATGATCCCGCCGCGCAAGCAGCAGATAACACAACGTCCGCATCTGTTGGCAGATCTGGTTGCCGATCAGCCACATCCCGTGCATATTCGGCTGCTGTTCCAGGACGAAGGCCGCGGCGGGCGCATCAATGACACCCGCCGGTGGTGGGCGCCACACCACGTCCGGCCACAGCCGTCGCGGTGTGCCACATGACGGCAGCTGGTCGCGCCTAGCCCTGCCGCGCAGCGCCTGCGAAACGGTGTCCATGTTCCTGGCGCACACCGCCAGCCTGTATCCTGATGACCTCTGCATGATGGTGCTTGACCACGCGGGCTGGCATCGTACGGCACACTTGCGTATCCCGGCCTCCTTTCGCTTGCTTTGGCTTCTGCCCTACAGTCCTGAACGTAACCCCACAGAGCATATCTGGGATCACCTCGGGGAACACGGGCTGCGCACGGCCGCATGTGCGACACTTGATGCCGTAAAGCAGACGATCTGTGATGGCCTGCCTGCGCTCTCCCGCACCCCCGCTCTGGTCACATCAATGAGACTAAGTGACTGGGTTAATACGATACCTTTGACGTCCAATTAGTATAACGTGAAAAACGTGAACAGAGCTACCATGCCCCGCCTTGCATGGCTGCCACAGCGTAGACAGCAACGCGGCAGACCGCTTTGTCTGCGCAAGCAAGTCCGGTTTCTTCTCCCTACTGACGCGGTGCGGAGGCCGCTCCCACAATGTTGTCGCGGCACCTGTGCGTCATCAATATCTCATGAAAACATCAGATGTCCTGGCGAAAAACATTGATGCGCGCACGCAGGTTTTGTTATACTAGAGACATGCACACTGCAACTCCCCACACGTATTTGTTTGGCCCGGTGCCGTCACGGCGCCTTGGGCGCTCGCTGGGTGTGGATCTGGTGCCGTTCAAAACGTGCACGCTGGATTGCGTCTATTGCGAATGCGGGCGCACAACCACGCTGACAATGCAGCGCGCGGAGTATGTGCCCGCGGCAGCCGTGTTAGCGGAGTTGGCGGAGTGGTGCGCCGCGGGCGGCACGGCGGACTTCATCACCCTGGCCGGCTCGGGCGAGCCGACACTGCACACCGGCTTGGCAGATATTATTCGCGGGATTCGCGCTGTTACGTCTATTCCCGTATGCATTTTGACGAATGGCACCCTCTTTCATCTGCCCGAGGTGCGCGCGGCGGCAGGGTTGGCGGATGTGGTGGTGCCGTCGCTGGATGCGCCGGACGCAGCCACATTTGCGCGCATCAACCGGCCGGCGCCGGGTTGTGATTTCGAGAGGTATGTGAACGGATTGCGCGCGTTTGCGGCGGAATTCCGCGGCGCGCTGTGGCTGGAGATTTTCATCGTGCCGGGCATCAACGACCGTGAGGCGTGTGTGCGCGAACTTGCGCGTATCGCCGCGGAACTGCATCCGGCAAAAATTCAGCTTAACACGGCAGTGCGCCCGCCTGCGGACGCAGATGTGCGGCCTGCATCCGCCGAATGCCTGCATCAGCTTGCGCCATTGTTTACCCCGCGGGCCGAAGTGATCGCATCATTCCGCGCCACGGTGCAGGAACAAACCGTGGCGCCGCTCGATGCCGTGCTGAACCTTGTGCGGCGCCGGCCCTGTACGGTGCACGATGTGGCACACGGGCTGTCGCTTTCGTTTAGTGCGGCGCGGGCGGCGCTGACCGAGCTGGCCGCGCGCGGCGTGCTTGTATGCGAGCAGCACGAGGCCAACGAATTTTACCGCGCGCCCGGTGCGTGACGCGCTAAACCGCCCCGGTGGCGCGCTGGCCGGTGAACCCTGGTGTAACCTGCGGAAGAAGCACAGCAACGCCGGACGCATCCTTGCGCGCACGATGACCGTGGTGTGCTCAGTGCACTGATCCGAGCGTGCCAGTCTGCATGTACCGGTCTGCTAACGCCGCGCCCAGCGGCACCGGGTTGCCGTTCATCAGCCACGTGTGCGTGGACAGCACTGCACCGCCGCTGCCACCGCCAGCGTGCACCATCGCCATATCCACCTACATGCACGTGGTACCAATACCACCCTTGTTCAGAGCATTGCATGCTCTCTGAACACCCTTCGCAACGCCGTTAAATCGAAAAACATCAAATTTCCTGGCCCGTAGAGTTGACTCTGCCGTGGCTTTATGCTATACTATGCAGGCTGGAGTATTAGGCAAGCATACAAGTTGTGACATTAACCCGTGCAGGTGGAGTAGACGATGAATAAGATTCTCTTGATCGTCCTGAGTGTCGTGGCGATTGCGGCGGTGGGACTGGGCGTATTGTGGTTTGTGACAAATCAGGAGAAGAACAGACTGAACGCGGAATTATCCAGCACCAAAACCGAATACGCCGCGTACAAGGAGAAGACCACCAAGGATATCAAGGCCTTGGAAGACGCTAAGGCTGAATTGGAAGACATCAAGAGCACGCTGAGCAAAAAAGTCAAGGAATTGGAAGTCAAAATCAGCGATGTGGAGAGCAAAGCGCGCGCGGCCGTAGCAGCGGAGCTTGATAAATTGAACGACAGCTTGAATGCTGCGGAAAACAAAGCCAAGCAAGCCGAGCAGGCATTGGATGCTGCCAAGAAAGAGGCCGATGCCCAAAAGAAACTGGTGGCCGAACGCGATAAGGCCATTGCCGCCAAAGACAAAGAAATCGCCGGCCTGAACGCCACGGTGCAGGAATGGCAGGCGAAGGAAAAGGCCGCTGCTGATCTGGCTGAGCGCTACAAGAACCGCCTGTTGGAAAACAAGATTGCGCTCGAGCCCGATAAGCAGTTTTTTGGCCACGTGCTGGTGGTGAATAAAGAGCAGGAATTTCTGATTCTTGATCTCGGCACGAACGATCTGCTGCCGGTCGGCACGAAGCTGAAAGTGATACGCGACAATCATCTCATCGGCACGGTGGAAGTCAAGAAGTTGTTGCCGGAACAGGGCAAGCTTTCGGTGGCCGTGGTGGAGAGTTTGATTGACCCGGCCAACCCGGTGCGCGAGAACGATCAAGTTAAGAATTGATTGCGGACGCTGCCGGCACCGGACGGGCAGGCGATGAGCACGAAGGTGACGCGCAGGTGGCGCCGGGCCGCATGGCTGCTAACAGGCGCGGCGCTGCTGGCGCTGCTGGGGTGCAGCGCGGCGGAGGAGCGCCGCGACGACGACAGCCCGATTCCGTGGAATACGCCTGAGCGCTGGGAACAACAGCCTAATTTCGGCGCGCCGTTCACATGGTAATGAATGTGCCACCACGGGTGGCGGCAAGGCAGAATCCGCAGTCGTGATTCTGCCTTGTTGCTTTTTTGACGACTGGCGATTAAGGATGCATGTATGGCCAATGAACTAGCTTATGTTTTGATTAACCCGTATACGATGTATAAGTCGCGCACTGGCGGCGTGATGAGCCGGCTGTTGTCGCGTTCGTCGAACCTGCGTCTGATCGGGGCGCGCATGTTTGCGCCCAGCCGCGCCTTGGTGGAGGAATACATCGCGGCGCTGGCCGCGGAAGTGTCGGAACAGCCCGAAGCGCGTGAAGTTGATTTGCTGGTACAGAATTACGTGCGCGAGCACTACATGCCCGGTGAAGACGGGCGGCCGAAACGCGTGATGCTGCTGTTGCTGGAAGGCGACGACGCCGTGGCGCGCCTGCGCAATGAAGTGGTCGGCTCAATTATCCGCCAGACGGTCGGCGAGACGGTGCGCGACACGTATGGCGACCTGATCCGCAACAAGCATGGCGAGGTGATTTACTTTGAGCCCGCCGTGCTGATTGCGCGCACCGCCGAAGCCGCCCGCCGCCACATCGGCATTTGGCTGAAGTATTCTGACACCGACAGTGGCATTCTGTACAACGTCGTGCCACACAGCCCGGGTGCGCAGATTGAACAGACGCTGGTGATGATCAAACCGGACACACTGGCGCAGTCGCGCACCCGCACGGGCACGGTGATTGATTTGTTTGCGAAGACCGGGCTGTACATCGTCGCCATCAAAGTGATTCACATGTCGGTCGCGCAAGCGATGGAGTTTTACCGCCCGGTGCGCGAGGTATTCATCGAAAAATTCGCCGGCCGCGTGCGCGAGCGCGCCCGCGCGGCGCTGCAGACAGCGTTCGAATTCCCCGTGCCCGACAGCGTGGTGGACCACGTGGCGCACGAACTGCGCGTGCCCAATGCCGATCATGAGTTCGGTAAAATCGTGCAGTTTATGACAGGGCTGAACCCCTGGCAGACGCCGCCGGGCAACTGGAGCAAGCCGGGCTTGGAAACATGCCTGGCGCTGGTCTATGAAGGCACAGACGCCGTGGCCAAAATCCGCGCGCAACTGGGCAGCACCGATCCGAGCAAAGCCGCGCCGGCCACCGTGCGCAAGGAATTTGGCCGCGATGTGATGGTGAATACGGCACATGCGTCGGATTCGCCGGAAAATGCCCAGCGTGAAATCGGCATCCTTGGCATCGCCGATAATGATCTCCATGAGTTGGTGGCACGCTATCAATAATCCCCTGTGATGCCTATGGCACCCCTGGCCCGCAGAGATACCCGCACCGTTGAGATCACCAAGCCCGCGCGCTGGCGCGAGATGGTGGCGGTGGCGTGCATGACCCTTGCCGTGCTGCTGGCGTTGTCGTTTTATTCGTATGACTTCCGCCAGTCGCCCGACGCTTCCCCGCGCGCTGCCTGCTCGAACTTGATCGGCGAAGCAGGGTTGTACACCGCGCATGTCATGATCAAGTGGTGCGGCGTGGCAGTCTATTCCTTTCCTGTGCTGCTGGCTGCGCTCTCGGTGATGATGGTGATGCGCTTCGCGTTTCCCACCACGCGCGCGATTGCCCTGCGGGGCGCCGCGTTGCTGGTGTTGCTGGTCACCGGCGCGTGTTTGTGCGCCCTCGTTCATCCGCGCCCGGTGCACGCGTTGAATACCGGCGCGGGCGGCATCATTGGCGATGTGCTGTCCAAGGATTTATTGCAACCACTGTGCGGCCGCTGGGGCACCGGGGTGATTCTGACCGGCTTGGCAGTGATCGAGTTGCTGTTTTTGTTTGACACCTCGTTGCGCTCGCTCTTTCGTCTGGCGCAAGGCGCGGCACGCGGCAGCATCATTGCGGGGCGCGTGCTAATTCTGATGCTGGCGTGGATTGGCAACGCGTGCCGCGTAACCCTGGGCTGGTGCTGGGGCCGTGTGATGGCACTCGTGGCATGGTACCGCGCGCGGCGCGCCGCGCATGACCGGTTTGAAACCCTGATTACCATCACGGGCGAGAAAGACAAGCCCGCGCCCAAGCCGCGCGCGCCGAAGCCCAAACCGGCGCCTGTGCCACAGCCGCAACCGCAGCCCGCCGCGCCACCCCCGCCCCCGCCCCCGCCCCCGCCGCCTTCCCACGACGAAGACGGCGAGCCCCTGCCCCCCTACCAAAAACCGTCCATCTCCCTCTTGGATGAAGCTAGCGTGGACGATACGGCCGCCCTGCAAGAATCTGTCCTCAAAGCCACCGAGAAACTCAAGGAAACCTTCCAGCAGTTCGAAATCGAAGCCGACGTCGTGCATGCCATCGTCGGCCCGGTGATTACCTGCTATGAAGTGCAGCCCGCGCCGGGGGTCAAAGTCAGCAAAATCACCACTCTTGAGAACGACATTGCGCTGGCCATGAAGGCCAAGAGCATCCGCATTGTCGCGCCGATTCCCGGGCGCGACGCTGTTGGCATCGAGCTGCCGAATGAAATCCGCCGCATGGTCAAGTTCTCTGAATTGATGCTCTCGCCGCAGTACACGGCGGCCGTCAAGAAAATGGTCCTGCCGCTGGCGTTGGGGCAAACACTGAGCGGCGACACGTTTGTAGATGATTTGGCCGACATGCCGCACTTGCTCGTCGCCGGCGCCACCGGCTCCGGCAAATCTGTGTGTATCAATACGATCCTGCTCAGCTTCCTCTTCCGCTTCGAGCCGCATGAGCTGAAACTCGTGTTGGTTGATCCAAAGCATGTCGAGCTGGTGCCGTATCACAATCTGCCGCATCTGCTCACGCCGGTGCTCAACGACCCGGCCAAAGTGCCGGAGGTGCTCGAGTGGCTGATCGAGGAGATGGACAAGCGCTACAAGTATTTCGGGCGCTTCGGCGTCCGCAATATCGCCATGTTCAACAGGAAGCGCGCGGAAGACATGCGCCCCCTCAAAATCGGCAGTGGCAGCCAGGAATACGATGTGCCGGGGTTCCTGCCGTATATCGTAGTGATCATTGACGAGCTGGCTGATCTGATGCTGGTAGCCGCAGAAGACATCGAGCGCAAAATCATCCGCCTGGCACAGCTGGCGCGTGCCGCCGGCATTCATCTCGTGCTCGCCACGCAGCGCCCCTCCACCAATGTCATCACCGGCCTGATCAAGGCCAACATTCCGGCGCGGGTAGCCTTCCGCACGACCTCCAACATTGATTCGCGCGTGATTATTGACGAGCCCGGCAGCGAGAAACTGCTCGGCAAGGGCGACATGCTGTACAAGGCGCCGTCCGTCAGCCGCACCATGCGCATCCAGGGCGCGTTTGTCTCTGAAGACGAAGTCAAACGCGTTACGGACATGATCCGCGAACAACGTACGCCGCAGTATATTGATCTCGTGGAGTTGCAGGACAAAGCCCTGGGCGGCGACATGGAGATGGACGACAAATTTGACGAGGCCGTGCAAGCAACGATCGAATCCGGCCAGGCCAGCGCCTCCTATCTGCAGCGCCGCCTGCAAGTCGGGTATGCCCGCGCTGCCCGGCTGGTTGATTTGATGGAGGCGCACGGCATTGTCGGGCCCAAACGCGGCGCCAAGCCGCGCGAAATTCTTGTCGATCAATGGCCCCCGCAATCATCATAAGCTGTTCCTCGTATGCACGCTGCACACGCTTCATCATCTGCTCTCACCGCGCCACCTGGACCTTCCATCGGGGAGCGCCTGGCCGCCGCACGCGCGCAGCGTGGCATTTCCTACGAAGATGCCGCTGCGGCGACCAAGCTCAGTGTGGCCTATTTGCAGGCCATGGAAGCCAACCGCTTCGATCAGATGCCTGCGCCGATTTATGCGAAGAATTTCATCCGCATCTACGCGACGTATTTGGGTCTCGACGGCCGCCAGCTCGCTGAAGAGTTTAGCCGCACGGCGCCGATCATGATTGAACTGCCCGCCAAGACGGAAACCTCGCACGTGTATCATCTGTCCATGCTGATCACGCACATCGTACGGCACCGGGTAATGGTGCTGGCGCTGGCATGTGCGCTGATTGCGTTGCTGTTGTACGTGGGCAGCTCGCTTGATCGCGAGCCAGGGGCTGCCGATGCGTCATCATCCGATCCTCAGGTGGCCAAGCTGCTGCGCGACTACAAGCCCATGTTCGACCTCAGCGAACCGCTGCCGCCGCTTGACTAATGCCCGCCCTGCACGTCGTCAGTCTGGGCTGCGCCAAAAACCAGGTGGATACGGACACCATGCTGGGCCAGCTGGCCGGCCGCGGCTGGCGCGTGGTTCCGCATGCGCGCGCGGCGGATGTGCTGCTGGTCAATACGTGTGCGTTCATCACGGCGGCCGTGCGTGAAGCGCATGGCGCGATCGCCGCGCTGGCACGCCGCAAAGGCCCGCACCAGAAGCTCGTCGTCTGCGGCTGTCTCGTCAACCGCTATCCGGACGGTGCGGCCGCGTTTGGCGGCGCCGTGGATGCCTGGCTGTCCATCGCTGACGAAGCGCGCATCGCCACACTGCTGGGCGCGTGGTTTCCTGACGGCACGTGCGAGCCTGCGCCGCGCGTGCGCACGACGCCGCGGCATTACGCCTATCTGCGCATTGCCGACGGCTGTAATCACCGCTGCTCGTTTTGCACCATTCCCGCCATCCGCGGCCGTTACCACTCCGTCCCGCCAGCCCGCGTGCTCGAACATGCCCGCCGCCTCGTGGGTGACGGCGCGGTTGAATTGAACGTCATCGCGCAAGACACCGGCTCGTATGGCCGCGACCTGCGCCCGCGGGCGTCGTTGCCGGCGCTCTTGGAGCGGCTGTGCGCGGTGCCCGGGGTGCGCTGGGTGCGGCTGCAGTATCTGCACCCGGCATCCTTGTCTGATGAGCTGCTGGCTCTGTTTGGCGCGCTTCCCGGACTCTGTCCGTATCTCGACATGCCGCTGCAACATATCAACGACCGCATTCTGCGCAGCATGCGCCGCCCCGGCGCCGCATGGACACGCGCGCTGCTTGACCGCGTGCGTGCGCGCGCGCCGCAGCTGGCCTTGCGCACGACGTTCATCACCGGCTACCCCGGGGAATCGGCGCGCGAATTCAACGAGCTCCTCGAATTCGCCCGCGCGCAGGCCTTTCATCATCTCGGCGTCTTTGCCTATTCGCGCGAAGACGGCACGCCGGCCTGTGCCATGCCCGGCCATGTGCCGCGCGCCACGGCTCTGCGCCGCCGCGCGCGCCTCTTGCGCGCCCAGCAGGAAATCGCGCTGCACCATACACAGCGCGCCGTCGGCACGGTTGAACCCGTCGTGATTGACGCGCGCGAGCCCGGTGGCTGCGCGCGCGGCCGCCGCCGCATAGATGCGCCGGACGTGGATGCCACCGTCCATATTACCCCGCACCCTGCCTGCGTGCCCGGTGCGATTGTGCCTGTGCGTATTATCCGCGCCGCGCCGTATGATCTCTACGGCACCTGCGCAATTCCGGAGCCCGCATGACCCTGCCCAACCGCATCACTGTAGCGCGCTTCTTCATCCCGCTGGTGATGATGCCCGCTCTGATGGGAACGTGGCAGTACGGACGCCTCGTGGCCTTACTGCTGTTCATCATCGGGATGGTCTCCGACTGGCTTGACGGCCATTTGGCGCGCCGTCTCCAGTGTACATCCAATTTCGGGCGCCTGATGGACCCGCTGGCCGACAAGGTGCTGGTGGTCTCAGCCTTGATCTGCTTCGTCGCGCGCGACCCAAAGTATGTCAAAGCCTGGATGGTTGTCATCATCGTGGCGCGCGAATTTCTCGTCACCGGGCTGCGCCTGATCGCCATGCAGGCCAATGTCGTGCTCAGCGCCGAAGGCCTCGGCAAACACAAAACAGCATGGCAGATGATTGCCATTACCTCGCTGCTCTCCTACAACGCCTTTACTGATGTGCGCGCCATCATGCCCGCGGCCATCCAGGAGTGGGCCGGTGTGCTGATGCCGCCTGTGCTGGAGCTCGTCTTTTATGTGGCCACGGCGCTGACGTTGATTTCCGGCGCGCTGTATTTCTGGCGTCACCGTGCCATTGTGCTCACTAATGTCTGATCTGCCTGCACACCGGCGCAGCCGCGCGCGCCGTGATTGGTCATGGTGGCTGGCCACGGTAGGCGGCATCGGCTGCGTCCCGCGCATGCCCGGTACGGCCGGCACGCTGGCCGGCTGCGCCGTCTGGGCGCTCACCTCGCTGCTCCCTCAGCCCCTCTATTGGCACGCAGCGCTGCTGCTCCTCCTTCTGCCGCTGGGCATTCTGGCCAGCTCGCGCGCCGAACACTTGCTGGGCGTCACCGATCCGCATGAAATCGTGATTGACGAGTTTGTTGCAGTGTTCATTACGTTTTTTGCGCTGCGGGTGTCTGCCCCCGCGTTGCTCACCGGGTTCGCAGCCAACCGTGTGTTCGACATCCTCAAGCCGTTTCCCATCAACCGCTTGCAGCGTCTGCCGCGCGGCTGGGGCATCATGGCCGACGATGTGGCCGCCGGCCTTGCGAGCGCGGCGGTGGTGCGCGTGGCCATGTGGCTGTGTTAGAGCAGGCGCTCGCGCTGTTGCTCAACTCTAATGCGTTCGGTGGGCGTCAGGCGGTCCAAGAAAAGGATGCCATCCAAATGGTCAATTTCGTGTTGCAGCGCCGCGGCCAGCAGCTTCTCGCCCTGCATCACGCGCTGGTTGCCCTGCAAATCGAGATAGTTTACCACCACGCGCGCGGCACGCTGCACGCGCCCCGTCAGCCCCGGGCAGCTCAGGCAGCCTTCTTCGCTTTCCTGCGTGCCCTCGCGCATGACTATTTCAGGATTGACCAGCGCGCATGGCGGGCAGCCTTTTTCCTTGATGTCAAGAATGATCACGCGCACACTGTGGCCCACTTGTGGCGCCGCCAGCCCGATCCCTTTTGCCGCGTACATCACCGCAAACATGCCGTCTACCAGGCGGCGAATGCGCGGCGTGATGGCCGTGACGGGCCCGGCCACCTGCCGTAATACTGGATCCGTTTCGTAGCGCAGGGTAAGCTTCATGGACAGCCCCTCCTCATGCGCAGCGTGGCGGTGAGCGCATGCGCAGGCAGCTGCTCGGCGCGCCCAAACGCTTCTATCGCCGGTGCCATGCGCGCAAAACTTTCCTGCGTGCACTCCAGCACGGCCATGCGCTTCATAAACACGTCCGTGCTGAGCCCGCTCATGTAGCGCGCCGCGCCGTGTGTCGGCAGCACATGGCTCGGGCCGGCCACAAAATCACCCAGCGGCACCGGCGCCCACGGCCCAAGAAACACCGCGCCCGCATTGCGCACATGCGCCAACACGGCGCCGTTGTCGCGCGTCATAATCTGCAGATGTTCCGGTGCAATCGCATTGGCCACTTCTGCGGCCTGTTCCGGCGACCGCACATGCACGGCCACCAGGCGCTCCTGCACTGCCTGCCGCAACGCCTCGCTTCGCAGCATCGTTTCCATCAATGCATACAGGTGTGTTTCCAACCGGTCCATCGCCAAGCCCGCCAGCCCCACCAGGTATGTCGCACTGCCATGATGTTCGGCTTGCGAGAGCAGATCAGCGGCCACATGCGCGGGCTCGGCGCTGTCATCCATGATGATCATGCTCTCGCTCGGCCCGGCAAGTAAATCTATCCCCACATACCCAAACACTTGACGCTTCGCTTCCGTGACAAAGCGGTTGCCCGGCCCGGCGATGACATCCACCGGCACGACTGTCTCGGTGCCGAACGCCAGGGCCGCGATCGCCTGCGCGCCGCCGATGCGGTAGATTTCCGTGATGCCACAGGCGCGGCACGCGGCCAGAATGCCCGCATTGACTGCGCCATCCGGCCCCGGCGGTGTGGCGACGCAAATTTCTTCCACTCCCGCCACCTGCGCGGGCACGACGGTCATGATCACCGTGGACAGCAACGGCGCCGTGCCCCCCGGCACATACACACCGGCGCGCCGTACCGGCCGTACAATCTCGCCCACGCTGCCGCCCGCCCGGTTCACCGCCTGCCATGCGCCGCGCTTCTGGCGCTCGTGGAACATGCGCACGTGTTCAATCGCCATCTGCACGGCACGCGCCACTTCACCGCACAGCGGCGCGGCCGCGAGTTCTTCGGCCGGCACGCGCAGCTGCGCCGGCGCCAGCGCGCACCCGTCATACCGCGCCGTCAGTTCACACACCGCCGCGTCGCCCCCCGCGCGCACAGCAGCAAGTATCTCCGCCACCGCCGCGCGCAGCTCCGGCGGCGCCACCTCGCGCCGCCGCTGCGCCACGAGTTCCATCCACGCCGCACTGCCCGCCTCGACACGCTGCATGCCAGCCCCTACACGCGGTGCGCCGTGGTGTAGTAGGCGCTTAATGCGCGTTTCGGCCGCCCAACTGGCTTGACCACCGGCAACGGCTCGACGATTTTTTGCTGCTCAATATCGCGCGCCAACTCCTCAAAATTCAGATCCGCGCCGACAACACCAACGAGCTGGTCCTTATAGTCCAGCACCGGCACCCCCGCCGAGAAGCACAGTTTGTGCGTAATCTTTGACGTGTAGAAATCGGAAATGTGCAGCTGTTTCTTCGCCAGTGTTTTGCGTATCCACGGGCGGTCCGACTTGTCCGTGCCTTTCATGTCCTTGTCTTCGATGTACAGCTTGCGCAAACTGTCGTCCGTGGCATTGTCGGTGATTTGCATGCCTTTCGCATCGGTGACATACATGCGCTGGATGAACGGATTCTCGTTCACAATCTGCTCGATGACCGGCTGAATTACCTCCGGATCAAGCGAGATGATCTTGCGGTTCTCCGACACCCACTGCAGAATCTTCTCGCATTCCTTCAACGCGCGCGCACGCACATCTTCCAGTTCCGAGCGGAAGAGCTGCGGCAGATGCCGCCGTGCCTGCTCCAGCATCTCTTCATGCGAAATCGAGGTGGTGCGCCCTTGCGCATATTGTTCCATGATCCACGCATGAATCGCTTCCACGCCTGGATGCCGCTTCGACACCGCCTGGTCGCCGTGCAATTTCAAATAGTTGTTGACCCAGTAGGCAATGCCGGCCACGCCCGTCTTGTCGCTGATGATCACGCCCAGCGGCCGGTTGAGCAGACGCGCGGTGTCAAAGATGTTGTAAATCTCCTCGTCCTTCAGCACGCCGTCTACATGGATGCCCGCCCGCGTCGTGTTGAACTCGGAACCCACCAGCGGCTGGTTCGCCGGGATGTCCATGTCCAGCTCGCGCTGGAAGTATTCCGCAATTTCCGTGATCACCGTGGTGTCAATGTTGGCATCCGGCCCTTTCAACCCGAGATACTCGATCACCAGCGCTTCCAAAGGCGAATTCCCCGTGCGCTCCCCGATCCCCAGCATGGTCGAATTGATCCCCGCACACCCATACAACCATGCCGTCGCGCTGTTGATGTGCGCCTTGTGAAAATCATTGTGCCCGTGCCATTCCAGCCAGTCTGACGGGAACCCCGCTTCATTGTGGAACAGCCACACCAGTTTCGGCACCGAGCGCGGCACCGCCGCCTCCGCATACGGTATCCCAAACCCCAGCGTGTCGCACAGCCGCACTTTGATTTTGCACCGGGCCTCATCCGCCAGCTCCCGCAGCGCCTGCGCAAACGGCAGCACAAACCCATATATGTCCGCCCGCGTGATGTCCTCAAAGTGACAGCGCGGAATCACCTCCGCCGCCAGCGCCGCCTTCACAATCGCCAGGTAGTTGTCCAGCGCCTGCGCACGTGTCCATTTCAGTTTGTGGAAAATGTGGTAATCTGAGACCGACGTCAGAATGCCCGTCTCACTCAATTCCATCTCTTTGACATACTTGAAATCGTTGGCATTGGCGCGGATCCAGCCGGTAATTTCAGGATACTCAAAGCCCAGCGCACGGCATTTGTCCACCGCATCGCGGTCGCGCTGCGTATACAGAAAAAACTCGCATTGCCGCACCAAGCCGCTGCGCCCGCCCAAGCGGTGCAGAAACGTATACAAATCCGCTATCTGCTGCGGCGTGAACGGCTCGCGCGCCTGTTGCCCGTCGCGAAACGTCGTGTCCGTGATGTAGATGTCGTCCGGCAGCTCCATCGGCACACGGTGCCAGTCAAATGGTATACGCGGCACATCGCGATAACTAAAGTACTCGCGGTATAAATTCGGCTCCTTGACGTCTTGCAGTGCGTAGCGCGGCTTGCCGACAAATGTTTTTTTCTTCCAGCGTTCCTGTGGGCTCATCGGCTGCTCCTTGGGCTCACGGTTCCGTGGCACGCTTCTTCCTGCCGCGTCACGCATGCCACGATTCAGTTACTCTAAATTGAATGAATTATAACATATCTTGCATTCCATGTCCAGTTTCATGCCTGTCCTCGATCCGGCGCAGAGAGAGCGCCGCCGGCCCCGGCGGCCTGATGCCTGCGGGCACAAGGGCAGCGAGGCCGCTGCCCCTCCAATTCTCGCTATCGGTATCGCTATCGCTATCGAACCCGCCTGGAGGGCCGCCGGCCCCGGCGGCCTGATGCCTGCAGGCACAAGGGCAGCGAGGCCGCTGCCCCTCCAATTCTCGCTATCGGTATCGCTATCGCTATTGAATCCGCCTGGAGGGCCGCCGGCCCCGGCGGCCTATGGTTACGCACTGCCCGGCGCGGCCAGGTGCGTGCGGAACGCGCGCGGTGACCGGCCGGTGATGCGTTTGAACACCTTGGAGAAGTGCAGGGGGTCGGCATAACCTAATTCGCGGGCGACCGAGCCGATCGTATCAGTGCGCTGCGTGAGCAAGATACACGCGCGCTGCACTTTGCTGCGCTCGATCCACGCATGACTGCTCATGCCGCACAGGCGGTTGAAATGGCGGTTGAGTTGGCGCACACTACAGCCGGCGATCTGCGCCAGTTGCGTGGGGCTGAGCCGGTGGGCCGGATGCTGCTCGACGTAGGTCATCACACGCACCACGGCTTCGGGTGTCACGTCACGATGAGCCGGATCGAGGGCTTCGTGAGAGAGTGCCAGCAAGAGCTTATAGGCCTCAACCGAGAGCGCGGTGCGGCAGCCGGCGCGATTGCCCCGCGCCAGCGCCAGGGCACGCATGAAGAGCGCGCGGATGCGCGGCAGGCGCGGTGCTGACACGCGCAGGTGGCTCAGTTCAGCCAGCCCCAGTTGGCGCATAATCACGGACACATTGCCGGGGAAGAAGTCAAGAAACACTTTGTGCCATCCGCGCGCGCCCGGCGTGGTCGCATACGCTACGTGCTCGTATGGCCGGAAGAAGAAGACATCGCCGGGCAGCAACTCGTAGGTATGCCCGCGGGCCGTCAACGTGCCGCTGCCGCCCGTGACGAGCTCGACGCCCCACTCACACATGCCCGCACGCTCAAAATGCTCGCCGGGCGCCCACGCCGAGCGGCCCACCAGGCAGACATCCAGCGGCAGCAGGGTGTCCATGGCCTGGCCAAACGTGTAGATTTCCACATCGCCTTGAATGGCTTTGATGACCGGGCGGTGCGTGCGTGGCGGCGCGGGCACTTTCATGCTGGTTCACCGCCAGGCTGACCGGCACGCGCGCGGCGGCCAGGGTGCGCGGCGAGGCGGTAGGCACGCGGTGTGCGGCCGGTTACGCGCTTGAACACGCTCGTGAAATGCTGCGGATCGAGATAGCCTACAGATTCCGCAATATCGCCGACACGATGATTGGTATGTTGCAACAGGGCGCAGGCATGCTGCATTTTGTAGCGCGTCAGCCATTCACACACCGTCATGTGGCAGGCCTTGCAAAAGAGCCGCGTCAAATGCCGCAGGCTACAGCCCGCCGCCGCCGCCATCGAGTGCGCCGTGACATGGCGGCAGCCGCGCTGCTGAGCGTGTTCCATCGCAGCGTGCACGGCCGCCGGCATGGCCGCCCCGGCTGCCTGCGCATGGTGAATCTGCGCCAGCTCGATCAGCAGTTCGTAGGCGCGCTCCGACAAGCGGTCGCGGAAAAATGGCGGCTTGGTATGAGCGAGCTGCAGGATGCGCGTGAAAAGACGTTTGACCCGCGCAAATTTGACGCGCGGCACCCGCACCCGCACCACCTTGTGCAGGCCAAGCTGCTGCATCATGCGCTGTGTACTGTCCGGCCACATGGCCACAAAAATCTTGTGCCATGCCATGCCCGGCAACGCATGATAGGTATGACGTGAACCACAGTGCAGGAAAAATACATCGCCGCGTTCGAGCTCATGGCGCGCCGCATTGCACGTCAGCACCCCGGTGCCGTCCAACACGAGTTCAATTGACTCACCACTGCATACACTGTTGTATACGCCATCACGCACACCCCACACCGAGCGCCCCGCCAGCCGCACATCCAGCGGCAGATGGGCATCCGGCCACAACGCTACACCGTACATCTCAACGTCGCCAGCTACACTTGAATTGGAGTGCGGGCGCCGCCGCTTCGTGCGCCGCGCCGTGCCCCACGGCTTTGTTGGTACACGTTTCGTCATGCGGGCATCGTTCTTGTTCTATTAGTATAACACGCCGGAGAAAATTCAGCAAGCGCAGGGAGCTCCTTAGATCCGGCGCCTAACAACATAGGCCTGGAGGGGCAACGGCCTCGTTGCCCGCGTCCCCCGCGCATTAGGCCGCCGAGGCCGGCGGCCCTCCAAAAAAATGGGGGCAACGGCCTCGTTGCCCTCGCCTTTCCACAAAAAATGGAGGGGCAACGGCCTCGTTGCCCTCACGTTTCCACAAAAAATGGAGGGGCAACGGCCTCGTTGCCCTCGCCTTTCCACAAAAAATGGAGGGGCAACGGCCTCGTTGCCCTCATGCCCCGCGCACACAAGACCGCCGAGGCCGGCGGCCCTCCACGAAAATGGAGGGGCAACGGCCCCGTTGCCCGCGTCCCCCGCGCATTAGGCCGCCGAGGCCGGCGGCCCTCCAAAAAATGGCGGCAACGGCCTCGTTGCCCTCACGTTTCCACAAAAAATGGAGGGGCAACGGCCTCGTTGCCCTCACCTTTCCACAAAAAAACACGCTTGCACTCCCCGGCACGCCCCCGTTGATTTTTTCCTTACTAGCACGTAATGAAGCAGTTATGTTCGATTGGCACGGAAATACAGCATATGGTGGGATGACAAAAGCAGAGACACTGCATCTTGACACCGCAACGCCCTTTTGCTATACTCTCACCCATGCATGAGATTGCGGCACGATACTGCGCCACGCATGCCCGCATGCGCCGTGGTGTGCAGTGCGCCGCAGGCGCAGATGTGACGATAAATTCAGCTCAGCGCATGCTGGGCGTAGAGATGGATAAGTTTGAATTTTGGCCGGTGGTTCACGAGGCCATAAGGTTTTATGTGACATGAAGGAAGGTCATGGACAAGATTAGCCAGGAAATTTGGGACAAGAAGTATCGCTACAAGCATGAAGACGGTTCGCCGCTGGATCAGACTGTCGAAGATACCTGGCGGCGGGTGGCCTATGCCGTGGCGATGCCCGAGCGTGATCACCGTTATTGGGAAGAGAAGTTCTTTTGCGCGCTGCAGGATTACAAATTTCTGCCGGCCGGCCGCATCATCTCGAATGCCGGCACCACGCGCAAAAAAGTCACCATGTTCAACTGCTACGTGATGAACACGATCGAAGATTCCATGGAAGGCATCTTCGAGACCGTCACAGAGGCGGCGCTGACGCAAAAGCAAGGCGGCGGCGTGGGCTTCGATTTCTCGACCATCCGGCCGCAGGGCGATTACATCCGCGGGGTCGAGTCCCACGCTTCCGGCCCGATTAGTTTTATGCAGGTCTTTGACGCCACGTGCCGCACGGTGATGAGCGCCGGCCAGCGCCGCGGCGCGCAAATGGCCGTGCTCAGCATCTCCCATCCCGACATCGAAAAATTCATCACTGCCAAACGCGGCAACAGCGCCCTGCAGATGTTCAACCTCTCCGTCGCCGTCACGGATCAGTTCATGGAAGCCGTGCAGGATGACCGCAATTGGGACCTGACCTTCGGCGGCAAGGTTTATAAAACCGTGCGCGCCCGTGATCTGTTCGACTCGATCATGCGGTCAACCTATGATTTTGCCGAGCCCGGCTTCATTCTGATTGACCGCATCAACAAGCTGAATAACCTGTGGTACTGCGAAACTATCCGCGCCACCAACCCGTGTGGCGAGCAGCCGCTGCCGCCCTACGGCGCCTGTCTGCTGGGTTCCATCAACCTGACGCGTTTCGTCACCAATCCATTCTCCGAGCACGCCGCCGTAGACTTCAACGGCATCGCGGAAACCGTGCGCATCGCCGTGCGCATGCTCGATAATGTGATCGAAATCTCCAATTTCCCGCTCGAAAAGCAACTCGAAGAAGCTACCAACAAGCGCCGCATGGGCCTGGGCATCACCGGCCTGGCCAATCTCTTCGCCATGATGCGCGTAACGTATGGCTCGGCTGAGTCACTTGATTTGGCCGAGCGCATCATGCGCCTGATCCGCGACACAGCCTACGACGCCTCCGTGGACCTCGCCATCGAAAAAGGCCCGTTCCCGCTCTTTGACAAGGAACGCTATCTCCAAGGTGAATTCATCAAGCAGCTCCCAGAAGAATTGCGGGCGCGCATCCGTGAACATGGCATTCGCAACTCGCATCTGATTTCCATCGCGCCCACCGGCACAATCTCGCTCTTCGCCGGCAACGTCTCGAGCGGCTTGGAGCCCGTGTTTGCGCTCAGCTACACCCGCCGCGTCCGCACCGGCATCGGTGAGGAGTACGAAACTCACACGGTCGAGGACTACGCCTATAATCTCTTCCGCGCACAGTTCCCGAATGTGAAAAAGCTGCCGCCGTATTTTGTGACCACCGATCAGATTCATCCGCGCCAGCACGTGGACATCCAAGCGCGCCTGCAGCGCTACGTTGACAGCTCAATTTCCAAAACCATCAACGTGCCGGGCGATTTCCCGTTTGAGGAATTCAAAGACATCTACATGTACGCCTACGAGCAGGGCTGCAAAGGCTGCACCACCTTCCGCCCCAGCGACCAGATTACCGGCGTGCTGCAGCGCGAGGACGACGGCGCAGACAAGAAAAAAACCGCACGCGCCGATGAAGAAAAAATCAGCCCCAGCAACGAACTGGACAGCGTCCCGCGCCGCCCCACCTACCTGCAGGGCACCACCTACAAAATCAAAACCCCGCTCAGCAAACAGGCGCTGTACATTACGATCAATGACATCTACGATGGCGACCGCCGCCGCCCGTTCGAAATTTTTATCAACAGCAAGAACCTGCAGCACTTCGCCTGGATCGTGGCCATGACGCGCCTCGTTTCGGCTATCTTCCGCCGCAGCAGGGATCCGTCATTCCTGATCGAAGAACTCAAATCTATTTTTGACCCCAACGGCGGCTATTTCCGCAACGGGCGCTACGTGCCGTCCCTCGTCGCAGAGATTGGCGACGTGATTGAACAGCATCTGGTCAACATCGGCTTTCTCAAACAGCCGGCGGCAAAAGAGCCCGAGCCCCTCAGCGTGCCCGTGCAGCCGAATGGCACGGAACTGCGCGGCAGCACGGAAAGTGTCGGGGTGCACCGCGCCGAGCTGCGGCAATCCTCGCCGTTCATGATCTGCCCAAGTTGCGGCGAACGCTCACTCTATTACCAGGAAAACTGCACGAAGTGTTTTTCGTGCAATTACAGCAAGTGTTCGTAAACGCGGTGTCCGGCGACGGGCAAGTTGACATTTGACGTTGGCGTTCGACGTGTGACATGTGATCTTGAACGTTCGACACGCTGAGTATATGCTTCCTTCCCGCCTCATCATCCTCGGCCCGACGGCCACCGGCAAATCCGCGCTGGCGCTGGAGATCGCCGCGCGCGTCCCCGCGGAAATCGTTTCGCTTGACGCGCTGCAGATTTACCGCGGCATGGACATCGGCACCGCCAAGCCCACGCCGGATGAGCGCCAGCGCGTGCCGCATCATGTGATTGATTATCAGCCAGTGGATGTGTGTTCCGACGCCGCGCAGATGCTGGCGCGCGTGGCTGCCGCACAGGCGGAGATCGCCGCGCGCGGCCGTCTGTGCCTCCTCGTGGGCGGCACGGCCATGTACATCAAACTGCTGGTGGATGGGTTGTGTGATGCGCCGCCGGCCGACCCTGCGCTGCGCCGGGAGTTGCATGCCCTGGCTGAACAGCACGGCAGCGCGTGGCTGCACGAGCGCCTGCTGGCGCCATGCGATCCGGCCAGCGCAGCGCGCATTCACCCCTCGGACCTGCGCCGCATCGTGCGCGCCATCGAAGTCGTGCGCACGTGCGGCGTGCCACTCTCGGCCTTGCAAACGCAATGGCACGCGGCGCCGCGCCCGGCCCCGCCCATGATCGGCCTGACGCTCGACCGCACGCGCCTGTATCAGCGCATCGAGGCGCGCGTGGACGCGATGATGGCGGCGGGCCTGCTCGATGAAGTGCAGCGTGTGCGCGCCGCCGGCATCGAACGCAACCGCAGCGCCGCCCAAGCCATCGGCTACAAGGAGCTGCTGGCCTATCTGCGCGGTGAATGCACGCAGGCCGGCGCCGTAGCGCTGATCAAACGCAACACCCGGCGCTTTGCCAAACATCAGCTCACGTGGTTCCGCAAAGACACGCGCATCGTGTGGTTCGACGTGGAGCAGTATGCCAGCCCGCGCGCGTTGGCCGCTGCGGTGCTGCAGCACGTCAATGCGACAGCGCATGGATGAGCGGGCGGCAACAGACGTATCAGACATGCTGTAGAAGAGCACCGTCCCAGCGTCCGTATGCGGCGCGGAAATATGTTCGCCGAAGATTGGCAAACAGGCGTGTGCAAAGAACGGACGTGGGGACCACGTCCCTCCATGCGGGTGTGCCCTCCGTTGGACGCGCAAACGTCGGCATTTTCCCAGATCCGGCGATTAGCACCATAGGCGTGCAGGGGCAGCGGCCTCGCTGCCTTGTGCCCCGCAGGCATCAGGCCGCCGGGGCCGGCGGCCCTCCCTAGTCGCCGGATCTAGGATTTTCAATGCAGTTGACACGCCGGTGCTGAAACAGTATCATTAACCAAGATGTAATACACCAAAGATAACCACAGCAGATGTGTGATGACTACTAACACGATACCTCCGGCCATGCTGGCGTGGCGCCTGTTCGGCGCCGGGATGGAGAACTTTGGCGAGCATGACCAGCCCAGCGTTGTGCCGGTACCGTCGTACGGGCCGGATGAAGTCTTGATGAAAGTTGAGGCGATTGGCCTGTGTTTTTCGGACGTGAAACTCATCAAGGCCGGCGAACAACATCCGCGCGTGATCGTCAAAGACCTCAAGCGCGAGCCGCTCATTCCCGGCCATGAAGCGGTTCTGAAAGTTGTTGGCGTAGGTGCCAATATGCAGGACCAGTACACGATCGGCCAGCGCTATATCATTCAAGCAGACATTTACTATAAGGGTGTGAATATCGCCTACGGCTATGCGATTCAAGGCGGCATGGCTCAATACAGTGTGATGAATCAGATGATTCTCAACGGCGATGAAGGCAGTTATCTGCTGCCCATCTCAGACCATCTGAGTGCGGCGGAAGCGGCGCTGATCGAGCCTTGGACATGCGTGATCGCCGCCTACCGCATTCCGATTCGCACGACATTGAAAGACGGCGGCCTGCTGCGCGTGATTGGCGACGGCACACCCGCGCGGCACACGCTTGGCGCGCTGGCGCACGGCCCAGCACGCCCCGCGCGGGTCATTCTGCAGAACGTTGCCGGGCCCTTGCGCGACGAGCTGTTGCGCTGTGCCGCAACATGGGGCGCCACGCTGCACGAAACCATCTGTGAGGAAGTGGCTGATGATGTGATTGTCGTGGGATCACATGAACCCACTGCACTAGCGGCCTATGCGCGCCAGCTTGCGCGTAACGGGGTCTTCTGCCTGGCTGGCCACTACCGTTCGTTGCCGGTGCCGGTGGACATCGGCCGGATTCATTATCATTACTGGCGCTACGTAGGCACATGCGAGAACGATCTCAGCGCTGCCTACCTGCGCAATGCGCGCACAACGCTGAAACACGGCGGCGTGACGTGGTTCCCGGGCGGCGCGGGCGCGATGGGGCAAATGCACGTGCAGCGCGCCGTAGAAGACCCACAGGGGCCGCGCACGATTGTCGTGAGTGACCTTGATGACACGCGCCTGGGCAGACTGGCGGCGCGGTTGCAACACAAGGCCGCCGCGCGCGGGGTGAAGCTCGTCATGCTGAATCCCAAAACATTTGCGGACCCCGCGGCGTTTCATGCGGCGTTGCGCGCCCAAGCGCCCCGCGGCTTTGATGATATTGTCATGCTGGTCCCCGTGCCCGCCGTTGTCAGTGAGGCCGATGCGCTGCTCGCCGATGACGGCGTGATGAACGTCTTCGCCGGGATTCCCGCGGGCAACGAGGCCTCCATCGACATGGGGGCAATAGTGAGCGCCGGCCACCGCTACATCGCCTCGAGTGGCTCGCGCATGGAAGATATCCGTCATACGCTGGCCATGACAGAGGCGCGCCAGCTTGAGCCGGTCTACGCCTTGGGCGCGATCGGCGGCATGCGCGCACTCAAAGAAGGCATCGTGGGCGTGATGCAGGCGCGCTTCCCCGGCAAAACGGTCATTTATCCACATGCCGTGGACATGCCGCTGACGGCGGTAGAAGAGGTTGAGCGCATCTGCCCAGGCGCCGGCGCCCTCCTCGAACATGGCGAAGTTTTCACCCGCGCGGCGGAAGATGCCGTGCGCGCACGCTGGGAATAAGATGAAGATACTGCCTTTGAACTGCGTTGGTTTCAGCGTGGGTGTGCTGCTGGGTTGCACATGCGCGGTGCGTGCCATGGATGGCCCTGCGGGCACCAACACGCTTGCGCAGGAACAGCATGCCGCCGAGTGTACGCAAGACCGCAGTGACATTGATTTTGTTGCCATGCCCGATGCCGTGGAGGAAGCGATTGATCATCTCAGCGCCGTGCTGCTGCAGGGTACCGGCAGTCTGCAGATCGCGCGCCTCCGGGCGCTGGTTTCCTTCGCACAAATCATCACCAACCATGGCCTGCCCTGGAAACTCCGCACACGCTGGAACTCCTCAGGCGCGGCCACCGTCAGTGCGCTGGAGGTGCCGTTCCACGCGTGCATCGCCTTCAGCTACAGCACGAATATTCCGGATTACTCCGTCTTGCCTTGTTCGCTGCGCTACACTGAAGATGCGCCAGACAGCACGGCCGTGTTTTTGCGCTGCGTGGCGGCCGTGCCTGCCAGCAACGCGATTACACACGACGCGTTTCTGTGCCGCGAAGAGACCACTCCCAATCCACAAAGCGGTACCTCGTACACCTATACCACACGCCGCCATCTGATCCGCGCGATGATTGACGGTGTGGATGTGTTGATCTCCTTTTCTGACATGCAGGGCAAATCCAGCTACGCACTGCGCGGCGTGCCAGTAGGCCCGCCGGAAAATGATGTCTATTACTATAGCGAACGCACCGGTACCAATCTGCGCGGGCTGCAATGGGTCAAACCGCGCATGAACTTGTCGCGCTCCCTAGTCGTATGGGCTCCATGTGGCAGCAACCACACCGCCTTCGCCGCCTTCTCATGGGTTAATGCGGGCTGGCGCAAGCTGAATGTCACGCGTACCCATCATATCTACGAAGTCCTGCAGAAAATCCTCGCCACTCGCCACGTCCTGGCACGCTCACCTGCCATGACCGAAGCCAATACCGCCGCCGTAGTGGCCCGGGTCCTGCGCATGAGCACCAACCAAATCAATGACACGTATGCCCGCTATTGCGCCTACGTCAAACACTGGCGTGATATCGAGCGCAGTCAGACCGGCCTCACCTCGCTCTACCAGCCCAACTCGCTCAATAGCATCTACGATGAAAACGAGCTGGCGCGCATGCCGTTCCACCTGCGGCAGGCGCTGGTCGTGCAGGAAGAATTGCGCACGCTGCGCGGCACACCAACGTGGAGCGCTGACGGCGCCACCACCAACAAGCCCGCCCGCGCAGGCTGGTCGCGCTTTCTGCGCTTGTAGAACCTCTCGCCGGCCGCGCCAATAGCCGCCTAAACACCACAATCGAGAAGCCAGAAATCAAAAGTCCTGCTGTAGGATCGGCGGCCTCGCCGCCCCCCCCATGCCACACGCGCACACACCGCCCAATCCACGCACTACACAACCGGCCTCAGAAAACTATCCGCCGCAAAAGATCCCACAGTACGCAAAGCTCAGTCATTCTTCCCGCCTGCACCAGATGCAAGGTGTCCAATGTCCATCGTCAAACATCACACCTTCTCCGATCTTCGTACCTCCGCGCCGTTGTGACAACATCACTATCTCACCAAAACACGCGTGCCACAGCGGGCAGCAAGCAAAGCCATGTGACGAAACTTCCGTGCTGCCCGTGACAGTGAACCTGCCGCTCTGCCGCCGCGCCAATCCTTGATTGTTATAGCAGATCTTTCGAAAGTGTTTTCGCGTAACTTAATTAATAAGAATGCTTTACGTCATTTCTTGCAGTCATTGTGTGCACACTGATTATTTACAGTTAAATCAAAAAAAAACATAATTGTTGTTGGTATACTGTGCTCACCATGCACATGACCGGTGCACCACTACCATTAACGGCAAGTCCTCTAACGGCAAGTCCCTTGCCTGGATCATCTTGCGCCGCTACGTGCGGATCGGCAAAAGGTTACACACCCCGAAGTTGCCACTCTGTCCTGTTGTCCACCGCAGGGTATTGCGGCCTTCGAACGCGCTCTGCGCCACCGCTGCACGCTCTAGATCCGGGGACTAGCGGCACAGGTGTGGTAGGTGTGGAGAGGCAACGGCCTCGTTGCCCAAAAAAAAGGAGGGGCAACGGCCTCGTTGCCCAAAAAAATGGAGAGGCAACGGCCTCGTTGCCCAAAAAAATGGAGGGGCAACGGCCCCGTTGCCCAAAAAAATGGAGAGGCAACGGCCCCGTTGCCCAAAAAAATGGAGGGGCAACGGCCTCGTTGCCCAAAAAAATGGAGGGGCAACGGCCTCGTTGCCCAAAAAAATGGAGGGGCAACGGCCCCGTTGCCCAAAAAAATGGAGAGGCAACGGCCTCGTTGCCCTG
>Ga0308414_1000512_pt1 | contig 24739 bp, 20 predicted proteins | sample HotsprSampleOS50_FD_205667 | JGI IMG/M metagenome (GOLD analysis project Ga0308414, IMG submission 205667) | Hot spring phototrophic mat microbial communities from Octopus Spring, Yellowstone National Park, Wyoming, United States - 20090730_OS50 ...
CGCCTCGTATGGTTATTCAACAAATCCGTCTGCAGTGCCGTCGGGTTGGAACCAGGCAAGCTCGTCGGCCAGGGCCGCTACGGCGCCAATGACGATGACCGCTGGCGTGGGCAGGTCACGGGCCAGGCCCTCAGCGGCCAGACTGTCGAGCGTGGCCCGCACCACCTGCTGGCGGTCGGTAGTGCCCCAGCTAATGATCGCCGCGGGCGTATTAGGATCGCGCCCGGCGTTGATCAGCGCGGCACAGATGTCCGCGCTCTGCCGCAGGCCCATCAGGATGATCAGCGTGGGCATGCGCGCCAGCGCGGCCCAGTCCGCAGGGCTGTAAGCCTGGTCAGCCGCCAGATGGCCGGTGACCACGGTGAAGCCCGTCGCCATGCCGCGCTGGGTCACGGGAATGCCGGCGAAAGCGGGCACAGCCACCGCCGAGGTGACGCCAGGCACGATCTCGAAGGGCAATCCGGCCTGGCGCAATGCGAGTGCCTCTTCGCCGCCGTGCCCGAACACAAACGGATCACCGCCCTTGAGCCGTGCCACCTGCTTCCCGGCCTGCACCCGCGCCACCAGCAACTCGTTGATCGCGGCCTGCTCGATCAGGTGACGGCCTGGCCCCTTGCCCACAAAGATACGTTCGGCAGTGGGTGGTGTAGCATCAAGCAACGTGCGGGCAATCAGGTGGTCGTACAGCACGACCTCGGCCTGGCGCAGGAGCGTCAGCCCGCGCACGGTAATCAAGTCGGCACGGCCCGGCCCCGCGCCAATCAGGTAGGCTTTGCCGGTCATACGTCCTCATTTCTTTCTATAGCAAGCCTCTATCAGAGGATGCGGGATGCGCGGATGCGGGATGCGGGATGCGCGGATGCGGGATGCGCGGATGCGGGATGCAATATCGCGCCTCCTCATCGCGTCGCCTCTTCGGTGAACGGCAATGGATGAACACCATAATGGACTTGACACGTACACGATAAAGAGTATACTAAAAACGTTCTTGCTCCGTGCTTGTTGCAATGAAACACCTGAAGTATAGGGCATAGATATGCAACAACTCTCCTTCCTCAACCCATTGTCCACCGAATCGGTCGTGAATGTGGCGACGGTGCCGCAACGTAGCCCGTTTCGCTATCCGGGCGGGAAAACCTGGCTGGTGCCGCACGTGCGGCGCTGGCTGGTTACACAGTCGTCCGTTCCAACCGAGTTTGTCGAGCCGTTTGTCGGTGGCGGCATTGTGAGTCTGACGGTTGCGTTTGAACGCCTCGTGCCGCAGGTGACGATGGTCGAACTGGATCACGCAGTGGCGGCGGTCTGGCATACGCTGCTGGGTGATGCTGGCGACTGGCTGGCCGAGCGAATTGCGACTTTTGAGTTGACAGCAGACGCGGTTGATCGCGTGCTGGCTCGATCCGCCACCACAGTGCCGGAACTGGCTTTTCAGACCATTCTCAAAAACCGTGTCAATCACGGTGGCATTCTGGCCCATGGCGCAGGACGGATCAGGCATGGCGAAAACGGCAAGGGGCTGACCTCGCGCTGGTATCCGCAGACGCTGAAGCGCCGTATGCTGGACATCATTACCATCCGCGAGCGCATCCACTTTGTCGAAGGCGATGGTCTGGCTTTGCTTGGCGACTATGCCGATCGGCCTGATGCCGTGTATTTTATTGATCCACCCTACACTGCGGGTGGTAAGCGTGCCGGTCGGCGCTTGTATACCCATAATGATCTCGATCACGAAGCGTTGTTTTGTCGTGTATCTGAACTGGCAGGCGATTTTTTGATGACCTACGATAATGCCAGCGAAATCCGTGCCCTGGCACGTGATTACAATTTTGATACGCAGCCCATCGCTATGAAGAATACGCATCATGCGGCAATGAGTGAGTTGCTGATCGGACGCTGCCTCGATTGGATCAGGCGGTAGGACGTTGAGATGTTGACAGCGTCGCCCCGCCTCCGTGCGTCCGTGCCTCGTGCCTTGTCGTTACGGTACATCGAGACACAATCTCTGCGTCTCTGCTCCTTTGCGCCTTTGCGTTAAAGCAAGAGCGCCGGAAACGACTAAAGTCGTTACTACATGGCCCCCGCCACCTGTCGCCTGTCACCTCTCACCTCTCCCCTGTCCCCTGTCCCCTGTCCCCTGTCGCCCGAAGAAGCCTCCCGCCATGCCGCGAGCTGGTCGCGGATCTGCGCGGCGCGAGCCGGGTTGCTGCCACCCGTACTGACGGCGATCGTCACGCCATCTGCGCGATGCACCGCCGGCAGGTGAAACGTACTCTCGTCGGGGGCATCGGCCACGTTGCAGAGGATGCCCAGCTCTCGGGCGGCATGGCCCACCTGCGCGTTCACCACCCGCTGGTCGGTTGCCGCAAACACGAGCAGCGGCAGCACACCGTCCACACGCACGTCCTGCGGCTGATACGGACGTTGTTCCCAATCCAGTTGTCCCTGGCTGGCCCATGCCTGCAATTGCGCCGTGGCCTGCGGGCTGATCAAGCGCACCGACGCGCCCACCGCCAGCAGTCCACGCACCTTGCGCTCGGCTACCTGGCCTCCGCCCACGACCAGCACGCGGGCACCATGCAGCGCATTCAGCGTGATTGGGTAGCCGGAAGCGGGATCGGCAATCGGTCGTTGCTGGTCAGTGGTCGGCGGCTGTCGATCCGCATGATAGCCCCTCGGCGTCACCAGATGCGTGCCGAGCGCATAGCTCTGGCTGTTGCCCACCAGCACCACCGTCAGCATATCGGCCTGAGTGGGATCAATCTCGGCCAGTGTGGTCAGGATGATCGTCTCATCGGGCCGGGTCAGATTGCGCCCCAGCGCGACCGGCGTCATGGCCGGACGGCAGGTGCGAAGAATGTCCAGCGCCCGCTCCAGCTGCCAGTCGCGCCCGCGGCTGCGCGGATTGTAGAGCGCCAGCACGAAATCGCCCCGCGCCACCGCCTGCAACCGTTGCTCGATCACCGCCCACGGTGTCAGCAGGTCGCTCAGGCTGATCACACAGAAATCGTGGTTGATCGCCGCGCCCAATCGCGCCGCCGCTGCCTGAAACGCGCTCACGCCGGGGAACACCGCCACCGGTGGATCATCGCCCGTCCAGCCGCGCTGGTGCAGTGTCTCAAAGACTGGCGCAGCCATGGCGTAGATGCCAATGTCGCCGCTGCTAATCAGCGCCACGCGCCGTCCTGCCACCGCCAGGTCAATCGCCTGCCGCGCCCGCTCTAGCTCGCTCCGCATCTCGCCGCTCATAATCTCCTGGTCGGGCCGCAGCAAGGTGCGGATCAGCTCGATGTAGGTGCTGTAGCCGATCACCACCTCGGCTGTGCTGAGTGCCGCGTGCGCCCCCAGCGTCATCTGCTGTACGTCACCGGGGCCAAGGCTGACCAGCGCCAGCATTCCGCGCCTGGTCGTCAGGTGGTGGTCGGCAGGTTGCAGGTGGCTGTCGGCAGTTGTTCGCAGCGCAACCGCCACCGTGCAGCGCTCGAAAGCGCGTTTGGGCACCAGCAACGGGCCGCCCGCCACCAGCGTAGCACACGGCTCGGCCACCCCCGGCAGATCCACGTGCGTCTGTGCGGCACTGGGCGTGAACGATGTCGGATCGAGGGCGGCAAGTTGATCACGGGTAACAATCTGGAGCGGCACCCCCAGGTCGTGGGCAAGCTGCTGTAACCCTGGCTCGTCAGCTTTCAATTCTGCCGTTGCCAGCGCACCGACGCTCGCCAGTGCCAGGCCTGCATCGGCCAGCGTCGTCTCCAGCGCAACGCGGAGTTCCGCCGCCGGTACGTCGCGCCGACAGCCGATCCCCACCACGAGCACCGGCGGGTGATAGAGGACGCATGTGTGCTGCAACGTTGGCCAGTCGGCAGGAGTGTGTGGCGTAATCAACAGCCCGGCGGTGTAGTCGCCGCTGGTCAAGGCGGCGATGCCTGTCACCGGCAAGAGATTTGGGGGCGATGATAACTCTGCTAACACTGCCGGCGCGAGCGTCAGATTCGGGTCGATAAACACGCCTACCGGTTCGTCGTTGACCAGGCAGGCGCTGGCGTGCGTCAGCGCACTCGCTGGATCGATGCGCCAGCCTGCCGCACGCCCTAGCAGATCCAGCGCAGGCCGGGACTGCACATCGCTGGCGGTCGTGATTGCTGCATGGCCACCGGTCAACGTAGCAATGCGCTGTGCCAAGGCGTTGGCCCCCGCCTGGTGTCCGCCCAGCAGTGGAATCACCGTGCGCCCGGCTTCGTCGAGGCATACCACCGCCGGGTCGCTGCTTTTGTGGCCGAGCAGCGGCGCGATGGCCCTTACTGCGATCCCTGTTGACATAACGAGGATCAGCTGGCTGTGTGGTTGCCAGTGACGGCGGATCTCGTCCGCCACCGGGCCGGTGTAGGGCACAGGTGCGCCTGGATGCTCAGTTACCGCGAAGCGCTCTGGCACGCTGATCGTGGCGGCCAGTGCTGCGCCCAGTCGGAGTGCCAGTTGACTACCTGCTTTCGTCACGCTGATGATCACCATTCTGGCTAGTTGTGTCGCAGGTGCCAGTTGATCACTGACGGTAGTCGGGAGAGGAGCGAGAACCTTTGTGGTGCTGGCGTGCCGAAAGCCGTGGCTAAAGGTCTGGCTGTAGAGCTGACTGCGGGTATGTACGCTGCGTTCAAGCGTTGGGCTGACCAGGATCAGCGCGTGGCGAGTGTAGCCAGCGGTGACAACCTGGTCAACAATATTGGCCAGCGTACCGATCAGCAGGCTCTCGTCGGGCCAGGTCACCTTATGGAGCACCGCGACCGGCGTTTGCGGCTGGTAGGCCCCGCCAGCGAGCAGGTCGGCGACCACCTGCGGCAAGTGGGCAATGCTGAGGTAGATCGCCAGCGACGCGCCGTGTGCCGCCAGGCTGCGCAGATCTTCGCCGGGCGGCATAGGCGTGCGGCCAGCAGCGCGAGTCAGGATGATCGTCTGCACAATCTCTGGCAGTGTCAGCTCGATGCCCAGCCGGGCGGCGGCGGCGAAGGCGGCGGTTACGCCGGGCACGACCGCATACGGCACGCCGCGTGCATCCAGGCCAGCCATCTGCTCGTGGATCGCACCGTAGAGGGCCGGATCGCCGGTATGCACACGTGCCACCACGCCATCTGTTTGTGCCGTCTCCGCCATGAGCGTCAGCAGTTGCTCCAGGTGTAGACCCGACGAGCCAACAACCTGCGCTCCCGGTTTGCGGGCCAGCCGGGCCACACTGTCTTGAACGAGGCTATCGGCATAGAGTACCAGGTCGGCCTGGGCAATAATGTCGCGCCCGCGCACGGTGATAAGATCTGGTGCGCCTGGTCCGGCCCCGATAAAGTAGACTGTCCCAGTTGAGGGAGTGAATTGCATGCACGAACCTTTCTATTTGACGATGCGGGATGCGCGGATGCGCAGATGCGGGATGCGCGGATGCGCAGATGCGGGATGCGCGGATGCGGGATGCGCGGATGCGCAGATGCGGGATGCGCGGATGCGCCTCGTCGTGCCCTCGCGTCCTCACCTCGTCGCCTCGTCGCATCCTCATCTCGTCGCATCCTCACCTCGTCGCGTCCTCACCTCGTCGCGTCCTCACCTCGTCGCCTCGTCGCATCCTCATCTCGTCGCCTCGTCGTCTCGTCGCGTCCTCACCTCATTCATTTTGTTCGGCATCGCTTCGAGATTCAAAGATGGTGTCAAGCATATGTGCATTACTATCATAAACCACACCAACCTCGGAGAGCTTTCGGCTTGTGTGTGTTTTTATTAAACCCCATAACATAGATGAAATAAGATTGGCACGATTGTACATCTGTAGATACTGATCACGAGAAATGTATGCACGGCGTTGGCATAGTGCGAGTAAGCCAACCGTTTCAGCTACTGAGCCACGCGCAATGTCGTAGAAGTTGCGTTCGGAACGTCCGGTCGTTTTACCGGAACCTTCGGCAATATTGGCAACGAGTGAGGTTGCGGCTCGACGCAATTGTTCCCCTATCGAGAATTGAACGGATTGGGGTACATTGTCGGCAATAACAAAACAGGCATCCGTATACTCCAGCGCTAACGGCCACACCTTCAGTGCCTCATAGCGAAAAGCCATTCTACCGTCCTTTCACTTCGCGTCCTCGCGTCTTCGCGTCCTCACCTCGTCGCGTCTTCACGTCCTCGCCTCACGCATCCTCGCATCCTCACATCCTCGCATCCTCGCATCCTCGTCTCATCGCCGCACAATCACCAGCGAGAGGTAGGGACGCTGCTGGCCCTGGAGCGTGCGTAGGTCGTGCGTGATATATTCGCCGGGCAATCCCACGTGTTCGGCGTAGACGGCATGACCGAGCCGATCCAGGTCGGCCAGGATGGGCAGGATGTGGGGCAGGACGGTGCCGACTTTCATGAGAATCACGGTGTCGAAATCGGTCAGGACACGGCGTAGCTCGTCGTTGTCGATTTCGGAGCTGGCGGGCAGAATGGCGACTCGATCGGTCGTCGTTGCCAGCGTGGTCTGGGTATGCGCCGCCGCCGCCGCGAAGGAGGTAATGCCAGGAATAAAGGTGACGCCGATCGTCGGGTGGTGGTTGAGCAACTCGCCCCAGATGGAGGTAAACGTGCCATACAGCAGCGGGTCGCCCAGCAACAGATAGACGCCGCGGGCTACCGCGCCCTGTTCAGCGAGGCGCGACGCGATCTGATCAGCCGCCGCACGCCAGGCAGCGCTTAACCGTGCCGTGTCACGGGTCATCGGCAAATCGAGTTCGATCACCGTTTGCCGATCGGTATCGATCCACGGTTCGGCAATGCGTAACGCCAGGCTTGTGACCGTACCTTCGCCGCCACCCGTACCAGCGGAGGCACGGCTCTGCGGCACAAAGATGACATCGGCGGTCTGGATCGCCCGCATGCCCTTAACCGTGATCAGCTCCGGGTCGCCCGGCCCCAGGCCGACAACCGTGATATGCATCGTTTCTTCCTTTCTGTGCGGCGCCAGGCGCGAGCGCCCGATCTCTTTTTTGACGCAAAGGCGCAGAGAAGCGGAAAGCGCAAAGCGGAAAACATGTCGCTTTTGAAGCGCTGAGCGTGCCCTTTCTGCTCGAACCCATGGCATGCGTCAGCATCCTCCTGTTTTGCGCATTGCGCTTTGCGCTTTTGAAGCGCTGTGCGTGCCCTTTCTACTCGAAACCCCTATCACGCTCCAACACTCCCCTGTTGTGTACGTAGACCGCTTTGCGCTCAGCCGCTCTTCGCTTTGCGCTTAAACCGTTTTGCGCTCAGACCGCATTTGCGCTCAGACCGCTTTGCGCTCAGACTGCTCTTCGCTTTGCGCTTTCCGCTCGCCTGTCACCTGTCTCCTAAAGACGCCTCCCGCCGCAGAGACACGATAAACACCGGGTTCTGGGCCGCGAAGCGCAGCATGTCCTGGATGGGCTGGCCGACGCTGATCTGCACATGCACGACACGGGCATCGGGCAGCAGTGCCCGCACTGTTTGCAGATTTTCTAGCGTCACCAGGTTAATCACCAGCCGCCCGCCAGGGCGCAGGCGGGCCTGCACCAGTGCGATTATTGCCGCCAGGTGCCCGCCGCTGCCGCCAATAAATACGGCATCGGGGTCAGGCCAGGCATGGCACACAGCCGGCGCGGTGCCCTCGGTCAGGCGGAGGTTGGGTGCCGGAAAGCGGCGCAGGTTCTCGTGAATACGGTGGCATAATTCTTCACGTTTCTCGACCGCATACACCTGTGCGGTTGGCTGCAAACGGGCGGCCTCAATTCCCACCGCGCCACTGCCGGCCCCAATGTCCCACAGCACCTCGCCTGGCCCCAGTGCCAGCTCGGCCAGACTGAGCAGACGTATCTCACGGCTGGTGATCAAGCCGCCAGTCGTCACAAATGCTGTATCCGGCAGTCCGGGCGTAGACGCAGCCATAGATGGTCGCGGAGGCGATACGGCACCGAGCCGCGGCATCATATCGCCGCATCCCCGCATCCCCGCATCGTCGTCTTGCCAGACGACAAACACATTCAGTGCCGCAAACTCCTGGGCGGCCACGCTCGTCAGTGTCGCACGCACGATACGCTGCTCTGGGTAGCCCAGGTTCTCGCATACGGCACACGCAGTTGTGGGGGACAGTCCGGCAACCAGCAGCGCCTGGGCAATCACGGCCGGCGTGTGCCGGTGATCGGTCAGGATCGCGGCTTTTGGGGCGGTTCGCACGCGCTCGATCACGTCCGAGAGGGGGCGGGCGTGGGCGCTGAGGAGGGCAAAGTCGATCCAGGATTCGCCCAGTGCCGCACCCGCTAACTGAAAGGCACTCGGTGCAGGTATAAACTCCAGCGCCTCGGGCGGAAAGTGGCGTAGCAGCGTAGTGCCAATGCCATAGCACAGCGGATCGCCCGACGCCAGCACGACCGCCAACTCCCCCTGATCACGGGCCTGCTGTAACCGTTCAACAATGTGTTGCATACGACAGGTGACGGCGAGAGTTTCACCGCCAAACCCAGGAAATGCGGCCAGGTGGCGCTGTCCACCCACCAGCACCCCGGCCTGATGAATACGTGTCAGCAGCATGGCTGGCAATCCTTCCGCACCTGCGTCACCAATGCCCACCACCAGGATGCGCGGAGCGTCTGTGATTGTCACGTTGTCCATAGTTCTTCTCCAGAATGAGAAGAGAGGGCGGAGGAGCGAGAAGCGAGAACCCGCGCTTCTTATTCCTCGCTTCTCACACCTCACTCCTCTTCCCTCGCTCGACAGAGCGTGCCAGCACCGTGCCATCGAAATCAACCAGGATAACCGCCAGATCCAGGATACCACCGTTGTCGATCACAAACTGCTGACACTGCTGGAATGCCAGATCCGTCAGGTGTTGCAATGGCGCGCGACAACCGTGCGCCTGGCAGAGTTCCAACATATGCCGGGCGGTGTTTGCCGTTGCCACTGCTGCGACCAGTTCGTCTGGCGCTCCTGCAGCATGGCAGACCTGGGCTAGAAAGCCCAGATCAACCTGGCTCCCAGACACGTGGGTCATCAGGTGGCCCTGGGCAAGCTTGGCCACGCGGCTGATCATTGCGACCAGGGTCACCTGCGCGACGCCGCATTCTATACAGGCTTTCAAGGCAGAGTCGGTAAAGGCACTCAACTCGACAAAGGCCACGGCAGGGAGCGTGGGGAACATCTGCATGGCAACGTGCTCAGAGCGCCCGCCGGTCGCCAGGACGACATGGCTCACACCGCTGGCAGCGGCCACCTGGATCGCCTTTACCACACTATCGCGCCAGGCAGCCGTGCTATAGGGAAAGACCTTGCCGGTGGTACCCAGGATGCTGATGCCGCCGATGATGCCCAGGCGCGGGTTAAGCGTCTTCTGTGCCAGTCGCTCGCCATCGGGGACACTGATGACAATCTCCAGTCCCTGTTGTTCCAGGAACGCCGTCCCCTGTGGCGCAAACTCGCCTACAGCATCGATCACGTTTGTCACAATCTGTCGGCGCGGTATGGCGTTGATCGCCGGGTCGCCCACCGGCAATCCCAGGCCCGGTAACGTCACCCGCCCCACGCCGCGACCAGCCTCCAGCACAATACCTGGCTGATCAGTGCGCCGCACCTGGGCACAGATCAGGGCACCGTGGGTCACATCCGGGTCGTCACCGGCATCTTTTACCACGCAGCAGGAAGCAGCAACAACGTTCCTGCACGACGTATCAGCACCGGGGGGAATGTCAGCGCATGTGGGCAGATCTGCATCCAGGTGTAATACCTGTTCAACCGGGATCATCGTCGCTGTTTCGCCGATTGGTAGAGTGATTGTGACGGTTGGTGGCCACGCGCCGGTCAGCAGGGCGATTGTCGCAGCCCTGGCAGCGGCGGCAGCGGTGCTGCCAGTGGTGTAGCCTGTGCGCATGCCACGTTTGTTGCGCGGCAGCACATTGTCGCGATATGTTCCCATAGGCATCGTCGCGATGGCACGTTCGTAAGGTTAAAACACACCAACGAGCCATCCTGAGGAGGGAGCACGTATTGTCCAACCCTCAGAATGAGAAGAGGGCAAGAGGAGCAAGAAGCGAGAACCCGCGTTTCTTATTCCCCACTTCTCACACCTCACTCCTCTTCCCTCGCTCCTCTTTTTATTGTCAATCCACATCCGTTGCAGGAGCGTCCATCGCCAGTCGCAGCAACGCATTGACAATGGCGACCGCAATCGTGCTGCCCCCCTTGTAGCCGGTGGTCACAATCCAGGGCGGCGTATTGAGTTGCATCAGTGCAGCCTTGCTCTCGGTAGTACCGACAAAGCCGACCGGCACGCCGATCACCAGTGCCGGTCGAGTGCCGGTGGCGATCAGGCGTAACACCTCTTCCAGCGCCGTGGGTGCATTGCCAATGGCGACAATGCCGCCATCCAGCAGGCCACGTTCCGCCGCCAGGCGCATGCCCAGGGCGCTGCGCGTCGTGGCAGCCGTGGCAGCGGCGGTAGCCAACCCTGGTTCGGCCACAAAACAATGTGCCGCAGACCCAAAGGTTGACAGGCGGACGGCACTGATACCTACCCGCACCATGTGTACATCGGTGACAACCGGTGCCCCCGCACGGAGCGCCTGCACGCCGGACTCGATTGCATCGGCGCTAAAGCGGGTCAGCCGGGCGTATTCAAAGTCGGCGGTGCTATGGATAATCCGTTCAACCACGGCGGCCATGGGTGGCGCAAAGCTATAGCCTTCGGCCGCAAGACGGCGACGAATAATCGCAAACGAGTCGCCGGCGATTGCGGCAGGTGTACGTGCAGTCACTGGTTTTGCGCCTCCCGTCGGTAGTGACACAGATCGCAGTTCATTACGGCCGTGCCCCGTATCATGTCGTGATAGCGCTGTGCCACGGCTGCCAGCAATCCAGCATTGGCGGTCAGCAGGCTCTCCTGCGTAACAGCCTGAGCGGTAGATGGTTGGGCCTGAAACAGGTGCCCCGCCATCAGGATCTCAATCTCAGGATAGTGTTGACGTGCCGTGGTAGCCTGGGCCACAATATCCTGTAGCACAAAGCCAGTAAACAGCAAATAGGGTAGCACCACCACCCGCCGCGCACCGAGTCGAACACAGCGGGTGATCCCCTGCACAACATCGGGCGGTGTTACGCTCTGAAACGCGACCTCAACCCAGCCATAGTCACGCCCTTCCCACAACAGGCGCGCTATTTTGAACATCTCAGCGTTGCTATCGGGGTCGCGGCTCCCGCGTCCTACCACCAGCAGGGCGGTTTCGTGGTTTGAGATCGGTGTCTTGCTGTGAGCCAGCGCTGTAACCGCCCGCTCGGCCATGGTGTCAATCAACGTATATTGCGTTCCCAAAGGGGTGCCATAGCGTAAGGTAAGCCAGGGATAGGCCGCGCGCGCCGCGTCGAGCAATTCGGGCACATCGCGCTTCTGATGGCCGGCCGCGCCCAGAAACAACGGGAGGACAGCCAGTTCTTTGATACCCGCTGCCACACACCGTTCAATCGTTGTCGGCACCGATGGCTCGGCACACTCCATAAAGCCGGGTTGAACATCGATGCTCAGATAGTCTGCCAGGAGCGCGACGAATTGCAAATATTCGGCATTCCCAGCCGCATCCGGGCTGCCATGGCCGATCAGCAGCAATGTATCCGTATGCGCTGGCGTTATGCACTCCTGGTCGAAGGTTTGCAGAGGTATGGTCACAGGGTATCCTTTCCACAATCAGAAACCGGCAAAAAAAAAACCGACTGCAGCTCGCAGTCGGGTAAAGATCAGCCCATGCGCCGCCAGAAGGGGATCGGCGCAGCTATCCCACAGCGTCTTCAAGACCGCTGTACCCGCATCTCCCATGCCGCGAGGTGATGCTGATCCGGTAATGGTGGGCGACCTGGCTCAAACCATACGCTGATCACATGGTGATCACCTGCATGATTTTTACAGTTGCGGGACAGCGTCGGACTTACACCGACTTCGCCTTTCAGCCCTGGCTTCCGATCCACAGGCTCCGCTACCGGGGTAATACCATTGTTCAAGGTACCAACCACGCGTGCCGCCAGCAATGGTATCGTCAATTGAGATACGCTTGAGTACGGACGATTATAGCACGAGTGCGGATGATGTGCAACTGCTACACTGTCGGTAACGGTTCACATTTGGGGGGAAGGAATTGTAGGAGGCCGCACCTTGACTGAGTAACCGTAAGAGTTCACGCTTCTCCTGGGAGCGCGGACAAGATGCCCGCGCACGTGCGACGAAGGTGGGACAATGCGGCAGGCCACCCGCGCTCCTGGCTGGATGCGCTGCACCGTATCTTCAACGGTATCCGCAACATACCCGCCTACCGCGATCAGCTGACACCCGAAGAGCTAGACGCGATCGTGTACTTCCTGCTCGCGCTGCCGGACACGACGGTCGTGAACCGTTAAGCGTAGTCTGGCGCTTAACCAGCAGATTGGCGATACCGGAGCGACCGCTGCCAGAGCGCCATTTCATCCTCATACTCGCGGGCCGTGAGTGAGGCAAACTCGGCGCGGCGTTGCGCATCACGGCAAAAGAGTAACCGGCCAGAGATAGATTCAAAGCGCAGGATCGGATTAGCACTGTTCAGTATGACCAGGTCGATATCCTCAACGTGCAAAGCTGTCTGGAGCCGCATCAGCAGATCAAGCTGTGCCGCTAACGTCAGCGGGGTCTCAACCAGGATGCCAATATCGACATCCCCACCGGGACGTAGCACGCCGGCCTGAGCCGAACCAAAAGCCCATGCCGCAATCACGGTCGGTGTAGTGGCCCATACCGGTTGGGTTTGTGTCCAATCAATGGTGCTGCACATAGCTTAAAATATCATCACGAAAAAGCTCAAAATCAGTCAGATGATGATTGATAATATTAATCAGAAGTGCGCTATCTACGTGTTCATAACGATGTACCATAAAGTTCCGAAACTGTACCATCTTGTGATAGTTTTGATGACGAGATAACGCACCCAGTTGTATACAACGCTCAACTGCCGCACCGCCGGTTGCCGCTGGCGCTTGTCCAGCCAGCGCAATCAGGCGTTGACAGATGTCAATCACAATTTCAACCAGAATCTGGAGATCACGCTCGACAGCACGTTGAGTGCGCCAGTCTGCCGCCAATTGCTGCGCATCGAGCGTGCCCAGTGTGCGTAACTCGGTCAGCACGGTATCCAGTATTTCAAGCTTGCGGGCGATAACGCCATTAATCATATTTTACCTCCGCCCGGCTGGATGCGGGCACGGGCGCTGGTACCAACGTTCTCGGTCAACTCCAGTCATCGGTAGCATGTAGTCAGCACGCCTTGTAGCACAGTATCAAACCCCAAGACTTATCTTCGGATGTATTCTGCAATCATGGTGTGAGGATCAGATGAGATTGCAAGCAACATAACTGGGTAGATACCATTGAAAGTGTCTGCAATCTTAGTGGCCAATTCTTCGTTTGTCAGACTTAAGACCGTGTCTTTAGAAAGCACCATCATTGGGCTGAATTGATCGATTTCGCTGTCAGAACAACTAACGAGACTTTGGAAGAAGACTCTCCAAATCTATCCCGATTTCACGATTGTGTGTGGTCAATCATAGTTGACCGATCCCGTAAAGCGTGACACCATTATCAACCCAACTGCCATTATCGCAATCATATCGCCATCCACAGAGCGCTATGATCGCGGCATGAAGTTCCAGCATTATCATACTATGCCTTCGCTCCAGGAATATATTTTAATTTCACAAGATAAATACCATATTGAGCGCTTTGTGCGTCATGAGAATAAAGAATGGTTTTTTTAGGAAGCAATGGGACTTGAAGTAATTATGCCGATCACATCCATTGAGGCATCACTTGCTGTGCAAGACATGTACGAGCAAGTCGTGATGCTCCCCGACACTGTGCCCAGGATCACTCGAGATGTCCGCCTAGATGAAGCCTAACCTGATGGGTAAAGCGGTTTCTGCTTATCTAGAAAATACGATCAGTGGTGAATTGCAGCTTTGGCAGTGTTGTCGCGGTAATGGCACTCGCATACAGCACTTTATGCATGTGTGTATAGTGATCTTGTACTGGCTCGGTATATTGTTCAATAACGCGCTGTGTAACATCAACAATCCAGACTTCGCGTATGACCGATTCCGCATATTGTGGCAACTTGGTGTCTCGGTCATACGCAAGTGAATGATCCGCAACCTCGATGAGGAGGAGAATGTCATCTGGTGTTGCCAGGGCATACATATAAAAATCATCGCGCGGGCGGAGTACCGCCATATCAGGTTGTGGTTCGCTGTAATCATTGAGGCGAATGGGGTTCTGGACACTGACGATCCCATCATCGTCCACCAGCGCATTTAACAACTTGTTGAGTTTATTGACAATCCCAACGTGGAATGGGCCAATCGGACTCATGACCAGAATCTCCCCTGCCAGCAGTTCAACTCGATCATCCTCCGTGAGAATGCCACTCTCACGCATACGCGCATAGTCGTCAACACTAAATTGGTGATGAATTACCGTCAGGGTCACACGCTTCCTCCTCGCACAACCACGAGACCTGATGCCATTCTATGATAGCATAAAACGTGGGGGTGGAGATTGGTTAGCCGAACGACGAACGCTTAACCACCCAGAGGCAGGTGGCGCGCAAATACGGGCGCGCTTAGGGCTGTTGCCTATGGCGTTGTTCGAGCCAATGTGCAAATGATATGGCGCGGCTCCCCTCAATCATCGGAGTAGAAATAGAACCGATACGAATCCAATACGGAGTGCCGTTGGCATGATTCCTCTGGTAGATCAATCGGCACCCGATATAGTATAGCACATCGGCCAGGTACGTCGGACACAACTCGCTCTCAGAGAGCAGCAGGCTCAACGCATCCCTGAAATTCTCCAGTATTTAGAATTGGCAGACTACCTGGAAGAGCATGTGTTAGGTGGTCATGTTGATTTTACAGGAGATGACAAAGTGGTAGATAAAGATATTATCTATACAGAGAGCCATTACGAACCAAGGATTTCTGCTGCGTCTTCCATGGTAAAAAAACTTACTCCTTTAGTATTATATTTGCGCTATCTTGCCCAACCACGTGAAATACTAATTATTGATGAGCCGGAGATGAACCTATATCCAACGGACGTACGTGGTGGTGTGGTGAACTCGCTTTTTCGGCAGTACCCTCTGCATCCCGCTGCGGTAAGAACTTCTCGTTGGGGGATGAACGCATTATGAATGCCACTGCCCTCATCGTAAGCTTTTGTTCATCAAGATCTGGTATAATCGGGCAGCGCAGCAGGGTGAAATCGAACGGACATCGGAATGCAAACGTTCCTCCATTCAGACCGATAGACATAAGGGTAAAGGGTACAGCTATATCATGAAGATGCGCCCCCTGAAGTGTGCTGGTGAGCTGCCGTTGCGTTTCTGGTTCTGCCTGGTGTGGTTGGGATTGATCATTGCGGCAGGGGGAGGCCACGCTCCTCCGGTGCAAGCTGCTGCCTGTAGCGTACCCTCTACAGCATATAGCACCGTTCAGGCCGCTATCAATGATTCCACATGCGCCACGATTACCCTGGCGGCAGGCACGTATTCCGAACAATTGCGGGTCAACCGCAGCCTGACCATCCGCGGTGCCGGGCGGGCGGCTATGCTTCTCGATGGCGGTGGGAGCGGGCGTCCGCTCACTATCCACGGAACTGAGACGCGCCTGCACATCCATAACCTGCGGATTACCAACGGTGTCGCGTCGTCGGGGCCGCGTGCGGGTGGTGGTGTGCTGGTGATGTGTGGCGCAACGTTGCACGCTGCCAATCTACAGATTGATCACAATATCGCCAGTACTGGTGCCGAGACGGGCATGGGCGGTGGGTTGGCGGTGATCAATGGCACAGCCTATCTGACCAGTACGCTGGTGATGAGCAATACAGCCATGTTCGCTGGTATGGGGAGCGGGTGGTGTGGTGGTCTGTATGTTGCCGGTGATCAGGATGCAGGGCGGGCCATTTTGAATATGACGGATAGTGAGGTGCGGGATAATGTGGCCTACGATGCGGATGTTGGCGCGGGTGCGGATCCACGCTCCGCCGGTGGCGGTGGTCTGTATGTCGGTGCAAGCGCGTATACCAGCATTCACTTGAGTAACAATATCTGGAAAGGCAACGTGGCCCGCCTGGCTGGATCGTCTCCCGGCCCTGGCGATGGTGGTGCGATTGCGATCAAGATGCCTTCCGCGTCCGCCACGCTGAATATTCAGGGCGATCAGTTTGTGGGCAATAGTGCCAATGCAGCCCGCTACACCACCATCGGTGACTCGGCCAGGGGTGGGGCGTTGTACCTTGATGCGCTGCCCAATGGTCAAATCATTGCTACCTTGAACGATGTGGGTCTGCATAGCAATATTGCCAGCACCTCACCGTCTGGGCATACCGTTGGTCAGGTGGGAGCGTTCTATGCTCGCAACAGCCAGGTGACCTTTGTTGGAGGCGAGCTGATGCACAACATTGCGGGTATGGGTACCGGCGCTGATGCACGGGCGCAGGGCGGGGCAATTTCGCTTTCACGCGCAACACTGATTGGCGAACGCCTGCGTATTCTGGATAATATCGCGCTACAGGGTGTCGGTCGTGCCGAAACCCCCATAGATAGTCAGGGCGGCGGCATTGCCCTGGGCAGTAGTGCCGTGTTGACTTTAACCAATAGTATCATCGCTGACAACCTGGTGGCACACACCGGCGGCAATGGTGCCGGGCTGTATGTGGGCGACAATGCCCGCGCCAGTCTGACGCATGTCACGCTTGCCGCTGCCGCGTCCAACGATCATGCCGGGATTTTTGCCTCCGCAACCGGCGCGGTGGGCGATATTCAACTCAGCAATACGATGGTGGTGAGCTGGAGCGCGTCCCTCCGGGGCGCGGGCGGGCGTTGGGGACGTGGCGAGCGAGGATGCGAGGAGGCGAAGAGGCGTGAGAAAATAGCCGGTAGAAAAAAAGAGGGAACCATTGGAGAGGACTTCTCTTTCCTCCTTTCTCTTTCCTCCTTTCTCTTTCCTCTATCTCCTCCTTTCCTATTTCCTATTTCCTATTTCCTATAAGACCACTCCGCGCCGATTGGGGTGATGACGGCCCGCATCGAGGGGGCGATGAGTGGGCCGCCTGGTGAATATGCCTTTGTGGGCCGTGTTGCTCCCTGGTTTGCCTCCCCGCCGATCATGTTTCTATGGGATAATGGAGATACCACGGCGGCATCGACCCGCACGTTGGCAGCGCCTGGTGTGCATACTATCACCCTGGCTGCAACGAATAACCAGGGGAGCGCAACCACATCACGCACGCTGACGATCCACCCGCCAGCACCTGCTAGGGAATGTGCCGTCCCGCTGACCGCAGTTACCATTGCAGCTGCAACTACGGGGGCCACCTATACGTTTACCGCCAACACCGTCCCAGGCGATGCCTCGCTTCCCCTGAACTACACCTGGTCGCCAGAGCCAATGCTGGGCCAGGGAACGGCGCATGTACGTATATGTGGTCAACCGATGGGCCACAGACGATTGCAGTAACCGTGCAGAACTGCCGACGTTCCGTTGCGGCTACCCACGTCGTTGATGTGGTGATCATCAGACTACCCACACCGATCTCTACGTTGACGCCAATATCTAACCCGATACCAATGTCTACACCGGTACCAGTAGTGAGAGGACAGGTCTATCTCCCGCTGGTGGTGCGTTAGGATGCTGAAATAAAATAGAAAACAGGATAGAGAAACCAGAGCATAGAGTACAGGGGACAGGGGATTCTGTTTTCTATCTCCGTGGCCGTGCAAGCCCACCTGCGCGGGCTTCGCCGCCCTGGCCCGCGATTTCAGTCGCCGGGCGATCCTTCTGTGCTGGACACCCTGGCCGAGTTCCTGGTCACGCGCCCGGTGGCGAACGCTCATGGTATAATTGCACTATGACACACACACTTCCTGTTCTCTCCAACGCGACATTATCCGAATTGACCGAACTGATGCACAGTTGGGATCAACCGGCTTTTCGCGCCCGGCAGATCTATCGCCAGTTGTACGTCAATCTGGTCGATGACCCGGACGCGATGACCGATCTGCCGCTGGCGCTACGCCAGCGACTGGCAACGGAAGCACGGATCGACAGCTTACGTCTGGAGCGCTTGCAAACGGCTGATGACGGCATGACGCGCAAGGCGTTGTTTGCGCTGCCGGGGAATGCCGTGGTCGAGACGGTGCTGATGATCTATCCTGATCGGGCGACGGTTTGTATTTCGACCCAGGCCGGGTGTGCGATGGGGTGCGTCTTCTGTGCGACCGGTAAGTTGGGTCTGCTGCGCAACCTCAGCAGCGGCGAGATTGTTGAGCAGGCATTGTGGGCGGCGCGTGAGGTGCGCAAGGTAGCCGCTGAACAGGGTGGTGTACGTGTATCAGCACCGGCGCATCAGATTACGAATGTGGTGTTTATGGGCATGGGTGAGCCGTTTGCCAACTACGATCGCTGGTGGGCCGCTGTGGAACGCCTGCACGATCCGCAGGGCTTCAACCTGGGAGCGCGGCATATGACGGTCTCAACCGTCGGCCTGGTACCCGGTATCCGGCGGCTGGCGCAGGAGCAACTGCCGATTAACCTGGCGGTGTCGCTGCATGCGCCGGATGATGTACTCCGCAGCGCCCTGGTGCCGGTCAACCGGCGTTATCCGCTGGCCGAGTTGTTGGCAGCCACCCGTGACTATATCGCCCGCACTCGACGCCGGGTCTCGTTTGAGTATGTGCTGTTGCAGGGGCGCAACGACAGCCCTGAACAGGCGCAGCAACTGGCGGCACTGTTGCGGCAGGATGCACCGGCCAGACAGCCCCTGCTGTACCATGTCAACCTGATCCCCTGGAATCCGATCCCCGGTACACCGCTGGGCCGTTCCGAACGCAAGCGCGTTCTGGCTTTCCAGCAGGTGTTGCAAGACCAGCATATTCCCTGCACTGTGCGGGTTGAGCGCGGGGTCGAAATCGCTGCTGCCTGTGGGCAACTGCTTGGTGATCATCAGTGCGAACATGCGAATGTAAGGGTATAAAAAAGTATGATGCAAAAACCCCAGAATGTCAAAGGGATGCGCGACCACCTGCCGCAGGCGATGCTGCTGCGGCAGTACATTATCAATACCCTGACGGGTGTCTTTGAACGGCACGGTTTTGAGCCGCTGGCGACGCCGGTTGCGGAATATGCCGAGACGTTGGAGGGCAAGCTGGGCGATGACGAGAAGCTGATCTACCGTTTTGAAGATCATGGGGGGCGCAAGCTGGCGTTGCGCTATGATCAGACGGTGCCCCTGGCACGGGTGGTGGCGCAATATGCCGGCCAGCTTGCGTTACCCTGGCGTCGTTATGCGATCGGCCCGAGCTATCGCGGCGAGCGGCCAGCACGTGGACGGTACCGCGAGTTCTGGCAGGCCGATGTGGACATTGTTGGCAGTGACTCGCCGTTGGCCGATGCCGAGATTGTGCTCGTACTGACCGATGCCCTGGCTGCGCTTGGTTTTCCGGCTTTCACGACCCTGATCAACCATCGCCAGGTGCTGGGTGGCATTGCCCGCGCCAGTGGCCTGGATGACATTGCCGCCAGCGCAGTCTATCGAGCCATCGACAAGCTTGATAAGATTGGCACCGATGGGGTGCGCGAGGAGTTGCTGTGTAGTGGTGTGACGGACGCGGCTGCGACACGCATCCTAGAAATGGTACTGCTGGAGGGGCAGGCCGAGTCAGTTCTGGCTGAGTTAGGCCACCGTTTGCAAGGCGACGAACGTGCCCTGGCTGCGCTGGCGAATCTCCGGGCGATAGTCTCCCATCTGGAGGCGATGGGCGTGTCATCCGAACGCTACGCGCTTGCGCCGCGTCTGGCACGGGGCCTCTCGTACTATACCGGGGCCGTGTTCGAGACGATTTCGAGCCACTGGCCAGAGGGATCATTGCTGGGGGGCGGGCGTTATGATGAACTGATCGGCCTGTTTGCTCATCGTCAGGTGCCGACAGTCGGACTAGCCTTTGGGATTGACCGCTTGCATGACGTGATGGAAGAACTGGGGCTGGGGCCACGGTTGCAAACCACGGCCCAGGTGTTTGTGACGATTTTTGGTTCCGAACAGATAGCTGCCAGCTTGCAGTTGACCCAGGAGCTACGCAGTGCCGGCTTGAACGTGATTACCGCGCTTGATGCTAACGCCGGGCTGGGCAAGCAATTTAAGGAAGCTGACCGCAAAGGCATTCGCTATGTGCTGGTGCAAGGCCCTAATGACCTGGCACGCGATGAAGTGGTGCTGAAAGATCTGGGTAGTGGCGAGCAACGCAGTGTGCCACGTGCAGAGGTGGCGACCACCTTACGGGCGTTGGTAGAGACGACGAGGCGATGAGGTGAGGATGCGAGGATGCAACGAACCCGCATCCCCGCATCCTCGCATCACCGCTGGCCTAAACCCCCTCGGTTTCAGTGTCGAGCATTGGCTGCGGGAACCGCACAATCGCTCGCATCCACTCATCCCCAGGCGTATAGACCAGATCAAAAGTGCCCCCCAGATCATCCGTGACCAGGGTTTCAATTATTTGCAACCCCAACCCGCTACTGGGCTGAGATTCGGTTGGGCGCGGATGCAGCGGGCCATCGTCGCGGATCTCCAACGTAATGAGTCCATCCTGCACCCTGGCCTCGATTTCAACTCGCCCGCCTTCAACTGACAGGCCGTGCGTGAGGGCATTGCTGATCAGTTCGTTAATCGTGAGTGCCAGTACTGTCGCATTACGTGAACCGATCTTAACCCCATCGCCTGTAACCCTAAAATCGACGGGGCGTTCGATGGCGACCAGGCTGGTGCGGGCGCTCTCTACCACCTGGCGGGCGACGGCCTCGACCGTTGTTATGCCCACGTCTTCGCGGCAGAGCAGGTTATGCACGGCGGCAATCGACTGGATACGTGCCGCGCTTTCGCGCAGAGCTTTCGCGCCAGGGCTGGCCGGGTCGAGGCGACGTAATTGCATCGCCAGCAAAGCCGAGATCGTCTGCAAATTGTTGCGCACACGGTGATGCATCTCTTGCAGCATAGCCGATTTGACCGCCAGTGACCGCAAACTCTCATCATACAGTCGCGCATTCTCTATCGCAATTGCCGCTTCATCAGCAAACGTGCTTAACAGGCGCACCTGTTCGTAATCAAAGTGATGCGGTTCGCGGGTATAGAGGCACACGCTCCCAATTGTGCGTTCACGTGCATGCAGTGGCATACAGAACAGCGAGTGAAAGCCTTCACGCGCAGCAATCTGTGCCAGTTCGGGGAAGCGGGAGTCTTGATAGGCATTCACTACTGCCAGTGATCGCCCGTTATGCACTGTCTGAGTGATAAAACTGAGGACGCCTTCGCTCTGCGGGTTGTTGCCACCAAAGCTGGCCACCAGTTGCATCGTGCCATCTTCGCCGCTCTGAAAAATATCGGCGCGATCAACCTTAGCAAGCTCAACCGCTTTTTCGACAATCAGGTTGAGTACCTCGCGTAGCCCCAGTTGCTCGGCGATCCGTTTGGAGACCTGTTGCAGTGTGGTCAACTCACGTATCTTCTGATGCAGCCGTTCGTCTGTCTGTTGATACAGCTGGGCATTGGCGATAAAGAAGGCCAGTTCGCCAGCCGCAACTTCCACAAAGTTGATCTCCTCCTGCATAAAGTCACGTGGGCCACGAGTCTGAACACAAATCACGCCTTGCAGCTGGTCGGGGCTAAATTGGAAGCGCTCGGCACTGAAGAGCAGAATGGGAATAGCCAGCATAGAGCGTAACGGTTCTTCCCCCAGTTGTGGCTCCAGCATAAAGCGCGGCTCTTGCCACACGTCGCGTACAGGTACCGGGTGCCCCAGTTGCGCCGCCCACCCGGTGACTGCCTGGCCCACGCGCACGGTTACCTGACCGACCACCGCCTGGTTAGGACCGCTGGTAGCGCGCAGCACCAGTTCATCGCGGTGCTTGTCGTGCAAATACACTGAGCAGACTTCAACACCGACCACCTGGGCCACAGTTTCGACCACCGTTTGTAGCGAGGAATCCAGATCAAGCGTCGAGTTTGCGGCGGCAATAATCTGGTGCAAACCATCCAGTTCGGCCACGCGCGCCAGCAGGTGCGACTCCCACTCACGGGTGCGCTGTTCTTCCTGTGCAGCACCATAGGCCAGCAATAGCTCGCTAACCACCACGCCCTGCGACATATGCATGCGCTGAGCCAGCGATAATCCTAGTTCGGTCAGTACCTCGGCTGAAGCGCCCTGGGCATACCAGACGGCACCAATGTGTCGGAGGCGTCCGATGCGTGTTTCGTAGGGCTGATCTTCGTCGAGTTCCGCAATCAGTTCAGATATACGCGGCCATGTTTCATGCAACGCATCGACTATATCTATATTGGGTGGCTGATTCGTCAGAGCTTCGCACATCGCAGCATTACATTTCTTAGAGCCGGTCTGAAGAGGGGTATGGTGTGCGGCCACCATGCTACCGCCATATTGACGGTCAGAACACATCCTCCGGAAACCCGGTTGCTGTCTACGGTGGACAAACCGTGCCGGGCAAAGCCCGCATACTCTCCCTTATTCAGATGGCTTCTTAGACAAGGTTTCAAATATCCAGTTTTGACATAATCCGATAGAGTAACGACAAAAGACGTTTGTGGTTATAGCGTCTTTCGCAACGGTAAAGTTTCTATGAATTTTGTCTTACGGAGTAGAATCTGTTCGGCATGCATTATACCGAGGGAAGCGCATGCATGCAATGTTGCGGAGATCATTGCAGAACCGTGGCGAGCGAGCTTCTGGGTCAAACTGCGTCGCTGGTTTTTCCTATGGCAGTTGCCTGTGCCCATGCTCGAGTTCGCGTATGTACGTCGGCAGCGGCAAAGGTGACGCACCCAACTCCTGACACCCTGGGGAACGCGGCTCTCTGTGTCGGCTGCTGGAGATCATGGCACAACCGTATGGCATGTTTCGCAGCCCAGGTGCGGATCCATAGGATGCCCGGCGTCTACCCGGTGCATGCTGTGGCAACTGGGACAGCCGATCTGAAGTGGCGATCCGCTGTGACACGAGTTGCAGCGGGGGTGGCGTTCGTGTTCCATAGCGACGACAGAAGCCGGGTGGAGATCATGACAAATCATGCAATTTTCATTGGCTACTAAGGCCGGGTTAAGGACAGCATCGTTGGCATGTGGAGTGGTGGTTGCTGCCGACAATGTGGCTGTGGCGGTCTGTACCCTCGTTGGTGTAGCCCTGGTCGTACCAGCCGTATTTTGCACTATGCGTGCGGGACGTGGACTACTACAGGTGGCAATCGACAGTATTTCGAACATAATCAGCAGGCCTATAACTGCATATCTGATGAACATAGCCATCCTTGTACTGGTATGATCTTAGGATCCGGGAGGAAAGAGGAGTGAGGTTCTCTGCTCTCGCTTCTTGCTTCTCTCCTCTCTCCTCTCTCCTCTCATTCCTCGCTCCTCGATTCTCTCCCTGTTTGGGGATAGAAAACAGAATCCCCTGTACTCTATACTCTGTTTTCTCTATCCTGGTTTCTATTTGTCGCTGGTGCCAGGACGTGTAGGTTTAAGCCTGTCCAATTACTCCGCCGTTGTTGGCGCGGATGGCAATCACGCTGGGCTTGACTGGCTGCGTACCATCGGGCCAGTTACTGACTGGCTCCTCAAAGGTGCCGCCTTCCCCTGGATGCTGGATCGCCAGGAACAGCGACTTGTTATCCGGAGTAAACTCTGGCCCACAAACCTCGCTGCCCGCTACCGAGGCAAAGAACTGCTGCAAGTGCCCCCGTCCGGGGCCTTCGACTGGAACTGCAAACAGGCCGTCGTTCAGCTTAAGCGTTCCTGGTTGGCCGTCGGTTGCAATCCACAAGTTGCCCTTCAAGTCAAAGGTAATATTGTCGGGAGTAGCGATCGGGCTGACCTTTGATTTATCAAAGCCTGCAAAGAAAGTGCTGTCATCCTCTGGATCGCCACACAGCATAAAGATTTCCCAGGTAAACGTTGTTGCAGCATAGTCATTGCCATCTTCGGTAACTTCAATAATATGCCCAAACTTGTTCTCGGCGCGTGGGTTGGCAGCGTCAGGGCCAGGCTTGCCTTCCTTGCCGCGATCCGTGTTGTTGGTCATAACCATGTAGACCTTCTGATTGACCGGATTCGGCTCAATGTCCTCGGGGCGATCCATCTTGGTGGCACCCAGTGCATCGGCTGCCTGGCGGGTCTTTATCAGCACATCACCCTGCGAGGTAAAGCCATTGGCCTCGGTAAGTGGCCCTTTGCCAAATTCGAGCGGCAACCACTCGCCGGTACCATCGTCATTGAATTTCGCCACATACAGCATACCGTCATCCATCAGGCGCATATTGGCCTGGCGATCACCGGGTTTGTAGGTGCCATTGGTGACAAACTTGTAGACATACTCAAAGCGTGCATCGTCGCCAGTATAAACAGCAACCCTACCGCTGGGCGTAACGGCAAAAGTCTGAGCTTCGTGGCGAAAGCGACCCAGCCAGGTGCGCTTGACCGGTTTCATCGTGGGATCGTAGGGGTCAAGCTCTACGGCCCACCCATGGCGGAAAGACTCGTTTGGCTCCTTGGTCGCGTCAAAACGGTCATGGTACTTCTCCCACATCCGCTCGGATGCCTCGGATGGGATACCATAGCGCTTGTGGACGGCTTTGCGCGGATCATCATCGGGCA
>Ga0308414_1000513_pt1 | contig 24720 bp, 18 predicted proteins | sample HotsprSampleOS50_FD_205667 | JGI IMG/M metagenome (GOLD analysis project Ga0308414, IMG submission 205667) | Hot spring phototrophic mat microbial communities from Octopus Spring, Yellowstone National Park, Wyoming, United States - 20090730_OS50 ...
CGTCCATGAGTTGATGACCTTCAAGGTCGCGCCCGCTCCCTATGTCGCACCAAAACGCCGAGGTCGCAAGCCTAAATCGGTATCTCAGGAGGCACTCGTATGACCACGCTATCTTGTGGTGCTACCCTTACAAATACGTCTATTCAAAGCAAATGTTGCGCGATTGCCCAGCGTTTGTGAATTTTACTACAAGCAGGGCGAGCCGTCCAGCAGCCCCCGCTCTCAGCCGATGCCCTGGGCGCATTTGATCAGCTCCTGGGCAGACTGCGTGAACGGCATCAGCCGCATGAGCGAGCCTTTGCTGAGGCGCAGTTTGCCGCGCATGATCAGGGGCAGCGGCTGCGCCCGCCCGTTGAGCACATCCATCCAGGTATCGTACTCGCCCTCGATGATGAAGGCGGCGCGCCGACGCGCCTCATCCGGCGGCAGGCTGTGCGCGTCGCAGCAGCGCCCTCGGTGCAGGTCCAGCCAGACAGCCCGCTCGGTTGGGTAGCCGTGGCGCGGCGCAGGCTTTAGCACAAACGTCAGCGAACCCGCGTCCCAGCGCGTGGATGCGTTGTAGTATGCCCGGCTGGCGTTGATCGCAGCCATGTACTGCTGCGCCCACGGCTCAGAAAACAGCGTTACTGGCTCCGGCTCATCCGGCCTTGCCGCGGGTTCTGGCACTCTTTCCGCAGCTTGGGCCGCCTCTACCGCTGGCAGAACGTCGCTGTGTGAATTGGCGCTAACCTGCGGCACGCCAGAGACCGCAAGCTGCGCGCCGTCGCTGGCTGCTGCTGGCGCAGGCCGCGGCTCTGATACCAACTGAGGCGCAGCAGCAGCGACCTCAGCAGCGGGTTCTGCCCCGGCTGTCTCGCCTGTCGGGGCCGCGGGGGCGCTCACGGCCACCGGTTCAAGCGCAATGGGCTGCGGCCGCGGCTTGCTCATCACCGCCGGCGGAGCGCCCTGCGGCTGTACCTTGGCTGCCTTCCGCAGCGCCTCATAGCTCTGCTCCAGGTCAGCGCGCAGCTCGGTGACGTCAGGGATAATGGCCATGTCCGCTACCAGCGTCATGGTGATGCGTTGGTTGTAGCTGAAGATAACGCAAGCCATGCCGTTCGACGGGTTGAGCGGGAAGAAGCCGTAAGCGTGCAGCAGCTTGTGCCCCAGCAGGTACACCGGGATCTGCGGCCCAGCAACATTGGTGCACCACGTGTGGGCCAGGAATGCGAATACAGACGGCGCCAGCCCCCAAACCAGCGGCTGCACCGACGCCAGCGCCAGCGATGGCAGCGTCAGCGCCAGGTCTAGGCCGATTGACAGCGACGACTGTTTCATCAGGCGCGTGTACTCGACTGTGTGGCGCAGGCGTTCCAGGGGGTCTACGATGCCGAACGGAATATCTACCGGCAGCACTGAAATGCGGTTGCCGAATTGGCCTTCTTCATCATCTGCGCGCACGTTAACTGGCACGAGCGCCCGCAGGAAATCCTGTCCCCCCCTGCCGCCATGCCGCGCGACATAGGCTTCCACCGCCCCACCCAGAACAGTAAGCATGACGTCATTGACCGATGCGCCGTGGTGTGCCTTGATAGCGCGCACCTCTGCCAGCGAGAACTCTGCCCAGGCCAGGGCCATTTTTCCGCTGTTCTTCCCGTTGATGGGCAGCTTCTTAATGGGCCGCAGGTTGTCGTTAATCAGGTTAGCCATGCCCACCAGCAGCTTACGGCGGCGCTCTTTATCGCCCAGCACCGAGCCGATCATCTGGGCGTCGTGGGCGATTTTCCTAAACACATCCAGCCGGTCAGGCACGAAACGGTCGAAAGCGTCGAATAGCAGTTCAGGGGTGCTGGGCAGCGGCGGCGGCGTGTAAGGCGGCGGCGGCGGCAGGTCAGGAACGTCTGGCGTCAAGTCCATCAGCAGCGTGATAATTTTCACGGCCGCGATGCCATCCACCATGCAGTGATGCACTTTGAAGAAAATCGCGCAGCGGTCGTCTTCCAGGCCGTCAATCAGATACATTTCCCACAGCGGTTTGGAGCGATCCAGCATCCCTGAAGTGAGCTGGCCAGCCAGAAGGCGCAGCTGCCCTATTGTGCCCGGCGAGTCCAAAGTCATCTTGAACACGTGGTTTTCCACGCTGAAGTCAGTGTCGAACGCCCAGACAGGAGGGCCAAAGCGCAGCGGCGCCTGAACGATGCGCTGCTGGTAGAGCGGCGCGGTGTGGATGCGGGCCGCCACAAGCTGCTTAAGCTGATCGTAATCTATTTTTCCGTCAAAAATTGCCACCGCGCCAATGTTCATCGGCGTCTCAGGCGTGTCTACATAAAAAAATGCCATGTCTACCGGGCCAAGGACCTGGTTGCGCTGTTTCATGGCAAAATACCTTTCTTTCCAGCCCCGAACGAACGCCTCCCAGAACAACCCTCGGTCGCGATCGTGCGTCTGCGCCAGAAAACTAACCCCAAAACATGAATTGATATATGCTCATATGGTAACATAGAACGCGGTCAGCAAAAAGCGGTTGGAAAGGATTTGCCACAATGTCCCACCTCGCCACATCAGCGCGCGGCTTCGATCTGGATGCTGAAGCGTACCTTGACCCCGCCATTGTCCCACAGGGCAGGGCTGCGGACCTCGCGGCTGAGCCGCGCGCCGTGCTGCTCACTGGCGCCACAGGCTTTGTCGGCGCTTACCTGCTGCGCGACCTGCTGGCGCAGACCGAGGCTGACATCTACTGTTTGGTGCGCGCCACCAGCCCCGAACACGCTAGGCAGCGCATACAGAAGAACCTGCAGGGCTACGGCATCTGGAGCGAAAGCCTAGCGGAACGTGTGCGTCCAGTTGTTGGCGATCTGAAACTGCCCCTCTTTGGCCTGGCCCAGTCTGAGTTCGACGCGCTGGCCGAGCAAATGGACAGCGTTTACCACTGTGGCAGCAAACTCAGCTACGTAGCGCCCTACGCTTGGCTCAAAGCTCCCAACGTCGGCGGGACGCAGGAAGCGCTGCGCTTGGTCGTGCGCGGCAAGCCCAAGCCGCTGCACTTCGTGTCATCTCTGGGCATCCTGCTGGCCTATCGCAGCCTGGAGGGCGGCGAGGAAACCGCTCCGCTGGATGCCGAGAAGTGTCCTGATGTGGGCTACTTCCAGACCAAATACGTGGCCGAGGCTGTTGTGCGGCTGGCCCGTGACCGCGGTATTCCGGTGACCATTCACCGCATCGGCCTGATTGTCGGCGACAGCCGCACCGGCGCGTCCAACGTGGACGACTTCGTCGCCCGCATGCTCATTGGCAGCATTCAGGCAGGCTACGCGCCTGACGTGAAAAGCCCGATGGACATGACGCCGGTTGACTTCGTCTCGCGGGCAATGGTCTACCTGTCGCGCCAGCCGGAATCGATTGGCAAAGTGTTTCACCTGCTCAACCCGCGCCCTATCAACTGGAGCAGCGTCTTCGACATAGTGTTTACTTTCGGCTACCCGGTGAAGAAGCTGCCGTTCTCAGCCTGGGTAGACGCCATCGAAAACCACGCCAATCCGGAATCTAACCCCCTCTACCCGCTGCTTCCGTTTTTCCACATTGATTTCGCCCGACGCATGCTAGGTGTGAGCGATTCGGCATACCTGGCGCTGGGCACGGCGGACACGCAGCGCGCGCTGGCGCAGTCGGGTATTATATGTCCAGCGATTGACAGCGACTTGCTCTACACCTTCCTGTCCCAGTTCGCCTACAACGGGCGGCTGGATTGGGAACCGGTGCGCGCACTGGCGCAGGTCGCCTCCCATCCGACAGGCGCAGTGTCGGCGTTAGCCGGATCGGCTGACGGTCTGCAGTAGCGCTGTCGGCGGTTAGCGCACAGCAGCAGGGGGCGAAAAAGTGAAAACCTTAATTCGGCTGGGGGGCGCGGTTCTAGGTCTGCTGGCCGCGCTGGCTGGTTTGGCCTTCCTGATCCGCCGGAGGATTATCGCGCGGCTGCTGACGCTCGACGCGCCGCGCAACCGCGTCCGCGTGGAATGGGGACTGCGCATCCCCATGCGCGACGGTGTGCGTCTGGCCGCCGACCATTACTCCCCCCGCAAACCAGGCCGCTACCCCACTGTGCTCGTCCGCACCCCGTATGGTCGCAATCGCTTTCACGGCATCTTCGGCTTTCTGCTGGAGTTCCTGGTGCAGCGCTTCGCTGAGCGCGGCTACAACGTGGTGGTTCAGGATGTGCGCGGGCGCTTTGACTCTGAGGGCGTTTTTAACCCGTATTTCCAGGAGCGCGCCGACGGCCTGGATACGCTGGCGTGGATCAGCGCCCAGCCCTGGTTCAACGGGAAAGTCGGCACATGGGGGCCTAGCTACCTGGGCATTGTGCAGTGGGTGATTGCCGATGCGCCGCAGGTGGCCGCCATGGTTCCCACTGTGACCAGCGCGCGGCTGCACAACATCATTTTCCCCGACGGCGTCCTTGATCTGGGGCTGGTGCTGCGCTGGATGGGCCTGTTTCAAATGCTTGACCAGCGCTGGCGCGCGCTGCAGCCAGGCGCCCTGCGCAGCCGCTTGGGGCTGATCCTGCGCCCTGACTACCGATTGGCGCTGCGCGACGTGCTGGATCATGTCGAGGCCCAGTCGCTGCTGGCCGCCACGCCGCTGCTGCAGGATGTGGAGATGACCATCGCGCCTGGCTTTTATCACCTGCCCCTCATCGAGACTGACGCTCTGGTGCGCGGCGAGCCGGTGGCCTACTTCCGCGATTGGATTAACCGGCCTGACGTCAGCGATCCGCTGTGGCAGGAGGTGGAACAGGCGGTGGACATGGCGCGCGTCAACGCGCCGGTGCACCTGGTCGGGGGTTGGTACGATTTCTTTCTGCGCGGCCTGCTCAACGACTACGCGGCGCTGCGCGCCGCCGGCAAGCGGCCACACCTCACAGTTGGCCCGTGGCATCACTTCAGCAACGGTATGGTTATGCTCGACGGTTTGCGCGCCGGCCTGGACTGGTTCGACGTTCACCTTCAGGGGCGCGCGCAGCAGCGGCAGCAGCCGGTGCGCATCTACGTGCTGGGCGCAGATGAGTGGCGTGATATGACCGATTGGCCGCCGCCGTCGCGGGAAATCCGTCTGTTTCTGCACAGTGGGCGGGCGCTCACGTCCGAAGCGCCTCACACGAGCGAAGCGGCGGACTCATATCGCTACGACCCAGCCGACCCCACGCCGATCATCGGCGGGGCGCAGTTCAGTCCGCTGGCGGGGCCGGTGAACAACCGCCGCCTTGAACGACGCCGCGATGTGCTTGTCTACACCTCAGAGCCGCTCGCGCGCGATCTAGAGGTCATTGGGCCGGTGCGGCTGGAGTTGTTCGCGCGCTCCAGCCGGGCGCACACCGACTTTGCCGGCCGGTTGTGCGACGTTGACGCCGACGGCCGCTCGGTCAGCATCTGCGACGGCCTGTTTCGCACGCGCACCGGCCTGGAAACTGCCTGCATTACGGTGGACATGTGGTCCACAGCCTACCGTTTCAAAGCCGGCCATCGAATACGCCTGGTGGTTTCAAGCGGGGCGCACCCGCGCTGGAGCCGCAACACCGGCTCTGAAGAGCCAGATGCCACTTGTACGACGCTGCATCCGGCGGACCAGACAATCTATCACGACGCAGATCGCCCATCGGCGCTCGTTTTGCCGGTGACGGCTGGCTGGATTTGAGCAGCGCGCGCCCTTGCTTTCAACCTGAGCTAAACTTGAGCATAGGCTTCACGCGCTGTGCTGTGCTACCATTGGCCGCAGCGTTGTCCTGATTAAACCCATGCCAGACGAGCGCCCATGCTGCCCGAACGCCCTGACATTCTGCTCATCGTGCTGGACACCGTGCGCCGTGACCGCCTTGGAATCTACGGGTGTGCCCGCCCTACCTCGCCCGCGCTGGATGCCTTTGCCGCCGACTCAACCCTGTTTCTCCAGGCCGTTTCGCCCGCCCAGTGGACTGTTCCAGCGCACGCCTCGCTGTTCACCGGCCTGTATCCGGGCGCGCACGGCGTTACCGAGGCTTCGCACAAGTTATCTGGTCTGCACCCGACACTGGCTGAGACGCTGCGCGCTGCTGGTTATCACACGGCTGGCTTCAGCAATAACCCGCTGGTCGGCGTGCTCGACAACGATCTCACCCGCGGCTTCACCGATTTTTTCGTCTACGCTGGCGCTGCTGTCAACCGGCCGCTGGAGAAACCGGGCTTGCTGCAGCGGCGCTGGCGGCGCTTCGCCCAACCGACCCAGAACCGTTTCGCGCACTCGGACGCGCTGTTCCGCGCCTCGCTGAACGCGCTGCTCGTTCCGCTGTGGACCCGCTTTGTGAACTACAAAGGCGACACAGCGCAGTCAGTCACTGATCTGATTGATTACCTGCAGCGCCGTCGCGCCAGCGGCAGCTGCGCGCCGCTGTTCGCCTTTCTCAACCTGATGGGCGCGCACCTGCCTTACCGCCCGCCGCGCAGCGCGCTGGAGGCGGTCGCGCCGGAGCTGGGTCGTGACCGGCGCGCCGCGGCGTTTGTGCGGCGCTTCAACGCGCAGGCTGTTCGTTGGGCCAGCCCTGATGAGCCGCCGCTGCAGGACTGGCAGCGTGCTGCTCTGAGCGCCTGGTACGGCGCAGAGCTGCGCGCCCAAGACGCGCACCTGGGCCGCCTGCTTGAGTACCTAACGACCAGCGGCGCGCTCGACAGCACACTGGTAGTAATCGCTGCCGACCACGGCGAGGGGCACGGCGATCACGGCTATATTGGCCACAGTTTCGTGGTCTACCAGGAACTGGTGCATGTGCCGCTGCTGGTGCGCTGGCCGGGCGGGGCAGGACGCGGCGCGCGCATTGCGGGGCCGGTGTCAACCCGGCGCATTTACCACACAGCGCTGGAAGCCGCCGGCGTAACCCCGCCGCTGGACGCTGCCGACCCCAACGCCAACGTGCGCGGCCTGTCGCTGGCGCGAGCGCTGGCAGGCGATGTGGACGCTGACTGCGGGACGGCCTTCGCTGAGGCTTACCCGCCGGGGACGCTGCTGCGCCTGCTTGAGCGCCGCGCCCCCGATCTGGTCGAGCGTCTGCGCCTGCGCCAGACGCGCCGGGCCGTCTATGCCGACGGGTGGAAGTTGGCGGCAGTGGACAGCAAGGTCGAGGGCCTGTTTTACCTCGCCAGCGACCCCGCCGAAAGCCGCGACTTAGCAACCGCTGAGCCGGATTGCGCAGCCTCGCTGATGGCGCGCCTGCAGGCCTTCACCGCGGCGCAGGCTGTTCAGTCAAGCGGCGGCCCGCTGCCCGCACAGGCGGACGCCGCCGTCGTCGCCAGCCTGCGCGCGCTGGGCTACATCGAATAGGCGTGGTTCAACCCCCTGGCGGAAGCGGCGGCAGCGTGGCCTGAACGGCTGGCGCTCTCGGTGTGGGCGTAGGCGGCAGCGTCGGCGCGCTGTCAAACGTTTCTGGCGCGGTTTGAACGCCGCTGCCCACGGGCGGCGCTGCGGGCACGGCCAGCTGTGGGTTGATGCCGATAGTTGGCGCGTCGGCCGCGCAGCGGAATCCAGCCGAAATAGACTGCCGGTCTGGCTCCAGGCTGCGGCGGTGCACAGTGCGAGCGAAAAACGGCATCGTGGCCCACGACCCTCCGCGCAGCACCTTCTGCGTGCCCGCTGGCGGCCCCATCGGATTCGGGCCGCTGGCTTCCGGCTGGCGGTAGTATGTCTCGGAGTACCAGTCGTTCACCCACTCCTCCACATTGCCCGCCATATCCAGCACGCCGTAGGGGCTGCGCCCCAGCGGGTAGCTGCCCACCCGCACCGCGCCGCGCAGGCGTTCCTCAACAATTGGACGGCTGGTCTTGGCGAAGTCGCCGCTATATTCGTTGCCCCACGGGAAGATGCGCCCGTCGCTGCCGCGCGCCGCCCGCTCCCACTCGGCCTCAGTGGGCAGGCGGCGGCCAATGGCGTTGCAGTAAGCGCGCGCGCCGTACCACGTTACCCCAGCGACCGGATACTGCTCCAGGAACGTCTGCACCCGGTAGTTGGCGCTGTCGAAGATCACGTTGGTGGCGTCGGTCTCGTTGGTCGTGGCCAGGCACGGGAAGCCGTCGCAGCCGTTGAGGTGGCTGCGCGGTCCCAGCCAGTTGAGAAACGTCAGATACTGCTGGTAGGTCACCTCGGTGACCTCAATCTGGAACGGATCCAGCGTGACCTGGTGCGCCGGCAGCGAGTCCTCGCCGTAAGAAATCTGGCACTGGCCGCCGTCGGCGATGCAGGCGTCCACCGCCGCCCGCACTTCGGCCAGGTCTGTCCCGCGCAGAAACGTGCCGCCATCCACCGGAACCAGCTCGGTGAGCAGGCCCTGCAGCGGTGGCGGCACCTGGCCTCCAGGCGCTGAGACCGCCTGCGCTCCTGTCAGCGGTTCAAGCGTAGGCGTAGCGCTCGGTTCGACCAGCACCAGGGCCGGATCAGTCGTGGGCGTGGGCGTGGGTGCGGCGATCTCATCCACCGGCATGGAGGTCGGCGTAGGCGTGGGCGAAAGCGTAGGCGTCACCGGCTCCGGCGTTGCTGTGATCACGACCACGACCGGTGTAGGGCTGGCGCGGCCCGGCAGCCCCTCGACATCCAGATACAGCAGGCCGGCCGCAATGCCGCCCAGGCCCAGCGTGATCGAGCAGGCAAACCCCATCAGCACGCCGATCACCACCCACTGCCAGGCGCCGCCCGATGACCGGCGGCCACCCAGCGATCCATAGTTTCGTGACATGACGCGAATTCTCCTCAAGCCAGGAAAGAAACCAGGCTGAACGGCTTGTTATCATAACCCGTACTCACACCTGCACCAACCCCGACTTTGCCCGGCGTAGGGCAACCGTATGCGCCGAGTTTGCCGGGGCTTTCCCTGCATCGCTAGAATATACGTGCTATAATCAGGCCGTGCGGCCAGTGTGCGCTGCCGGCGGGCTGGTCTATAATTAGTGACGTTCAGGAGCTTGCGCTGTGACCGCCTTCAACTGTGTCGGCATACTGGCCCACCCGCTGCGCCCACACACCGCCCCAGTAGCCGAACAGGTGGCGGCCAGCCTGACCGCGCGCGGCATTCGCTGCTGGCTGCGCACGCGTTGGGCCGAGGACGATGTCCACGACGCCGTCGCCGAGTCCGACCTGGTCGTGGCCATCGGCGGCGACGGGGCAATGCTGCGCGCCGCCCGCGTGTGCGCCCGCTACGGCGTGCCGGTGTTGGGTGTCAACAAGGGGCTGCTGGGCTTCCTGACCGAGATTGACGACCCATCCACCTGGGAAACGCAGCTCGACCGTCTGCTGGAAGGCAGGTACTGGATCGAGGAGCGTATGATGCTGCGCGCTGCCATTGTGCACAACGGGGCGGTTGTTGGCGAGGCAGAAGCGCTCAACGACGTCGTCGTCAGCCGCGGTGTTGTCACGCGCACCGTGCGTTTTGAGACATATATAGACGGCGGCTGGGCCACCACCTACAATGCAGACGCCGTGATCATCGCCACACCCACCGGCTCGACCGCCTACGCGCTGGCCTGCGGTGGGCCGATTCTGCCGCCGGAGCTGTTCAATATCTTGATCGTGCCGGTTGCGCCGCATCTCAGCATGGATCGCCCCATCGTGCTCTCGCAAGGCGCAGTCGTCGAGGTAATCCCCTCGCCCGACGCCGACCGCGAGATCGTCGTGACCTTCGACGGCCAGCTTCTGTTTGGCGTACACTCCGGCGATCTGGTGCGTGTGCAGGCCAGCGACCACATCGGCCGCTTCGTTCGCCTGCGCGAGCGCGGCTATTTCTACCGTTCGCTGCTGGATCGGCTGGAACCGCCGCGGCTAAAGCCGCCCGGCCAGCCGCCTGCTGATCGCCTGCCACAAAAGGACGCCTCGTGACCGAACCAACAGCCCACACCGACGCCACCTTCTGCGCTGTCCATCCAGACCGCGAGACTGGCCTGCGCTGCAACAGGTGCGGACGTTTGATGTGCGCCGAGTGCGCCGTGCTCACACCCGTCGGCTACCGCTGCCGCGAGTGCGTGCGCCAGCACGACGACAAGTTTTTTAAGGGCACAACCGCCGATTACGCCATCGTTTTCGGGGTCAGCGCTGTGCTCAGCGCGTTGGGGCTTTTCCTGCTGTCGCTGCTGGGCGGTTTCCTGTTGTTCGTGATCCTGCTGGCTTTTCCCATTGGCGGGGCTGTCGGCGAGGCTGCGCTGCGCCTCACTGGCCGGCGGCGCGGGCGCTACTCTGGCCAGGTTGCCGCTGCCGGCGTGGTGGTGGGGGTGCTGGCGCTGGGGCTGATACTCACCGGCGGCATCGTCCTCTCGCTCACGTTTGTGGTGTACACCGGCGTGGTCGCAGCAACTGTGTTCGGGCGTTTTCGCTTGCGAATATAAGTGTGTTCAGGGTGGCGTATGCTGGAAGAACTGCGTATCCACAACTTCGCAATCATTGACAGCTTGGAGCTGAGCTTTGCCCCCGGTCTCAATGTCATCACCGGCGAAACCGGCGCGGGCAAATCTATCATCATTGACGCCATAGAGCAGCTTCTGGGCGGCCGGGCTGACAATGCAATGGTGCGCGCTGGCGCTGACCGCGCGCTGATCGAAGGCGTGTTCACCCTCAATGCTCACACGCGGCCCGCCGTCGTTGAGGCCCTGCGCCGCGCCGACCTGCTCGAGGACGAACACCCGGCCTACGTGGTGCTGGGGCGCGAGATTCGCGGCAGCGGCCGCTCCACAGCGCGGGTGAACGGCGTCACTGTCAGCCAAGATGTGCTGCGCGAGATCAGCGAGGCGCTGGTGGACGTTCACGGCCAGAGTGAACACCTGTCCTTGCTGCGGCCCGCCAGCCACATTGACCTGCTCGACCGCTACGCCGATCTGCTGGAGATGCGCGCAGCCATGACCACTATGGTAGACCGTGTGGCCAGCGTCCGCCGCGAGATCAAGGCGCTGCTGGAGGACGAGGCCGCGCTCAAGCGCCGCGCCGAGCGCCTGCGCGCCGACGTTGAGGAAATTGACGCCGCCCAGCTCAAACCAGGCGAGGAGGACGACCTGCGCGCCGAGCGCACCCGCATGGCCAACAGCGAACAGCTCGCCACCCTCACCGCCGAGGCAGTGCTGCTGCTGATCGGTGACGACAGCGCCGCCGACCGCCCCAACGCCGTAGATCAGCTCCAGCGCGTGGCAGTGCTGCTGGGCAAGCTGTCCAACATTGACCCGACGCTGAAGGAGCTGTCGCAGTTTGCCGACACCATTAGTGAGCAGGCTCAGGAACTGTCCATTTCGATCCAGGACTACGCTGAGAGCGTGGAGTACAACCCGGCGCGCCTCGACGAGGTCGAGGCGCGGCTAGAAACCATCACGCGCCTCAAGCGCCGCTTTGGCGCAACGGTAGAAGAAGTGCTGGCCTACGCCGAGCGCGCGCGCGCCGAGCTGGATACGCTTGAAAACAGCGAGGCGCGCCTGGAAGAGCTGCGAGCGCAGGAGACCAAGCTGCTTAGCTATATCGGCGAGATGGGCCAGAAAATCAGCCAGGTGCGCCAGACCTTCGGCAAGCGCCTCAGCGAGGCGGTTGTGAACGAGCTGGCTGACCTGAAAATGCAGCACACGCGCTTCGAGGTCGCCATCACATATCGCGACGACCCGGAAGGCTGCATCGTCGGCGACCGACGGGTGGCCTTCGGGCCGACTGGCATTGACGAAGTTGAGTTTATGATGAGCGCTAACCCTGGCGAGCCGCTGCGCCCGCTGGTCAAGGTGGCCTCTGGCGGCGAGACGGCCCGCATCATGCTGGCCCTCAAGCGCGTGCTCTCCCAGGCAGACCGCACACCCACGCTGATTTTCGACGAAATTGACCAGGGCATCGGCGGGCGCGTGGGCGGCATTGTGGGCGAGAAGCTGTGGTCGCTGACCAATTCGCACCAGGTGCTGGTGGTGACCCATCTGGCCCAGCTTGCCGGCTATGCCGACCGGCATTTCCGCGTCCGCAAAGACGTCACCGCCAAGCGCGTCGTTACGGAGGTCACGCCGCTGGACGACGAACAGCGCGTCGCCGAGCTGGCTGAGATGCTGGGCGCGACTGGCGACAGCGGCAGCCAGACCGCCCGCGACATTCTGAACGAGGCCCGCGAGAAAAAGCTGGCGCGCGCTTCCCACCAACCAGGCCAGCAGCAGACCTTGCTGTAAACCCGTCCTTAACTGCAAACTGAAAGTTGCCATCATGACTTCTTATGATTTCGACACCGTCATCCCGCGCCGCAGCAGCGACAGCGTCAAATGGAACGCCTATGACCCGGATGTGCTGCCCCTGTGGGTGGCCGACATGGATTTTAGATCGCCCGAGCCGGTGCTGCGCGCGCTGCACGAGCGCGTGGAACACGGCGTCTTCGGCTACGCTTTCGGCAGCGAGAAAGCGCTGGCGCAGGCTATCAGCGAGCGCATGGCTGCGCGATACGACTGGCATTTCAGCCCAGAACACGTGGTGTTCATGCCCAACCTGTTCTACGGCCTGTATGCCGTTAGCCGGGCCTACGCTGAGCCAGACAACGGCAGCGTGCTGATTCAGACGCCGGTGTACGGGCCGTTTATCACCGCGCCGACCAACGCCGGACGCCCGCTTCGCGTTGCTGAGCTGGAGGCCGTGCGCGCCAACGGACGCCTGCGTTATGAGATTGGCTTCGACCGCTTTGAGGCGGCCATCACGCCGGACACCCGTCTATTTATCCTGTGCAGCCCGCACAACCCGGTGGGACGAGTGTGGACTCGATCAGAGCTGGAGCGCATGGCCGACATCTGCCTGCGTCACAACCTGGTGATTGTCTCCGACGAAATCCACGCTGACTTGATCTACGACGGCCAACAGCACACGCCAACTGCCGCGCTTAGCCCGGAAGTCGCTGCGCGCACGGTGACGCTGCACTCCGCCAGCAAGGCGTTTAACCTGCCCGGCCTGGCGTTGGGCTACGCTATCGTGCCGGATGACACGCTGCGCCGCCAGCTGAGCAGCGTGCTAAACGCGGCCGGAGTCCACAGCGGCTTGATGGGCGCGGTCGCCACGCTGGCCGCATATCGCGAGGGCCAGCCCTGGCTCGACGCGCTGGTGCAGTATCTGCAAGCCAACCGCGACTACCTGCTCGATTACATCGCCCGCTGCTTACCCCAGATCGTTTCCACCTGCCCCGAAGGGACTTATCTGGCTTGGCTGGACTGCCGGGACGCGGGCGTCAGCGGCAAACCAGCTGATTTCTTCCTCAAGGAGGCGCGTGTCGCGCTTAACGACGGCGCGTGGTTCGGCCAGGGCGGCGAGGGCTTCGTGCGCCTCAACTTCGGCTGCCCGCGCGCCACACTGGCTGAGGCGCTAACGCGCCTGAGCGCGGCGCTGGTGCGCCTCAACGGTTAATCTGAGCGGACTCCGCCCCCGCACATATTCGGCCGCACGAGGATTGTGCTGATGTAACGGCTGTTGTCAACCTTCACCAGGGGTTGACAACCGCGTTACTCTGCCTTGCGCAGCAAAAAACGCAGCGCGACCGGCAGCCGGCGCGACCAGGCCGATTCGTGGTGCGGCGCGCCCTCGTCCTCGACATACAACAAATTGTGTCCGTCGCGGAAGCCCTTCGTGCGCAGCAGGTCGCGCAGCGCGCGCGCATCGTCTACGAAACGCTCCGAAGGCGGCTTGCCCAGCCAGCGCGGCAGCGGCAAACGCCGCAGTCCCATTGTCTCAGCCGTTCCGATGTCGAGATATATCCGGCCTGGGGCAAACGGGCGCGTCTGCACCCACTCGAAGATCGCGCGCTGCGCAAACCACAGCGCAGGACTCATTACGCCAGCCAGGCCAAACACATGCGACTGGGCGTAAAAGGCGTATAGGCTGATCAGGCCGCCCATCGAAGACCCCATTACGCCGCAGTGGTCACGGCCGGGCAGGGTGTTGAAACTAGCGTCCACCAGTGGCTTAACCGTCTCCGCCAGAAAACGAACATAGAGATCACCGCGCCCGCGGCTCAGTCGGTCAATAAAAGGGCTGTACTCGTCCAGCCGTTCGGCTCCCATGTTGGGAACACCGACGATGATGGCCGCCGTTCCCTCGCGCTCCAGCGCCTGCATGACTTCATCTGCCCGCCACTCCCCCGCAAAGCTGAGCGCCTCATCAAACAGATTCTGTCCGTCGTGCATGTAAATGACGGGGTAACGCTGGCCGCTGGCGTGGCCGTCCGGCAGATAGACGAAGATGTCGCGACGGTTGTCGAGCTGCGGGCTGTACACCCCTTCCAGCACGCGCAGCGTGCCGGTAACCGTGTGCGTCTTTGGACTGCGATTGGCAGTGTAATCCTGCCAGCCCAAACCGGTGACCTGCTTTGTGTCCATCTGCGCCACCCTACGGGTTAACCAGCGGCAGCGACAGAACGTTCAGGGGGTCGCCGAGGCGTGTGATTCGGATGAGCTGGGCAAAAACCCACCCATTGCGCCGACTGCCAGCGGCCAGGTCAGTGTAGGCGATGTAGACCCACGTGCCATCGAAGTTGCGCCCCAGCACCTCCACGATGGTGCCGTTGGGCAGGCGCGCGCGCACGTTGCCCGCGTTCGACGGCGCATCGCGCACGTTAACATCTGTGCTGGAGACGATTTCGCCCTGGTACAGGCGGTCCTGAGGCACGCCGCGCCCGAAGTCCTCAAGCTGGAGCGCCTGCACCGGTGGCTCGCCGCCCGGCAGACCAATCAGGACAAAGGTATACACTACGCCCGGAATCAGCGGCTTGCTGCGAAGCTGGTAGATTTCGGTGCTGCCCCCTGCAATGAATCTCAGGTCGCTGTACAACCCGGAACGCACGTTCGCGTCGTTGGCTTCAGCGCCGAAAACAACCGGCTCGACTAGGCGCACCAGCGGCGGCGGCGCAGCCGGTGTCGGCGTAGGGGTCGGTGTGACACCAGGCGCAATCAGCGGCGGCAGCGCCGATGTGAACAGGCTGATATCAAGCGCGCCGTCAATGGCGTGATACAGGCGCACGCGCGCCTCGCCGCGCGGTGTCTGCGCGATGTTGTCGGGCAGCAGCGCCAGCACCAGCGGGCCGCCTGGTGTGTTCACAATGTTGGAAGCGCGCCCGCCGCCCGCCGCCTGATCCTGGCCGGCCAGCGGCATGGTCGTGACAGTAGACTGGCTGGCGTTGAGCAGCAAAATCGTCCAGTGGGACTGGCCGCGGTTCTCTGGTGTCAGCTCGAAACGGGCGGTGGCGAAGGGAATATCATCGGGGCTGGCATCGCGGCGGCGCAGCGTGATTGTGTGGCTGAACCCCGGCAGCCCTAGGTATTCCGTGGCCTGACTGTAGGTCATGCGCGGCACAGCCAGCCGCTCATCAATGAACAGATCAAAGATGGCGGTGTTGTGGGCTGTGTGGATCAGCCGCAGTCTGAAACCATCTGGCGGCGGGTCAATCGGTGCGCTGACGACGAAGATGCGCGGCGTTGGGGCCAGCGGGCCGGCGTTGGCCGCCGTCCCTAGCTGGGGATTAGCTGCTGGCGCGGCGTCTGGCACGATCACCAGCGTGTACAGCGTGCTGCTGTTGAAGGCGTACTGCCCGCCTAGATAAAGCCGGTCAAGGCTGGGGCTGGTGGCGTCCACCACAGCGAGGGGGTAAACGCCAGCGTCCACGTCAATTGTGCCGTGAGGCTGCTCCGGCGCGATCTCATGCAGCAGCGAGGAACGATCCGGGTAGGTGATGCTGAGCGGCCTGCTCGCGCCTGGATACAGATGAGCGGCCGTCAGCCGCGTGCGGCCCACGTCTATCGGGCTGCGATCATCGTCGAGAACCAGAAACGCGCCGGATTGAGCCAGCGGCGGCGTGTAACCAGCGCGCGCAAACTGCTTCTGGTAGACGATCGCGGTGCGGCTGTGGTTCGGGCTGACGTCAACCAGGACATCCGCCAGCGGCGCGGAGAGAGCGCTGGCGCCTGCCGGCCGCACCGCTACCACGTGGCGACCAGCCGGCACCGCGAAGAAGACTGTGGCCTGTTCCGGCGGCAGGTCATAAGCCATCTGAGCGCCGTCAATGTACACGTCAACCCCGCGCAGGCCAACGTAGCCGTTCACCACGCGCAGGTCGCCCAGGTTCACAGCGCTGCTGCCCTGGGCGGCGGTGAGCGCGGCGGGCGCTGCCAGCGCGACCAGCAGGGAAACCGAAAGCAACGTAAGCACAATTCTGCGCATAGCAACCTGCATTCGCACAATCATCGGTCAGGGGACGGGTGTGGCGGTCGGCGTGCGCGCGCGGTCGGCCACGACAAACACGGCGAAAACCTCCTGGTTTGCGCCGCCGGCCCGGCAGTCCACGCACACGCGAACGGTATATGCACCTGGCCGCAGGCCAGCCGGAATGGCTACCGTCCGCGTAAACGAGCCGTTTGCGTCCGTGCTGCCGCTCAGGTCCTCCGGGCCGCCCGCCAAACTGATCGTGTAGCGGCTGTCCGGCCGCAGATTCAGACCGGTCAGCATAAACGAGTCGACTGCCGCATTTGGCGGCACTGGGTCAACCAACAGCGCTGGCGGCGGCAGTGCCGGCGTATTCGACGGCCGGGGCGTGTTTGTGAAGACAGGGGAGCTGGTGGGCGTGGCCGTGCGGGCGGCTGTGCTGGTGGGCGTGACTGCCGGCGCCAGCGCTGTCAGAGCCGCTTCCACTTGCTCGCGGACAACCTGCGGATCGCCGCGATTGATGCCTGGGCCGGCCACCTGCACATCTGGCTGGATCAGCAGCAGCCGCGCCACTCCCGCTGTCTCGCCAGGCACAACCACGAAGTCGTAAACGCCGCCAGCCAGCATCTGCACACTGGTCAGCGCGTCCTGCACGCTTTGTGTGCCAGAAAGCACCACGCGCACATCGAACACTGCTGGCACGCGCCCCACATACTCCGAGGCTGTTGCCAGTCGCACGCCCTGAATCACTGGCACATAGGCCGCGCTTTCCTGCTGGCCGGGCGGCACGCCAAAGATACTTTCGATTTCCGTGCGCGAGGTGGCGCGCAGCTCTAGATCGAGCGTGCGGTTGGTGCCTGAAAGGCCATGAATCAGGCGGACAGCAGCGCGAGCGGCGGACTCCGGCGCGTCCATAGCGAACACAACCGGCCGCACCTGCTCTGTACGCCCGGCAGTGCCTGCCGGCGGGTCCATAATGACCACGATCCGATCGTCAGGCGTGTCAAACGGGCCAAGACCGTTAAGATACAGGTTCTCGCCTGCCAAATCTTCGATCAGCACGACACCGCCCTGGCGGCTGAGCGGCAGCGTCACCGTGTGATGGCCTACGGGCAGGCTGCTCACCAACACGCTGTCATCTACCACGATCCGCACAGTTCCCACACTCGGCGCTGCGTTGATGAAGGTTACAGCAACATCGGCCGGCGTGCGCGCGGTGCTGCCGGAGAACAGCAGATAGTCGGTGGCTTCCTGCGGGCCAAGGGAGTCCGCAGCGGGAACCAGCACCAGCAGGTGGTTAACATAGTTGTTCAGCCGCAGGCCGCTCAGGCTGGTGATGAGCTGATCCGGTATATCCGCGTCGTACATATTGACCGTGTAGCTGCCGGCGGGCACGTCAAATGGGCCAATCTGATCGCCAAAGGCCATGTTGTAGGCCAAAGCGCCGGCTAGGCCGGGAACGAGGGCGTTAAAGCGCAGCAGCGTACTGTTGGCCTGCAGCACTGTGAGACGGGCGTAGCGCGTGCGCAGCGGCGTGATGTCCTCGCGCACAACAACCAGCGAAGGCGTGAGCTGGCCCATGTCGGCCAGCACGACTGACACACTCGCCCCTGCGCCCACGTCAACCACGCTGCTCACCAACGGCGGCGCAAGCTGCTCGGCTGACGATTCGTTTGCCACCACTGGACGCACAGCAACGCGCACGCTGCGGCCAGCAACCGCAGTGTAGCCGCTGTCAGCGCCAAACTCGAGGCCGCGCGCCACGCGCACGTCGTCAACGTACACTTCCACTGGCCCAAGCCCGCTGCGGCGCAGCGCGTGGAGCAGGCGCAGCCGGCCGGGGCTGTCAGCAGCGCTCTCCTCTAGCGGTGGAGGCGTGTTGCTGGGCAGCGGCGCTAGCGTAGGCGTCGCGGTGCTGGTGGGCGTGGTGGTCGGCGTCGGCGAGAGGAAGGGCGTCGCCGTTGGCAGCGGCGGGGTAAGAGTCGCGGTGGGTGTCGGCGTCGGCGTGAGCGTAATGCCGCCGAGTGCCAGCGCCGTCTCGGTAATCAGCGCCTGGCGCTGCGCAGTCGCTGTCAGCGCTCCCTCGACGGCTGCCGCTAACGCGGCTTCGTTGTCCACCGCAGTAATCACTACAGTGATATCCGGCAGGGGCGGAATGGTGGGCTGGCAGGCAGCAGCGGCCAGAACCGCGCTCAACATCAACAACCAGCTTATCAGGCGGTGTGAGCGTGTCACAGCAGTTTCCTGTTGGTCACAAAAGCACAGCAATAAACACGATGTCGCCAGGCAGCAGGCCCCGCCGGGCCAGCACCGGGTTGTCCGCTTCCAGCAGCGCCAGCGGGATTCTATTCTTCTCGGCCAGCGCAGCCAGCGTATCGCCTGGGCGGGCCGTGTAAGGGGTCAGCCGGCGCGGGGGGTCGAGCGCCTGCACGCCCTCCGGCACAACAACCGGCTGGTCGCTGCCTGTCACGACGTCGGCCATGAGTCCGTTCGCCATCTGAATCACAGCCAGCGTGGTGCCGTAGCGCTCGGCCAGCGCCTCCAGGCTCTCGCCGGACGCCGGACGCAGCAGGCGGTACTGCGCCAGCGGCGCTTCTGCTGTTCGCGTGGCATCGTAAAGCGCCGCAGCGATTGCCGTTTCGACGGCTGCAGTAACCTGCCGGTAATAAAGCTCCTGAGCTGACTCGACTGTGTTATTAACGATGAAGAACCCCACCCCAGCGATTACCGCGGCGACGATGCCAATCGTAACGAGGACGCGCAGGAAATAGTACAGACGATACATTCGCCCTCAGCCAGCAAGCTGCTAACCCTTTCCGATTGTTACCTGTAAGGCGCAGGCTGTCAATTAGCGATAGCGTTAGTAAATGTCAGAGCACCGTCGCATAAACTGCAGAACACTACCCTGTGCGCTCTAAGCGTGGTAGTGCTGGATCAACCTGCGTTTCAGGTCCCACAGCTTTTGTGTCAGCGAGACGTGGTAGACATGGGGGTTAATCAGCCGCAGCACACCTGCGTCCAGCCGGTCAAGATCGGCGTCACGCTGCTTGCGGACTGCATCCAGCGGCGGGAAGTCATAAATGAGTTTTCCATCGCGCAGGATTTCCACCTGAAGCAGCTCGATAGAGGCCAGCGCCCGCCGGTCAATAATGCGGAAGAGGGTTTCGTTGGATGGATGACGCAGCGTGATCTCGGCTGCCTGGTCGAACGTTTCGTCGTAGAGCGCCAGCAGGTCGGCAGTAGCGCGGTTGCGCTCATCGTACAGCCGCCAAATGCGCTTATGCCCTGGGTTCGGCACTTTCTCCGGCACTTCAGAAAGCTTGATAGCTGGCTTCCATTCGCCGCCGTCACCAACCGCAACCAGCTTGTAAACACCGTCCAGCGCAGCATCGCCATGAGAGGTAATCAGCCGAGTGCCCACGCCGTAGGCCAAACGCTTGACCAGGTGATCCGGGTCAAGGCCATATGCTGGAGCTTCGTTCTTAATCTGCAGAATGATCTGTAACAACACCAGCTCATCAATCTGGTTCGACAGGACGATAATCGTGTCCTCGAAACCGGCGTCGTTGAGCATTTTCGCGGCCCGCGTGCTCAAGTACGCCAGGTCGCCGGAGTCGAGACGAATGCCAACCGGCTTGTGACCTTTGCGGCGCAGCTCCTCAAAGACCTTGATCGCATTCGGCACACCGCTTTCCAAGGTATTGATCGTATCCACCAGCAGCAGGCAGTCGTCCGGGTAAATATCGGCATAAGCGCGAAACGCGCTGAGTTCGCTCTCGCCCAGCGCCATGAACACCTGCACCAGACTGTGCGCATGTGTTCCCTTCGGCGGCAGCCCCAGGATGTGCGAGACGCCGACATTAGATGTGTAATCCGCTCCACCGATGAGCGCTGCGCGCGCGCCGGCGTTGGCGGCCTTCTCGTGCGCCCGGCGCAGGCCGAACTCCATCAGCAGCTGTCCTTGTCCTGCCTGCCGAATTCGAGCGGCTTTGGTGGCGATCAGCGTCTGATAGTTGAGGTGGTTGAGCAGCGGCGTCTCAAGAATCTGCGCCATCGCCAGCGGGCCGGTAATAGTGGTTAGCGGCACGTTAGGATGCACCACTCGCCCCTCCTCAATTGCTGACAGGCTGATGCCCGCGAACGTTCCACTGGTTTTCAGCCAGGCCAAAAAATCGTCAGCGAACATGCGCTGCCCGCTGCGGCCCGTCTGACTGCGCAGATAAGCGATGTCTTCGTCGCGGAAGCGGGCGTCCCGCATCCAGTCAACCAGCCACTCCAACCCCGCGTTAATGCAGTACCCGGCTTGGTGTGTGCCGTAGTTCGGGTAAGTGCGGAAGAAATGGTCGAACTGGGCGGGTTTTTCGTGCAGGCCAAAACGGAAGTAGAGCTGCGCCATTGTCAGTTGATACTCGTCAGTGAACAGCATTCCCTCCGCCGTCGCCCGTTCCGACTGTTTCATAGGTTTTACCTTTCTGTTTCTGCCGGACGATCGCACGCCGTCCACGGTTAATGCAGATATTCCCTATACCGGATCAGTGGAGCGCACAAGGTGTATTCCGCGCTGCGCCAGTTCAGCAAAGGTCTGGTTTGCCAGCGCGTCGAAATCAATCTCTGGATGCGCCACCGATGATGTGCAGTCCAGCAGCACGTACAGCTTGTCGAGCTGATCTGGTTGGTCAGAGAAATGCCGGACAAGCGAGAGCGTAGTTTCGAGCACGCAGTGGCTCTTGGCTTGGCCGGCAATATACACACGATCATGTGTTTCCAACTGGCTAAGGAACTCCCGATTCAGCGTTCCTTGTGGGTGATCAGGCACCTTGACTTCCGGCTCTAGAATCGAGTAGTGCTCGCTTCTGGGGATCAGGCCTTTGGTGATGAACAGCGGCTGAGTCTGCCGGGCCGCTGTGTGATACACGACAGCCTCATAGAGCGCGGGCATCAGGTTGTGACCTTCGCTGCCCAGCAGGGTGTGATACGGCCAGATCATGAGCTGCTTCTTGGCCTGCGCTTCAAGGGTTTCTACGTAGTAAACCGACCATTCGGGTTCGTAGACGGGCCGCCAGCGCCCGCTGTGAACGTCGTCAAGGGTGATCGGCGTGAACGGCTGGGGGTGCTGCCCGTTTGCGTCGTCCCACCAAGTCGGAAAGAAGATCTGAGTCGGAATATGGCTGTCCAGCGATGCAGCAACAGTGCTGACTTTGCCAGCGTTTTCCAGCAGCCATTCTATTGTGCGCTGGGTGTCATCAACTGCGCCCGGCACACTCAGCGCGCCTTGTGGATGCACAAAATCAACCTGCGCGTCCACCAGCAGCAGCATGATCCGGTAGCGGTCTTCTGCTGCCGGAGACAGCCCCGCTGCGTTTCCGGCCTGCACCGCCCCGGCGACATCAGGGCGATACAAGACCCCCACACGGTGTGGATCGTAGAAGGGTAGTACTGGCATGGTTATACCTCACTCACTCGCTGATCGTACCCGCCAGCCGCGCATCCGGCTGCGGCCTTCCTGTGTAACGTATCTGCGGCGGGTGTGTCAAGCGCGATGCGCTGGGCTGTCGGCCCGCCGCCTATCCAGCCGCTGCGCAGTGTGTTTTTGATGTCCATTGGGGCGCGTTGAAGTGCGCGCCACCGCGCTGTACAATGGCACTGCGCTGGCGTTCGCTGCTCCGGACCAGCGCTCGTATACGCCAAAATTGGAGAAAGAAAATGTCTTACGAAACGATTGTTGTTGAGACGCCAGTTTCAGGAGTCGGGCTGGTGCGCATCAACCGGCCAGACGCGCTCAACGCGCTTAACGCTCAGGTAATGGACGAGATGTTCACAGCGCTGGAAGCCTTTGACGCAACCCCCGAAATCGGATGTATGGTGCTCACGGGCAGCGACCGGGTGTTTGCGGCGGGCGCAGACATTAAGCAGATGGCTGAGACCGACACCGTAACCATGCTCACAGGCAGCGATTTCACGGATTGGGCACGGCTGGCGCGCATAGGCAAGCCGGTCATCGCGGCAGTGTCCGGCTGGGCGCTGGGCGGCGGCTGCGAGCTGGCGATGGCCTGCGACATGATTATCGCCTCTGAAAACGCCCGTTTTGGCCAGCCGGAGGTCACGTTGGGCATCATTCCTGGCGCGGGCGGCACGCAGCGCCTGACACGCGCCGTAGGCAAGGCGCTGGCGCTGGAGATCATGCTGGCTGACCGCCGCCTGACAGCGCAGGAGGCGCTGCAGCACGGGCTGGTCAACCGCGTTTACCCGGTGGAGAGCTACCTCGATGAGGCGATTAAGCTGGCCGCGAAGATCGCGGCGATGCCGCAGGTGGCTGTCCGGCTCATCAAGGACGCGGCCAACCGCGCCTTTGAACTCAGCCTGACCGAGGGGCTGGCCTACGAAAAGCGCAACTTCTTCCTGTCGTTCGGCACAGAGGACAAGGCCGAGGGCATGCAGGCGTTTATCGAAAAACGCCCGGCGCAGTGGAAGAACCGCTAACGATCTTTTACACCGGCGGCCTGCGCGGCGACCTGGCGCTGCTGCCGCGTCTGTATACCTTTCTGCGCGCCTTGCGCGCCGAGCTGACCTCAGCCGGCGAGCGGGCGCTGCTGTTCGACCTGGGTGAGGCCTGCGTGCCCGGGGTGTGGCACTGCGACGCCACTGGCGGACGCTCGGCGCTGCTGGCGCTCGACGCCCTTGGCTGCAACGCGGCCCGCGCTGACGGCCTGAGCGCCGCTGACCGCGCTAAGCTGACCAGCAGCCTGCTGCGGCTGACCCCAGTTGACGCCGATCACCCGTGGCGGGAAGGCGGCGTGTGCGCCTGTGTGCTGCCCGAACCTTGTGCGCTGTGCGTCGTGCTGGCCCCCGCTGCATCCACTGCGCTGAATGGACATGCGCTGCGGCTGCAGGGTGTGCGCGCCGGCGAAATCGGGGCGGCGCGCGTTGGGCCGGGGCCGGCGCTGCTGTCCGCCAGCATTCACACGATGCCGGCCAGCACACTGCCCGACGCAACAATCGCCGCAGTAGTGGACTTTGTGCTGGACGAGGCTCGACGCTTCGCGCGGCGCCGCGACGCTTAGCTCCTCTTTACGACCGCCCGTACACAGCCACGCTGTCGCCGCTGATGGGGGCAGCGGCGGCAGAGGCCAGAAAGAAGATCACGTCGGCGATCTGCGCCGGCGGCACCCACCGGCTGAAATCCGCGTTGGGCATGGACGCTCGGTTGGCAGGCGTGTCTATCGTGCTGGGCATGACGGCGTTCACACGAATGCCGTAATCGAGCAGCTCCGCTGCCATGCTCTCGACGACGCGCTGCGCCGCGGCCTTGCTGGCCGTGTAGGCTGCCTGGTTTTTCGCGCCTTTCAGCGCTGCCCGCGCCAGCACGACTACGATGCTGCCCGCCGTGCCGCGTTCGACCATGTGCCGCGCTGCCGCGCCGCACGTTACGTAGACGCTGCGCGCGTTGAGCGCCATCATGTTCTCCCACACATCGACTCCAGCCTGGTGCACCGGCTGACCGGCACTGTAGCCACCAACAGTGTGAACCAGCGCATCCACCTGGCCGAAGCGGTCGGCGGCCTGCGCCAGAGCGGCGTCTACGCTGGCTGGGTCGGTCGCGTTGGCGCTTACGCCTAGGCAGCGATCGGCAGTCAGCCCCAACTCCGATACCAAGGCGTCTAAGCTGCCGCTGTCGCGCTCCAGCAGCGCCAAATTTGCGCCAGAGACCGCAAAGCGCGCCACAACTGCCCGCCCCAGCGCGCCGCCCGCGCCGCTGATCATTACCGTCTTGCCCGCGAATTCAGCGTCCATCAATTTATCTCCTCAGCCCTGTATGTGAACAATGTGCATGGTATCATACGATGTAAGCCAGCTTATCCTGGCCCACCTCCGCTAAAATAGCGTAACAGTTGCTCCTAGAGATCGTACAATACGACGATAGAAGGAGGACGTAAAGCGTAGACTGCGCAGTAGGACCGACTGCGGGCTGAGTGTGCGTCCAGGCTGACCCGTAAGCCGCATTCTGTTTTAGACGGTCATCTCTCTAGCGCCTGCGTTGCCGCAGGCGTCAAGCAGCACACCCGGCGCTTTTTGCGGGACGGGCCGCCCCAATGCACCTGCTTGGCCTTGCTCCCGGTGGGGTTTGCCTGGCCGCGGACATCGCTGCCCGCGCCGGTGGTCTCTTACACCACCTTTTCACCCTCGCTCCCTGCGCTGCAGGGGGCAATCCGTTCTCTGTTGCACTTGCCGTCGGGTTGCCCCGCCTGGCCGTTAGCCAGCACCGTGCCCTGTGGAGTGCGGACTTTCCTCATCCCTCACGCGGAGGGACGCGACCGTCCGGTCAACCTGGACACCTCTTATTATACAAGACTTGTATACACTTTGGAATGAACGGAGGGCCAAAGCCGCTAGTATAAGTGTACGTGGCGCCGCCTGAGTACCCCTCTTATTACGGCGTTCCCCTCCAGGTTCACTTCACCAATCTGAGGCCGCTTACTTAAGTGTCTCGCAGCAGCGAAGACCCGCAAATGACGGCCCGGTGGAGCACACGAAGTGAACAGCAGGCGCGCAGTAGAACAC
>Ga0308414_1000514_pt1 | contig 24692 bp, 21 predicted proteins | sample HotsprSampleOS50_FD_205667 | JGI IMG/M metagenome (GOLD analysis project Ga0308414, IMG submission 205667) | Hot spring phototrophic mat microbial communities from Octopus Spring, Yellowstone National Park, Wyoming, United States - 20090730_OS50 ...
GGAGAAAATGGGTCTCCAGCGCCTCCACGCCAGCACCAATGATGGTTTCGCCTTTAAAGTCCTCGCTTCCCTGCTTGCACTGGCTTTTCATAATGCACTCAAATAGCAATCAAGGTATATCCTATAGTTTAACCAACCCTTTTCACTCTTCCTATAGTTGAGCCAAGGAGTAAAGCCAATCTGAGTCCAACCCCTCCCTTAAGCCTGTCGGGGACTAAAGGCCAGACGGAGAGGGGTTGGGATTCGGTCACTTGGCCGGGGCCAGCGTGATCGTCTGCAGGCCGGGGGCTGCCTCGCTCCAGGCGATACGCGGTTGGGCGCTGCGGTCTTCCCAGGCCCACGCGCCGCTGCTGATTGTCACGGCGCAGCCGCGCGGATACCATATGTCGGGCACGTAGAGCAGCGTGGGCGCGGTCACAGCGGGATCAATATCTACAGTGGCCGTAAAAGTGCCGCTGGTATGGTCGAAGCGCATGTGCGTCAGTGTTCCGGCGGCGCGCTGGACGTAGGGGCGCGAGAACCCTTTGACCGCCCGCCCGCCGCTGTGAATGTCGGCAGGGTTGTCCTGTTGGTCGCGCGAGAAGATGCTTAGGTCCTCTTCGTTCCAGTTGTCGCCCCAGCGGTTGGTGTTGTCGGGCGTGTAGTTCCACTGGGTGCTGTGGCACAGGCTGGCGTCAATCGCGTCGTAGTACAAGCTGAGCGCCAGCTCGTGCAGGCTGTAATCGCCGTCGCGATAGGCGGACGCGCCGTTGATGTCGTAAGCCAGGCCAAACTCACCGACCAGCGTCGGCAGGCCGCCCAGTTGATTCTCTGACACTGCGCGCAGCCTGGCGATGTCGGCCTTGAACTGCTGTGCCACCGCCTCGCGACCGGTCACGATTTGGTTGCCGGCCATGTCCAGCGCCATTTCGCCGTTGAACGACTTGGAGAACAGCATGAGGGCGTCATACCAATGACCGGCGTGGACGGCGGGGTCGAATGCGCCGGGCGCAATCGCCAGCGCCAGCGGCTCGACAGGGCTGCTCTCCAGAAAGATGATCGCGCCAGGGTGCTCGGCGCGCATGGTCTCGGCGTAGCGGCGGATGAACGGCAGCAGGCCGTCGCGCAGGAAGTTCGACCCAGCGAAGTAATCCGGTTTGGCAATGTGGGGCTGGCCGTCTGGGCCGATATCCCAAACGCCCAAGCGCCGCCACAGGTCGTCACCGCGCCACACCGATATGCCTAAGGGGTTGGCGGTCACTGTTCGGCCGGTTGGCGTGGGCAGAAAGCCGCCGGATGCATCCAGTTCGGGCAGATCGCGGCGAAAGCCCGCGCCCAGCAGGATCGCCTCGGCCGGTGTAACGAGAAAACCCTGCTGCGGGAAGCTGCCGTGCGGCTGAGTCAGGTCGTCAATTCCCAGAAAGCCGCCGCTCGGCTCGTTGAGCGGGCCGTAGCCCAGCACATGCGGCATGTCTTTTAAGCGCCGCGCCACCTGCTGCATCGCTTTAATGAACGCGCCCTGCAGGAAATCCTGTACCGGAACGCCGTCTATCTCAACGCCGGGCGCGTATTTGCTGCCGGCGAAGAACAGCGTGAACATCGTTAGGCAGGCCAGCCGGTTGTAGTTGTTCGGCCAGACCATGCGCGGGTAATCGGGATAGCGGCGCTGCATCGTGATAGCCGCTTCGCTCAGGTCAAGCCGCGCGATGTCGAAGCCGACGGCTTCCAGCGTCCAGCCGGGCGCGCCGTCGCCGCCGGTCATGCGGCTCCACACATCCTGGTGCGGGTCTATAAACACGTAGAAGCCGTAGTCGCCGGCCAGCGCCACCATCTCGGCCAGGTAATCTAGATACTCAGTGTCATACTGGCCTGGCCCGGCGTGCTCGATGGCCTCCCAGGTGGTCAGGAAGCGCAGCACATTGAAGCCCCAGTGGCGCAGGCGCTCGAAGTGTTCATGCGCCTCAGCCGGTGGAAAAGGCCGTCCTACAAACGAGACGGCGCGGTGGCGGGAAAACGTGTTGGCGATCTGCGTTGGTTCATCGGGGGGTGTCTTGGTGCTGCCGCTTAGGTTTACGCCGCGCAGCAGCACGCTGCGCCCGTCGGAGTCGACAAAGGCTAAACCGCGAATAGTCAAGCTGTCCATCGCAATTTTCTTTCGCTAAACAAAAACCGCCTGGAATTGTACCGGCCTGCGCCCGTTCTGGCGATTGGCCCGCGTCTTACAACGCGGGGAAACGGAGCGGTTGCGGGGCTGCGGCAGGGGTGACTATAATGTGAGGCGTCTCGGCCTGTGCTGCGCCCGTTCATCTGGGATGCCCCGCATGGTGAACAACAGCCGCTACAGCCATCACGCCCGCCGCGCTCTCAAGCACGCAGGCGACTTGGCCGCCCAACACCATCATCCAACCGTGGACACTGGACACCTGCTCGTGGGCGTGATGCTCACCGAGGGCAGTGTTGGCTGGGGGGTGCTTCACAGCCTTAATTTGACTGCCAGCCGCGCCCTGCCGCTCCTGCCCGGCCTGTTTTCTCAACTGGCCGACGCTGTGTCGGACTCTGGCAGCGCCGGTGCGCTCGATCAGGCCTTAGCACTCGCGGCCGACGAGTCCGTTTGGCTTGAGCAGCCATATATCGGCACCGAACACTTGCTGCTGGGCCTGACACGCACCAGCGCAGGCAGCGCCGGCCTGCTGCTGAACCGCCTGGAATCGTCGGCGGAGCGCCTGCGGCGCGAGGTGCGGCGTCACCTGCGGCAGGGAGTCGCTGCCGAGTTCAGCCTGCAGGTGGCGCGGCGCACGGCGCGGCTGAGCGAGCTTTCGCGCCGCGTTATTGCCGGCGCAGAGCAGCTTGCCGTCACGCTGGATCACCCAACTGTAGGCATAGGACACCTGCTGCTGGCCCTGCTGCTTGAGGAACGCGGCCCGATGGCGGCGCTGCTGCGCGCCAGCGGCTTGGATCAAAGCTGCTTGCGCGCTTGCCTGGACAGACGCGACCCGCTGCCGCTGGAAAGTGTCGAGTTGGTACTGGCACAGGCGCAGGATCATGCTGACAATATGGGGAGCCATTACACCGGAACAGAACACCTGCTGCTGGCGCTGGCGCTGGCGCCGGCAGGGGCTGGGCTGCTGCGTGTCTGCGGCGCTGACCCGATGGCGCTGGTCTCTGAGCTTGCTCGCCGCCCCCAGTGACTGCGCCGCGCAGGTCACAGGCGCGTCTGTGAGCGCGCAGGTGTGAACGCACTTGGTTGATGGTCTGAGAGTTAAAGGGGTTGATATGCGACGTACTGCGCTGCTGCTGGCTCTGCTGCTGTTGAGCGCTGCCTGCACCATCACGCTGGGTTTCAACCCTACACCTGTGCCGCCTCTTGTGCCCGCCGCTGGCGAAGAAGCAACGGTCACTCGCGTTATTGACGGCGACACCATTGACGTCCGCCTAGACAACGGGCAGGTGGTGCGCGTGCGCTATATCGGCATAGACACACCAGAACGCGACCAGCCGTGTTTCAGCGAAGCCACTGCAGCCAACACAGCCCTGGTGGGCGGCCAGCGCGTGCGACTGGTGCGCGACGTGAGCAATACCGACCGCTTCGACCGGCTGCTGCGCTACGTGTATGTTGGCAGCACGTTCGTCAACCGCGAGCTGGTGGCGCAGGGCTGGGCTAGGGCCGTGGTGTTCGAGCCGGACCGGCTGCACTATGAAACTTTCCGCGAGCTGGAGCGGCAGGCCGCGCAGGCTAACATCGGCTGCCATCCAACCGGTGTCTTTCAACGGTAGCGGTCTCAGCGGCTGGAAAGGGTATCCGCCGCTCATCTCTTCGTGAAGGCGGGTACAATCAGAGACACAGTATATTGTGTTGTAGAAAAAGGAGCTTTAGCCGATGGCAATCACTAAGCAGGATGTGCTGGACTACCACCGGCAGGGGAGAGCCGGGAAGATTGAGGTCAAGCCGACGAAGCCCCTCACCACACAGCGCGACCTCTCGCTGGCCTACTCGCCGGGCGTTGCTGAAGCCGTGCTGGAAGTTGACCGTGACCCGCTCACAGCTTTTGAGCTGACAGCCAAAGCCAATCTGGTGGCAGTTGTCTCTAACGGAACGGCGATTCTGGGCCTGGGCAACCTGGGGCCGCTGGCCTCCAAACCTGTAATGGAAGGCAAGGGCGTGCTGTTCAAGCGCTTTGCCGATGTGGACGTGTTCGACATTGAGCTGGACTGCCACACGCCGGAGGAGATCATCGCCGTCTGTAAGGCAATCGCGCCGACGTTCGGCGGAATCAATCTGGAGGACATCAAAGCCCCGGAGTGCTTTGAGATCGAGGAACGTCTGAAGGCTGAGCTTGACATTCCAGTGTTCCATGACGACCAGCACGGCACGGCGATCATCTCCGGCGCGGCGCTGCTCAACGCGTGCGAGATCACGGGCAAGGAGCTGGGGGACCTGCGCGTGGTTGTTTCCGGCGCCGGGGCCAGCGCGATTGCTACGGCTGAGTTTTACGTGCTGCTGGGCATCAAGCGCGAGAACATCATCATGCTGGACACGCGCGGCGTGATCTACAAGGGCCGTACGGAAGGTATGAACAAGTACAAAGAGCGCTTCGCCCAGGACACTGAGGTGCGCACCCTGGCCGAAGCCTGCGTCGGCGCAGACGTGTTCCTGGGGCTGTCGTCTGCTGGGGTGCTCAAGCCTGAGATGGTGGCGACAATGGCGAAAGACCCGCTGATCTTCGCGCTGGCCAACCCGACGCCGGAAATCATGCCGGAGGAAGCGTTCGCGGTGCGGCCAGACGCCATTGTGGGGACGGGCCGCAGCGACTATCCCAACCAGATCAACAACGTGCTGGGCTTTCCGTTCCTGTTCCGCGGCGCGCTGGACGTGTACGCTACCAGTATCAACGAGGAGATGAAGATGGCGGCGGCGCAGGCGCTGGCGGCGCTGGCGCACGAGGACGTGCCCGACAGCGTGCTCTCCGCCTATGGGCTGACGTCGCTCAAGTTCGGGCGCGATTACATCATCCCCAAGCCGCTTGACCCGCGCGTGCTGCTGTGGGTGGCCCCAGCGGTGGCTGAGGCCGCTATGCGCAGCGGCGCAGCTCGTCGCACGGTAGACCTTGATCAGTACCGCGAAGCGCTCATCCAGCGTCAGGGCATTGGCTACCTGGTGCGCAACCGTATCGTCAGCCGCGCCAAGCTGGGCGCGAAACAGCGCATTGTGTTCCCCGAGGGCGATGACTCGCGCATCATTCGCGCCGCCGCCCGGATGGCCGACGAAGGCATTGGCGTGCCGATTCTGCTGGGCAGCACGGCGCGCATCCGCGCACAGATCGCCGAGTTGGGGTTGAACTTCGACCCGCAGATTATCGAACCCTATGGCGACAACGGATACCACACGCGCTATGAAGAGGCGCTGTACCAACTGCGCCACCGCAAGGGCGTGAACCGCGCGCGCGTGCGGACGCTGCTGCAAAGCCGTACCATTTTCGGCCTGATGATGGTGCAGCAGGGCGATGCCGACGCCTATCTCAACGGCATTAACCATGAGTACCCAGATGTGATCCGCCCGGCGCTGCAGATTTTCCACACGCGGCCGGGTGTCAAACACGCCAGCGGCGTCTACGTGATGCTGGTGCGCGGGCGCGTCTATCTGTTCACCGATGCGACGGTCAACATTGACCCAGACGCCGAGACTTTGTCAGAGATTGCTGTCCTGGCGGCGGACTTTGCCCGCACGCTGGAGATCGAACCGCGCGTTGCCATGCTGTCGTTTTCCAACTTCGGCAGCACGCCGCACCCCCAGGCCCAGAAAGTGCGCGACGCGGTGGCGCTGGTGCAGCAGAAGCGGCCTGATATCGTGGTGGACGGTGAGATGCAAGCCGACACCGCGGTTGTGGCCGACATCATCGAACAGCGCTATCCGTTCAGCCGCGTAAAGGACGCTAACGTGCTGGTGTTCCCTGACCTTGACTCGGCCAACGTGTCGTACAAACTGCTGGCGCGCCTGACCGATGCCGAGGCTATCGGCCCGATCTTGCTGGGGATTGACGCGCCGGTGCACGTGCTCCAGGCGGGCGACGAAGTCGAGGACATTGTGACGATGGCAGCCTTTGCCGCAATGGACGCGCAGTCTCGGCGGTGAGCTTACTTGTGTGAGGCGGCGCAGGGGCAGCTTTTTAACCCCCCTGCGTCGGCTCGCTGGTCGGACTGCATAGCAGGCGGGGAGAAATGCGGATGAAAGCCCCACGCGCTAAACCAAAGTGGATTCCTCGGCTGTGACGGAACCAGGCAGCGCGGCCCGATGATGCGCCTTGTTCGTCTGTTTGCCCTGACGCTGACTGCGCTGCTGGCGGCCTGCGCCGGGACTGTGCCCACGCCGACGCTGACGCCAGTCCCATCCAGCACGCCCACACCGCTGGCCACGTCTACGCCGGCCTCAACCCCAACGCCGACCAACGCAGAGCCGACGCCTATCTCGCTTCAGCTCACGCCGCTGGCCGGCGCCGGCGCTGCGCCGCCTGTGACGATGAAATTTCCGCCAGGCTGGGGCTATGCCTACGACACGCTGGCGCTGGTAGATGTGGACAACACACTGCGCCCCATTCCGCTGGCCGTGTACCGCGGGCCAGTCACTGGCGGCACAGGCACGATCGTGCTGCTGTGGGGCTTTCCTAACTTTCTGGCCGGCGGCCTGCTGACGCTGCCCGGCACGCCCACACCCGCGCCTGATCTGTGGTCAGACGGTCTGCGCCTGTTCCGGCTGGCGCTGGTGGACGCAGGCTGCAATTCGGGCACTGACCTGCAGCGGCCTTACAGCATAGGCGGGCTGGCGGCTACCGGCACGCAGTTTGCCATTGTTGACTGCCCTGAGTCGCCAGATACGCGCGGTTGGTTTGCCGGTCTGCAGGTCGGCGGGTTGAATTTCGTATTCTACATGTACGCTGAGCCGATCACGGCGATGGACAGCGCCTGGAACGAGCTGCAGGCCATCCTTGACACAGCCGTGTTTACTGTGCCGCAGTGAGCAGTCAGGGCGCTACAACAGGCCTTCCGTGAGTTCGCGGGCGGTCTCGGTGATGTCGGCCCACAGCGTGCGTCTGCCGGCGCGGATTGGTGGATGGTGGGCATAAGCCCACACCTCATCGGCAATTTCAAACACGGCATTAGGGCGGCCCAGCGCGCGGGCGCTTTCGGACATCTGGCGCAAGAAGTCCGGTCCGCGATGCAGCCAGGATGTCAGCGCAGCCCCCACCTCCACAGGGGTAGGGGCGTAGACACCGGCGCGGTTGTCCACCACGTAGTTAATGTTGCCGGTTTCCTGGCCGGGAATGGCGTCGTACAGGATCATGGGCACGCCGGCGATGCACGCTTCGCTGATGGTTGCCGGCCCAGCTTTGGTCACCAGGATGTCGGTGGCCGCCATGAGCAGGGGCATGTCCCTGCGAAAGCCGTAGATTCGAGTAGGCTGGTTCCAGGTCTTGCTCTCCAGCTTTTCCTTAAGCGCTTTGTTGTTGCCCGCCACCACGATCAGCTGGCAGCGCAGGCCGCGCTCATCAATGGCGCGTGCTGTGCGGTAGATCGGCCCCATGCCCTCGCCGCCGCCTACTACCAGCACCGCCGGCAGGTTGGGGTCCCAGCCCAGCTCACGGCGCGCCTCTTCTTTTGCCTTCAGCCCCAACGCGAAACGCGGGTGAACCGGCAGGCCGGTGTTGCGCAGCTGCTCTGGTGAAAGTCCGGCGGCCAGGCCGCGGTCGTAGGCTGGCTGCGTGGGAACCAGGCAGCGTTCGCAGCGCTTGTCATACCACAAATGGTGTGTCGAGACTAAATCGGTGACGACCACGACGAATGGCGGGCGCTGTGTGAACCAGGTGAGCGCCTGAATAGCCGGGCGCGTCAGCAGCGAGTGCACGCACACCACTACATCAGCCGGGTTTTCACGCAGCATGCGCTTGAGGCCGCCTTCGATGGTGACGTACATTGTCTGCGACAGCAGTTGAGCGCGGCGGCGCGTGTTAGACATGTTGTACCCCACGCCCCACGATGTTTTGCTGCGGTTGACCCACCACGGGTAGAACTCCGGCGCGAATTTGAGCGGCACAGGTGAGTACTCGCGGAAAACGTCTACCAGTTTGACCGCGGCGGACTCCTGGCCATGCCGGATGTGCAGCGCGTCGCGGATTGCCTCGGCAGCGGCGCGGTGGCCGCCGCCAGTGTCGGACATCAGGATGAGGATGCGCCTGCTCATGCCAACCTCTAACTCTCTTGTTTGCTAGCGGTGGGGGGGAGCACACGTTTCACGCGACGCAGAAAGACCGAGCGCGCCAGCATGACGTGCCGCCCACACCCGGCGCAGCGCAGACCGATGTCAGCCCCCACGCGGTAGATGACCCATACATCGCTGCCACAGGGGTGCTGCTTGCGCATCTGCACTTGGTCGCCAATCCGAAAGTCCTGCATTGCAGCTTCCTCCCACAACCATGATACCCCAGCCTGACGAATTATGCCGCCTGGTTTCTATATCATCTCAGTGGGCTGACCAACGCCGCTTCAGCGCTGGCAGCGGTGTCTCAATTCTCCAGCTCATCCAGCGGCGTATCGAGCGTAGAAGCGGTTGGCACACCGCAGCCTGCCAGCAGTATAATTTGCCTCATGAACACTCAACGCGATCCGCTGCCGCGCCTGCCCGCTGGCCAAATGCCGCCCGACCACCTGGGCGTGATGATCGCTGCTCTGATGATGATAATCGGCGGGTGGGGCGGGCTGTATGCATTGGTCACGACTGCCACGCCGCGCGTGAGCGAGCGCTGGCTCTTTTTCCTGCTGCTGCACATTGCAGTTACTGGCACGGTGCTGCCGTTCATACGCTTCCTCAATACGCGCTTCACCCCGGCCAGCTACGAGCTGCCGCCCGGCGGCGTGCTGGTACGCCAGGCAGTGTGGGTAGGGCTGTTTGTCGTGGCCTGCGCCTGGCTGCAAATCCCGCGCGCGCTGTCACCGCAGATTGCGTTCCTGCTGGCGCTGGCGTTCGTGGTGATTGAGGTGTTCCTGCGCGCCAGGGAACTGCCCAATGAGCGCCGCGAAGACTAACAGCGCGCTGCGCGGCTTGCCCGCTGTTCACGCGCTGTTGGAAACCAGCCAGGGGCGGGCGCTGGCCGAGCGCTACGGGCGCGCTGCGGCGGTAAACGCGCTGCGAGCAGCGCTTGACATGGCGCGGGCGCAGCTGCGCGCCGGAGAGATGAGCGCCTATGCAGCCGATGACGCGCTGAACGACGCCCAGCGCGCGTTAGGAGCTGCCTTTAGGCCCACGCTGCGCCCGGTTATCAACGCCACCGGCGTGATCATACACACAAATCTGGGGCGCGCGCCGCTCTCAGCGGCGGCTCAGGCTGCGGCTCAGGCAGTTGCCGGTATGTACAACACGCTGGAGTACGACCTAGACGCAGGCACACGCGGCAGCCGCCTAAGCCACGCGGGCCGCCTGCTGGCCGAGGTCACTGGCGCAGAGGCTGGGCTGGTGGTCAACAACAACGCCGCCGGGCTGGTGCTGCTGCTCAGCGCGCTGGCGCAGGGCAGGGAGGTAATCATCTCGCGCGGGCAGCTCGTGGAAATCGGCGGTGGTTTCCGCGTGCCGGAGGTGATGGCCCAGAGCGGCGCGACGCTGGTGGAAGTGGGCACGACCAATCGCACCCGCACTGCCGATTACGAGCGCGCCATCACCGAAAACACTGCCCTCATCATGCGCGCTCACGCCTCCAACTTCAAGCAGATTGGGTTTACTGAGTCCGCTCCACTCGACGAGCTGGCGGACGTCGCCCACCGGCACGGCCTGCTGCTGGTGGACGACCTGGGCAGCGGCGCGCTGCTTGACACATCGCCTTTCGGCCTGGACCACGAGCCGACGGTGCAGGAGAGCCTGCGCGCTGGCGCTGACCTAGTGGCCTTCAGCGGCGACAAGCTGCTGGGCGGGCCGCAGGCTGGCATACTGGTGGGGCGCGCCAGCATTATCGAGACGCTCAAGCGGCATCCGCTGGCGCGGGCTATACGCGCCGATAAGCTGTGCCTGGCGGCGCTGGCGGCTACACTCGATCACTACCGCAGAGGCGAGGCCGTGGCGCAGATTCCAGTGTGGCGCATGATCGCGCGCCCAGCGGACGACATCCGCCGGGAGGCACGGCGTTGGGCGCGGCGCGTGGGCGGGCAGGTTGTGGCTGGCGAGTCTACAGTGGGCGGGGGCAGCCTGCCCGGCGCGACACTGCCAACCTGGCTGCTGGCGCTGAGCGTGCCCGACCCCGACGACTTCGCCGCGCGCCTGCGCGCCGCCGATCCACCTGTGATTGCGCGCATCGCCGATGGGCGTGTGCTGTTCGATCCGCGCACCGTGCTGCCGGGCCAGACGCGCGACCTGCTGCGCGCGCTGGAAGACACGCTGTCGGTGTAACTTCGCCTCAACGCGCGGCCGCTGGCGCGAACTTGGCCGCCAGCAGCTCGGCCAGCGTCGGCGTGCCGATGACCTGCAGCTCGTAGCGCACACGTTCCATCGGCTTGCTCACGTTAATGACGCGGCGCAGGTCAATCGGCGTGGCGGCGATCACTAGGTCCACGTCGGCCCGTTCGATGGTCTGCTCCAGGTCGCGCATCTGGGCCGGCCCATAGCCCATCGCCGGAAGCACTGCGCCGGTGGTGGGGTAGCGGGCAAACGTCTCAGCAATTGAAGCGACAGCATAGGGCCGCGGGTCTACAATGGCGGCTGCGCCGAAGCGCTGGGCTGCGACGTAGCCCGCGCCGTAGGCCATCTCGCCGTGCGTGAGCGTGGGGCCGTCTTCAACCACGAGCACGCGCCGGCCGCGAATCGCTTCTGGGCGATCCACAAACAGCGGCGAGGCCGCCTCCAGCACGACAGCGCGCGGATTGGCCTGGGCCACGCTGTCGTGCACGGCGCGCACACCAGCGTAGTCGGCGGTGTCCACTTTGTTGATTACCACTATGTCAGCCATGCGCAGGTTGGCCTCGCCAGGGTGGTAGGCCAGCTCATGACCGGGACGGTGCGGGTCTGTGACGACGATGTGCAGGTCTGGGGCGAAGAACGGCAGGTCATTGTTGCCGCCGTCCCAGATGATGATGCCGGCTTCCTGTTCGGCCTGGCGCAGTATGTCGCCGTAATCCACACCGGCGTAGATCGTCATGCCGCGGTCAATATACGGCTCATATTCCTCGCGCTCTTCGATAGTGGTTTCGTACTCGTCTAGGTCGTCGTAGTCGGTGAAGCGCTGAACGCGCTGGGCGATCAAGTTACCGTAGGGCATGGGGTGGCGCACCGCTACCACCCGCAGGCCCAGGCCCTGCAGCACTTCGGCCACGTGGCGAGAGGTCTGGCTTTTGCCGCAGCCGGTGCGCACGGCGCAAACGGCGACAACCGGCCTGCTGCTGCGCAGTTGGGTGGCGTTCGGCCCCAGCAGGCGGAAGTCAGCGCCGGCAGCCAGCACCTGCGATGCCTTGTGCATCACGTAAGTATGCGGCACATCGCTGTAGGAGAAGATCACCTGGTGCACAGCGCGCTCGCGGATCAGGCGTTCAAGGTCGGCCTCGTCGTAGATGGGGATACCGGCGGGGTACAGGCTGCCGGCCAGTTCGGCGGGATAGAGGCGGCCCTCAATGCCGGGAATCTGGGTGGCGGTGAAGGCCACCACATCGTAAGCGGCGTTGTCGCGGAAGTGCAGGTTGAAGTTGTGGAAGTCGCGCCCGGCAGCTCCCATGATTAACACGCGTGTGCGTTCCATGTGCAGCGGTCTCCTTATCTGTGGAAGCGTGTTTGTGTTAGACATAGTATACAACTTGCCAGGTCACATTGCACAAGTCAAAGCCCAGCGGGCAGGCCGTTGTTTGCCAGAGCAACAAAGCAAAACGGCCCTGAGAGGCCGTCTCGTCTTGATGAGGGCCGCGTGAAGCCGCGCTCAACGGGCAGACGCGGCGGCGCTCTCCGGCGCGGTCTCATAAAGAAAGCAGCGCGTCCAGCTGGTCTCGCTCAGGTGAGTGACCGGCGGCATCAGCCGGTGGCACTGATCCATCGCATGTCGGCAGCGCGGCGCGAACGGACAACCGGTTCCGACCTGCGTCAGACTGGGGATTTCGCCCACGATTTCGACGTCGGCAGTGCGCAGCCCGCGCGCCGGGTCGGGCACGGCTGACAGCAGAAGCTGGGTGTAGGGGTGCTTTGGCTGCTGGATGAGCGTTTCGCTGTCAGCCTTCTCGACGATGTGACCGGCGTACATCACCATCGTTTCGTCGGCAAAATAGCGGGCGCTGGCGATGTCGTGTGTGACGTAGAGAAAGGCGATGTTCTGCTCGTCGCGCAGGGAGGCCATCAAGTTGAGCACCCCCATGCGGATGGACACGTCGAGCATCGAGACCGGCTCGTCGGCTAGAATTACCAGCGGCTCGACGGCCAGAGCGCGGGCGATGGCAACGCGCTGGCGCTGGCCGCCGCTGAGCTGGTGGGGATATTTGTTGGCGAACTCCGCTGTAGGCGTCAGGTTGACCCGGTGCAGCAGCGCGTGTACCTGCTCCTCGACCTCTTTGCGTGTGCGCGCCTTGTTGTGCAGCCGCAGGGGGCGCTCCAAGTGATAAAACACGCGGTGCACGGGGTTGAGGGAGCTGAACGGGTCCTGAAAGATCATCTGCACACGGCTGCGATAGCGCAGCAGGGCGCGGCGCGATGTGTCGGCCAGGATGTTCTCGCCCTGGAAAATAATCTCGCCCGAGGTCGGCTTATAGAGACGGGCGAGCATGCGGATGATGGTGCTCTTGCCGCTGCCGCTTTCGCCCACCAGCGCTGTCACGCGGCCGGGGTAAAGCCGGATGTTGGCCTGCTGCACGGCCCTGACAACTGCCCGTGAAAACGCCCCGCCGGTCGTGAAGTGCTTGGTGAGGTTGCGGGCTTCAAGAATGGGCTGCGCCTCGCCGTTCACTGCGCACCTCCCCGGCTGTCAATCAAATGGCAGGCGGCCAGATGGCGTGGGCCGATGGCCTGCAGCACAGGCCGCGTCTCGGCGCAGATGCCGGCCAGCGCCACCTCGCAGCGCGGGTGGAAGCGGCAGCCGGTGGGTGGGTCGGCTAAGTCTGGCGGCGAGCCGGCAATGCCCTTCAGCACAGTGCGCGGGCCGCTAATGGTAGGGAAAGAGTTCATCAGGCGCTCTGTGTACGGGTGCTGCGGCCGGTTGAAGATATCGCGCGAAGGGCCAACCTCGACCATTTCACCGGCGTACATGATGCCGATGCGGTTAGAGAACTCTACCAACAGCGACAGGTCGTGGGTGATAAACATGATGGAGAAGCCAAAGCGTTCACGCAGATCGTGAATCTCCTCGATGATCTGCTTCTGCACCACGACGTCAAGCGCCGTCGTCGGCTCGTCCATGATGATGAGCTGCGGGTTGAGGGCCAGCGCGATGGCGATCACAGCGCGCTGGCGCATCCCGCCGCTGAGCTGATGCGGGTAACTGTCAATGCGGCGCGGCTCGATGCCGACGGTGTTCAGCAGCTCGATGCCGCGCTGACGTGCCTCCTTTTTCGTCATTGGCAGGTGCGCCTGGATAGCGTCAGTAATCTGCGTGCCAATGGTCAGCACCGGGTTGAGCGCGTTCATAGCGCTCTGGAACACAATCGAGAGGTGTTCCCAGCGAAAGGCGCGCAGCTCTTCGTCGCTCATGGCGAGGATATCTATCCCCTTGAAGCGGATTTCGCCGCCTGTGATGTAGGCGGGCGGCTTGTGGATGCGCGTCACCGCCAGAGCGATGGTAGACTTGCCGCAGCCAGACTCGCCGGCCAAGCCGAACACCTCATTGGGGTATATCTCGAACGACACATCGTTCACCGCTTTGATGATACCGCGCCGTGTGCGATACTCCACCGACAGGTTGCGGACGGTGAGCAGCGGCTGCTCGTCTGTCGCGGCACTGGCGGCCTGAGTGTAGGTCTGCGTTGCAGCGCTCATCGTCAGCTTGTCTCCTCGGTTTTCAGGCGCGGGTTGGTGATTTCGTCAATGCCGTAGTTAATCAGCGTGAGGCTGAAGCCCACCAGCGCGATGCACAACCCGGCCGGCACGAACGTCCACCAGGCCCTAGTTAGCAGCGCCTGGTTGTTCTGCGCCCAGTAGAGCGTGGTGCCCCAAGAGACGGCGTTGGGGTTGCCCAGGCCGATAAACGCCAGCGTCGCCTCGGTGAGGATGACGAAAACGACCGCGCCGATCCAGCTTGAGACCACCAGCGACGTCATGTTGGGCAGAATCTCGAACAGCACAATGCGCCAGGTTGGCTCGCCGGCGATGCGGGCCGCCGCCACGAACTCGCTGTTGCGCAGGATGAGCGTCTGCGAGCGCAGCACACGCGCGCCATACGCCCAGCTTGTGAAGCCCAGCACCAGCATAATCGTCAGCGGGCCGGGCGACTCCACCCAGCCGGACACAACGATAATCAGCGGCAGGCCAGGCAGCACCAGAAAGATGTTCATCAACAGCGAGAGGATTTCGTCCACGATACCGCCGACATAGCCGGCGGTCACACCTACGACGATGCACAGCATGATGATGAACGTGCCGGTGGCAAAACCGACCACCAGCGAGTTGCGCGCGCCGTGGACAAGCTGGGCGAAGATGTCCTGACCTTGGCGCGATGTGCCCAGGATAAACTGCGCGCTGGGCGGATCGTGTGGGCGGCCGACCATGCGGTTCGGGTTAGTGGTGGGGGCGATCACCGGCGCGAACAGCGCCACCAGCACGAAAAACAGCAGCAGTAGGCTGCCCGCCAGCGCTTTGCGGTTGCTCACGATGCTGAGGACCCAACCGGGCACGCGGGGAAAGCGCCGCCGCAGGCCAGGGCTGGCGGCTGCGCCAAGCTCTGAGATCAGTGTCTGGCTGGCGGACAGCGCGGGCGCTGTTGGTTCGACGATAGGGGTGGTTGATTTGTTCTGTTGCATGGCTCAGTTCTCTCTACCGTATCATCTCAGCGGGCGCGGGGGTCCAGCACGACGTAAACGATGTCGGCGATAAAATTGGCGGCCAGCACGGCCAGCGTGATCATCAGGAAAACGCCCTGCATCAGCGGATAATCGCGCCCGTTGACCGCGTTGAGCAGCGTGAAGCCCATGCCAGGGTAGGCGAACACCAGCTCAACTACCAGCGCGCCGCCGATGACAAAGCCGAGCGACATGGCGAACCCGGTCAGGCTGGGCAGAATGGCGTTGCGCGCCGCATAGACAAACATGACGCGGCGGTCCGAAAGGCCTTTGGCCTGCGCCATCACGATATAGTCTTCTGCCAGCACGCCGATCATGTTGTTGCGCATACCCAGCATCCAGCTGCCAATAGAGGTGATGAGAATAACGGTAAGCGGCAGAAGGGTGTGGCGCACCACGCTGGAGAGGAACTCAGGATTGCCCCAGTCCACGCGCAGCGCGATGTTGTAGGCGTGGCCGATAGGGAACCAGCCCAGCAGGAAACCGAAGACGTACAGAAACAGCATGGCGATCCAGAAGAAGGGAAACGCGCCCATCATGGTAAAGACCGGCAGCAGCACGCTGTCCACGCGCCCGCCGCGCCGCCAGGCGGCCAGAATGCCTAACAGAACGCCGATGCTGAACGACATGATCGTCGCCAGGCCCAGCAGCCGTATTGTCCACATCACGCTGGAGCTGATGATTTGGCCGACGGGCACGGGGAAGGAGGAAATGGACAGCCCCAGGTTGCCCTGCAGCAGATTGCTCAGGTAAGTGAAATACTGCTCCAGCAGCGGCCCCTCGACGAACCCGAACGTCGCCTTCAGCGAGTCCAGCGCGCGTGGATCGAGGCGGCCCTGGAACTGGGCGAACATGATCTGGACTGGGTCGCCGACCATCATGCGGGGTAGGAAGAAGTTTATCGTGATGGCAAAAAAGGCCGCGACTAAATAAAAAACGAAGCGGCGGGCAAGAAAGCGCATAGTGGAGTCCTCTTAGTGAACCGGGGGATGTGCCGGGCCAGGGTTTCCCTGGCCCGGCATCAGCGTTTAAGCGTAGGTCTCAGTCACAAGCTCCGGGTACATCCGGCAGGCAGTGAATGCGCGTGAGTGTGATGGTGCGGCCCTGGACGTTCCAGGGGCTGCCCTGCGTGTAGTAGTCTTCACGGGTGGGGAAGCCGGTGAAGCGGTGGGTCGTCCACTCGTACCAGGTGGGGCCAGGGAAGAGCGGGACAGTGACCACGTTCTCCACCGCCAGCATCTGCAGCTTGTTGGATATGTCGCGCCACTCGGCCTCGTCAGCGGTCTTGGTGAAAGCGTCAATCAGCGCGTCCGCTTCGGGGCTGGTCCAGCGGCCCCAGAGCTGGGCGTTGGCCAGGCCGTCGGCGCCAATCAGGCCGCTGTACATCAGGTTGCGGAAGTGATCGTAGGGCGTGTTGCCGCCAGAACCCCAGCCGATAGAGGTATCGAACGTGCCGTTCTGCAGGTTGGCGAACCACACGCCGAAGTCAAGCACGTCAATCACGGCGTTGAGGCCGACATCCTGGAAGTTCTGGCTCATGATCTGCACGCTGGTGACCCAGTCGGTCCAACCGTTGACCACCTGCACTTTGAAGTTCAGGCTGCTCCCGTCTGGCAGGTCGCGCCAGCCGTCCCCATTGGCGTCCACATAGCCAGCGTCATCCAGTTTGGCAGCGGCCAGCTCTGGGTTGTACTTGCCCAGGCCCATTTCGGCGGCCAGCGCCTCGGCTTCTGGGTTGATCCAGTTAGCCCAGCGCGGGCCGAGGCCGGTCGGGTTAATCGGCTCGGTGTAGCCGTACATACCGATGTTCGTCACCGCCTCATAGTCCACCGCAGCGCTGAGGGCGGCGCGGAAATTGACATCGTTGAAGGGGGCCTTGGTGGTATTCATGTACAGCGACACAGGCCCGCCACCTGGCCAGAAGTAGTAGTGGTGCTTCTCAGGATTGGCGGCGACGAAGGTGGCGTCAATGTCAGCGATGAAGTTGCCGATCCAGTCCAACTCACCGTTGACGGCGGCCAGGTTGGCCGGATCGTTGCCGGGGTAGACGGGCATGCGCATGCAGTTAACATACGGCAGCGGCAGACCGTCCTCGCCCATCTGCCAGTAGTTGGGGTTGCGGCAAATCTCAAGCACCTGCTCATTGACAGCTTTGACGTCGGTCAGCATGCCGCTGGCGACGACTGGAGGCGGGTTGGTGAAGGTCACTGGGTCTTCGACGTCAGCCCAGGCATGGGCGGGCACGATGTACAGGTTGCCGCCGATAACTTCAGGGGCCAGCGTGTAGACCTGACTCAGGTTGAACTGCACTTTGCCGTCCACGGCCTCGGCGCTGTCAATAAAGCCGAGGATGGCGCCGCGATCCATTGCCGGGTTGGCCTTAATCATGTTGAAGGTGAAAACCACATCCTCGGCGGTCAGCGGCGTGCCATCGTTCCATTTGGCATCCGGGTTCATGGTGAAAGTGAGCGTCAGCAGGTCATCGCTCCACTCGTAACCAGTGGCCAGCCAGGGCGTGTACGCTCCACCTTCAACAGGGTTGTAGAGGATGAGCAGCTCATACATAGTGCCCTGCGTCCAGCGGGTGGGGTCAGGGGCGTACGGGTTGAAATTGCTGGTGAAAGCGGCCTGCTGGCCCTCGCTGACAAGAAACGTACCGCCGCGCGGGATGCTGCTCTGCGCGCCGGCTGTGGTGCTCAGCAGCAGGACTGCCAGCACTGTGAAAATAACAAAAACGACGGTTCTCTTAGGCATTGTTTACAGCTCCTTAAGCTTTTATACATCGGTCCCATGCGGAACACACTTTCAGTGTAGGGCATTAATAACACAGTGTCACGTACTGAATGTCACCTCCTCTCTGCCAAGGGGCGTGCGACTGATCTACAGGTGGCCCCGCACGATTCGCGCACGACCAAGTATGTAGCAAGCACAAGCTGGTGTTCTTCCTGAATGGCGCCGGTTTCCACCAGCTCAATCAGCCGGCGCACGCCGACAGCGCCCAGCTCGAAGATCGGCTGGTGAACGGTGGTCAGCGGCGGGTCAGTTTTAGCCGCCAGCGGGTGGTCGTCAAAGCCGATCAGGCTGACATCGTGAGGCACGCGCACACCGCGCTCACGGGCGGCGCGCAGGGCGCCCAGCGCCATGATGTCGCTGGCGGCAAAGACAGCGTCCGCGCCGCGATCGAGCAGCGTCAGCATGCCGCGATAGCCGGACTGCTCGTCGAACCGGCCTTCGAAAACCAGGCACGGGTCGGCCTCGACACCGAAGTTGCGGTGGCCTTGGTAGAACCCTTCCAGGCGATGCCGCCCAACCGCTTCAGACAGCGGGCCGGTGATCGTGCCAACGCGCTGGCGGCCCAAGCCGAGCAGGTGTTCGACGGCGACGCGCGCGCCATACAGGTTGTCCACATCCACGAAGGCGTGCTGCGGGCCGATATGCTTCGACTGGCCGATGAGCACAAGCGGGAAGCCGGCGTCAATCAGGCGGGGAATGAGCATGTCGCTGTCGGGGACGGATGACACCAGCACGCCGTCGAACAGGCCCTTCTCCAGCACGCGGTGGTAGAAGCTCTCCTTTTCCTCGCTACAGCTGCCCATCCACAGCAGCACAGCGTAGCCGTGCCGGCTGGCCTCGTCAATTACGCCCTGAATCAGCACTGGGAAATACGGGTCGGGGAAGATGAAGCTGACCTGCTGGGGAATGACCATGCTGAGGGTGCGCGTCCGTTGGGTGGCCAGGGCGCGGGCAGCGCGGTTGGGGCGGTAGCCCTGCTGAGCGATGACCTCAAGGACGCGCCGGCGGGTGGCTGCGCTCACGTTGGGGTCGTGGTTGATGACCCGCGAAACGGTCGAGCGCGACACACCAGCGATGCGAGCGATATCTTCAAGGTTTTGTTTCACAAAAAACGCTTTCAGCAAAAACTGTCTTTCTGGGAGCGCTCCCAGCAAACAGTAGTATAAAACGGCTCACGCCCGCCTGTCAAGGAATTCGCTTGTCAAGAAATTCGCTGGGTTCATCGCACCATTGGGCCGGCGTGGGGACTGGTAAATTTTGCGGACATGTGTGGTTCTTCGACGCTTAGAATCACGGTCCGTATCCATGATCTTCACCACTCCTAAAGTCGCTCATCGCTTGCCGGATTCGCGCGCGCGGTGCTATTCTCTGGCTCATGGCGTGTCGTTCACTTTATCTGATTTGGCTTTCAGAATGTCAGCGCACACCGCCCCTTTTTTCGGCGTGTTGAATGGCTGGACATGCTGCGCGAAAATAGGCTAAACTAAGATGTTGACTGACCTTAGTGCCCCGCGTGTCAAGAGGACCGTGAACCTTGACCAAAGTGATGATTGTTGACGACGACCGCACGACAGTTAAGCTGCTCCAGACGCTGCTGGAGCTGGACGGCTATCAGGTGACTGTTGTGGGGCGCGGCGCTGATGTTGTACCGCTGGCGCAGCAGGCTGTGCCGGATATTTTCCTCATGGATTATCACCTGTCCGACATGGATGGTGTCGAAGTGATCCGTGCGCTGCGCGCGCTCCCTCAGTTCGCGTCAACGCCTATTGTCATGACCTCCGGTCTAGATGTAGAGGCTGAAGCCCTGCGCGCCGGGGCTAACATCTTTCTGGTCAAACCGTTCGAACCGGACCAGCTCCCGGCCCTGTTTGACGCGCTGATTGCGGGCTGAACAGCCCGGCGGAGACTGTATGCCCCCCAAGAAAAAATCTGGTGCGCAGTGGTATCATGCAGACCTGCACCTGCACACCCCTGCGTCTTCTGATTACCAGGAACCGGACGTTAGCTACCTCGACATCCTGCGCAAAGCCGAGTTTCGCGGCCTCGACATCATCGCCTTTACCGACCACAACACGGTTGCTGGTTATGCCGCTATGATGCGCGAGATTGACCGCCTCACCTTTCTAGAACGTCTGGGCCGCGCTCAGCCGGACGAGCTGCGGATTCTCAACGAGTATCGCCGCCTGCTGGAGAAAATCCTGGTGCTGCCGGGTTTTGAGTTCACGGCCACTTTCGGCTTCCACATTCTGGGAATTTTTGCGCCGGAAACGCCGCTGCGTTTGCTCGAACATTTGCTGCTGAGCATGAACATTCCCCCCGAAGTGCTGGATACTGGCACGTCAGTGGTGGGCGCGTCTGCCGACGTGCTGACTGCCTACCGCATGATTAACGAAGCCGGCGGCATCTGCATCGCTGCCCACGCCAACAGCACGCACGGTGTCGCTATGCTGGGGTTGGACTTCGGCGGCCAGACGCGCATCGCCTACACCCAGGACCGCAACCTGCACGCGCTGGAGGTAACTGATCTCACCAAGCGCACACGCAACACCACTCAGCGCTTCTTCTCCGGCACTAAACCAGAATATCCGCGCCGGATGCGCTGTATCCAGGGGTCAGACGCGCACCGCCTCAACGCCTTGCCTGCAGAGAAGGGCAAGCCGGAACGGCTGGGCGTGGGCGACCGCATCACGGATTTTCAACTGCCGGAACGCAGCTTCAGCGCCTTGCGCGAGCTGTTCCTCAGCAGCGATTTCTCGCGCTCCAAACCGTATAACGCCAGCCTGAAGCCTTTCGACTACGTGCAGACTGCCCGCGAAGAGGGGGCCAGCGTGGTGCAGTCGTTTCACGAGAGCGTTACCCGGCGCGGCGGGCGGCTGTACAGCGTGATCGCTGACGTGTGCGCTTTTGCCAACACCAACGGCGGTGTGATCTATGTCGGCGTCAGCGCTGACCCCAAGGCAGAGCCGCTGGGTGTCCCCAACGCCCAGGAGACGATTGACTATCTGCGCCTAGAGATCAGCCGCATGATCTCGCCCACGCTTGATGTGGAAATAGATACGCTGGAAAGTCAAGGGAAAACCATTGTTCGCCTGCAAGTTCCCAGCGGGACCGAACGCCCATATGCCATCGAAGACTACAAGATTTATGTCCGCGATGACTCTGAGACCAGTTTGGCGGTGCGCGATGAGATTGTAAACCTCGTGCTTCAGGGCCGGAAGCTGACCGAAAACAGCGCACTGCCAGACGACTCCGCGCCACCCCCGCTTGTCGAGTCGGCAGCCGGGCCGCCTCTGCCAACAGAGACGATCACCGTCCCAATCAACGGCAGCGACGAGATTCCGCCGCCCCAGGGCGGAGTCGAGGTCATTGGGACTGAGCAGCGCAACGACACGCAGTATCACATTGTGCGCGACCTGCGCAACGGCAACGTGGTCAAAAACGTCACGCGCTCGTCGGCGCGCCGGCTGTGGCACTACGCTATAGGCCAGCGTGAGTCCAATCCTGTCAAGCCTGAGAAAGTGCAGTGGCATGGCAACATCGGGCTGTGGCGGCGCTATCAGAAGGGCGGTGAGACGCGCTACGATCTGGTCCAGCGCAGCAAAGACGGCAGCCTGCGTGTATACTACGGCGTTACCGACAGTGGGCTGCACGGCCCCTGGCAGGTGTTCCTGACGCCAGAAGAGGAAGAATAAGCGCGATCGCTTGCTGCGCGAACGCTCGTTTAGAAGCGAGCTAATTGCTGGCTGAAACGCCGTTCTGCGGCGCGGCGCAAATAGACGGCCCCTCCGGCGGATACACCCATGTCTGGTTGAGGCCGGCTGCGGCGGCGATCGCCAGGTATTCGTTGTAAGTGGCCACAAGTGCGTCGCAGTCGCCCAGAATCTCTGCCGCTTGGCCCTGCAGATACCAGCACTCAAAGCGGCGTTCAGCTGCGGGAACGTCCTGCAGCGTCTGTAGGCGCGAGCAGCGATTGAGGTACTGCTGCGCCAACTGGAAATTGCCTTGCAGGAAGTATTCGCGTCCCAGCCGGTACCAGCCCTCTGCCCATGTAGGGGCCAGCTCAGTTACCTGCTGGCAGTACTGCACGGCAGCCTCGCGCTCGCGCAGCGTGCTGGAAAGCTCGCAGAGGCGCAGCCGCGCTTTGACGTTGGCGGGGGCGTAGGCCAGAATCTGGAAGTAGGAGACAGTTGCCGCGTCAGCATTGCCAAGCAGCCGGGCATAGGCGGCTCGTTCGAAGTGCAGCGCCAGCAGCCGCGGGTTAACAGCCAGCGCCTGTTCAATCGTTCGCAGGGCAGCAGCGTAGTCGCCCACGCCGCTGTGCCCCAGCGCGAGCGCGCGCAGCGCGTCCAGCTGCCAGCCGCTGCCCTGCGCAGCCTGCTGTGTTTCCCGCAGTGCGATCTCGTGGCTGCCGACGCCGCTGTAGGCCAGGCCCAGCGCTGCCCGCGCCAGCGCGTGGTCGGGCGCGCGCTCGAGAGCGCGGCGGGCGGTTTCGGCGGCGGCCTGCGGCTGGCGGGCGGCTTGCAGCGCGAACGCGTGCGCTGCCAATAGGTCAATATCGGGCACAGGGCCGCTGCGCGCCAGCGCCTCTGTTGTAATCTGCAAAGCGGATTCGCGGTCAATATCGCGGTTGTAGTCCTCGTAGCTGCGGTAGATCAACGCGCGGGCCAGCAGCACAGCGGCTGCCGGATTGGATGGGTCAGCCGCCAGCGCCTGCTGGGCTAAACTCACGGCGGTGTCGAGATCGCCGCGGGCAAACGCTTGCAATGCCGGATTGAGATCGGCTGCTGGGCCGGGTGCAGCAGCCGGCGGGGCGATGCGCTGGCCAATCCAGGCCCAGGACGCGGCCGCTACACCCAGGCACAAGCCGAGCAGCACGGTAAGCGACAAGCAGCCGGCGCGGCGGCGGCGTTTGCGAAACGAAAGCCGGGAAGAGGTGCGTTGAATCTGCATTGTCTGGCTGCCGATGGCGACAGAACACTTTGATCTGATTATAAACTGCGGCGCGTGCGAAACACAGTAGTTCACCCCCGCTAAACGAGCTGATCCGCGCTTTGTGTGGAGTTGAGTGTGGTCTGCTACCAGTTACCAGTTATTGGACGAGCAACTGCTCAAGCAGTGTGCGGCCCAAGGGTTGACTATTGCACGCCACATCGTGCTGGGCAACGAGTTGGTGGCTGCTGGCCCATTCTGGCACTGCTGACGTTCAATGTTCCGTGCTGCCGCCTTTTATTGCCACCCAAACGACACAGCAGGCCCCTAAAACGGGTTCTGATGGAAGCTTCGTATCTGTTTCAGGGGATAGATCAAGCGACTGGCAAGGGAAGATCAAGCAGTAGCGATGGCCCAACTTGGCCGTGACGGGCGGCTGGCAGGGCGGCACGCAAGAAATCGAGGACATCGTGACCCTGCTGACGCGCGGTGGCAATCACCGTCAGGAGCCGCTCGACCAAGCGACTGCCCCGTTCAGAAGCGGTGCCATAGCACAACTTGCGCCAGATGACCCCGTGACGCAGGGCACGCTCGACGGCATTGTTGGTCGAGTCAACGTTGGCGTAACGGGTAAACGTCCACAGCATCAGCTGGTGGCGCAACAAGCGCCGACAGGTACTTGCGGTCGTTGGGTGACCCAGTCGGGCACCGACTTACAGCCAGCGGTGAATGTCGCGCTGGTGCTGCGGCACTTCCGCCAGGAAGTCCGCCCGGCTCAGGTGCCCCCGCTGGACCTGGCGCCAGCGATGCAGCAGATAATCGGTGTAGATTTCTAGCATCGCGCCGACCTGGGCCGACGGTCCATCACGCACTTGGAAACGCCGCCACATCCGCACCAGATGAGCCCAGCAGGTTCTGGTGGCGTTCGTCATCAAGCCAGTTGTAGGCGGTGAACCGATTGGATGTGCTGAGGTTGTCGCGACTGGTCCCCAGCAGTTGTTGTGCCACCGCCGCATCGCGCTTGGCCGCTACCCGAAACAGCGTCGCTGCTGGGGTGGCCGGCCACACTCCATAACCAGGCCCGCTGCCAGCCTTCACGCCAGGGCGTTTCGTCAATATGGCGGTGCGGCGCTTGGTGGACGTATTCCTGGATCGTCTGGTACGCCTCAGCCAAGCTGTCGCTGATCTCCTGTTGCCGGGCCACCACGCTGCCCACAGCCATCTGCATCCCAAACACCGTCCGCAACACCCGCTGCACCTGGCGCTTGCTCAGCCGTTCCTGACCGATGAGCATCCCGACCACCGCCGTCACGCCAGGCCTGAATTGGCTGCAAGCCACCTGAGGGGGTAACTGTCCGCGGGTGGTTTGGCCACAGCCACCACAGCGCAGTCGATGCACCTGATGCTCAATCACCACTGGCATAATCGACGGCAGGTCGGTCACCTGCCAGCGGTACGGGGCTGGATCGTCGCCGCTCAAGCCTGCACCACAATGACGGCAATGTTCCGGCTTGTACACCTGAAACTCACTCACCGCTGCCGGTGGCACCAGCGAACGCGAATGCCCTCGGTGTCCGTGCTGACCACCGCGCTGCTTGTCATTGGGCAACTTGCCTTTCTTCGCACGCTGATGGCGTGGCTTGTCACTGGCCGGTGGCTGCGATGAGTTGTCCGAGTTGAGTTGCAACTGTTCTTCCAGTTTGCTCAGGCGTTGGTGCAACGCGCTCACGACCGCGCGCACACTGGCTGGGGTTTGCTGCCAGTCGGCCTCGGTGATCCCAAGGTCTGGTGGGGGGGGCCATTCGTCTCTCTCATGCCACGGAACTGTAACTCTTAATCCCTCAATCCGCTACCCCCTGAACAGATAGGGTGCATTCGGATTTGGGGGCAGGATCAGGCAGCGGCCCATCGTTGGTCAAAGTGTTCACCCATTGCCGCCGAACGCAAGACGATCATGCGGTTGACACCCGGTCGTGACCAGCGCATCCCCGCTC
>Ga0308414_1000515_pt1 | contig 24642 bp, 32 predicted proteins | sample HotsprSampleOS50_FD_205667 | JGI IMG/M metagenome (GOLD analysis project Ga0308414, IMG submission 205667) | Hot spring phototrophic mat microbial communities from Octopus Spring, Yellowstone National Park, Wyoming, United States - 20090730_OS50 ...
CCGCGAGCCTGAAGGTGAAAGGAAAGGAACCCATGCAGATCGAAATGTGGCACATCGACCGGATCAAGGAGTACCAGCAGAACCCGAGGCTCATTGGCGAGCAAGCCGTGGACGCCGTCGCCGCCAGCATCAAGCAATTCGGGTTCAAGGTTCCGGTCATCGTTGACGCCGACGGGGTGCTCATCGCCGGGCACACACGCGTCCGAGCCGCGCGCAAACTGGGCCTGAAAGAAGTGCCGGTCATCCACGCCGGCGACCTGACGCCGGAGCAGGTGCGGGCCTTCAGGATTGCGGACAACAAGCTCCACGAACTGGCGACCTGGGACATGGAACTCCTGCCCATCGAGCTGTCGGAGCTGCGCGGCATGGATGTCGACCTGGAACTCCTGGGCTTCTCGTCGGCGGAGCTGGAAAAGATGCTCGGCGCGATGGGCACCGAGGGCCTGACCGACCCCGACGAGGTTCCCGAGCCGCCCGACGAGGCGACAACGAAGCCCGGTGACCTGTGGATTCTCGGAAACCACCGGCTGCTCTGTGGCGACGCGGGCAAGACCGAGGACGTGGACCGTCTGCTGGCCGGCGCTGCGATCCACCTCGTGAACACCGATCCGCCGTATAACGTCCGCGTCGAACCTCGCTCGAACAACGCCATCGCCGCGGGCAACAGTTCCTTCACGAACTACCATCACCAGCAGATGGACCTCGCACGGTACACGGAGAAGTCCAAAGCGACGCACCGGAAGATGCGGGCCAAGGACCGGCCGCTGGAGAACGACTTCGTCAGCGACGAGGAGTTCGACCGGCTGCTGCATGCGTGGTTCGGCAACATGGCCCGAGTGCTAGAGCCCGGCCGCGGGTTCTACATCTGGGGCGGCTATGCGAACTGCGCGAACTACCCGCCCGTGCTCAAGGCCGTGAAGCTCTATTTCTCGCAAGCCATCATCTGGGTCAAGGAGCACCCCGTGTTGACCCGCAAGGACAGGATGGGTAGCCGTGTGGAAGAGCTTTCGTTCGGCTGCGAGTGGGGCCGACTCAGGCACCTCAATGGCCTGACGCAATAGGTGAACGCGACGTTGACCTTAAAGCTGCGATTGTTTGAAGTGTGCCTCCCCATACCGGGAGAAATAGTACAACACCGATCGCTCAGCGATATCCTGCATTACAGAAGCCATCTCCTCAACCGTCCATCTCTCCGGCCGAAAGTAGAAACTCCCGCGATTGAACTTCCCCGATTCCTCGTTGTATAGATAGGTCCTATTCAGCCTCCCGAACATTGCCATGGTGGAAACCCGATCCAAAATGGATGAGTCCGGCTCAAAGTCACAGCCATACCCAAAACAGACGAACGGGAAGATGCACTCCCGCATCAGCGCGGCTCGAAGGCCAATTAGGTTCTTTCCAAGACGCTCGATCGCATTACCCTTCGCTTGCTTGGGAAGGCCCTCCTGAGCACGAAGAACGTTCGTGCCCTGATTCTTCACTTCCGCAATGAGGATAGGATATGTCAGAATGTCACCAGGTGGCCCCTTAATGGCGAGAACGCCGCCATCGGGGCGAATCGAACTGCTGTCAAAGTGGTAATGAAACTCGGTATCGGGGTATGTGCGGCGCAGTTCCGCCACAATATCCCTGAGATACCATTGCTTCTCGTGCGTAAGCGAGACGCCCGCCTTAAACCGGCGCCGGATATGGTCGACCACCTTGAACAGCGCCTGTATTATGTCGGTTTCCTGCTGCTTTGAGGTCACGTTGATCACCGTGCCCGCCCGCTGCACGCGCAGTTGGTCTTTCCGCGCCATTCCCGGCTACCTCCGCTCGAGAAGGAACAGATGCTCGGTCACGTGTATTCGGCGATTGTTGAAGTTCCTTGCACCTCGGAAAGCGTTATACTTCTTCTCCACCACGTGGACTGACCCGAGAGCGCTAAGCATCCGCTTCATTTCATTGGGCGCAATGAACCCCTCGTCATTGAAGGAAACCAGAATAAAGGGGGCGTCGACAGTGACAAGAAGGTCCTCCAATAACTCCCTGCACCTGCGACGCACGTTGTAACCTGATCGCCGCCAGTCGGGCGGTATCCCGGAAACATGGCTCACGTGCGTTGGCCGCTCATATCGCACCAGCAGGTTTAGCATGAAGTAGTTTGAGCCATAGGGATGCTGGTTGTACGGCGGGTCAAGGTAGGCTACGTCCAGGTTCTTGAGACGGCGCACAAGCCTATTGGCGTCCTCTTGGAAAACCTCGTAATCGCACTCGAAATTGCTCAAAACCGGAGGCGCCAAAACGATGTCGCCTAGAATTCGGGTCAAGGCGTCGGCGCCTGTCCCACCGAACTGCCCAACGCCGGTCCGCCGGTTCTTGTAGAAACCTTTGAACACACCAGCGGTGTTCGCATGTACCGAAGCTTCGCTTAACAACGGCCCCAGCAAGAGGTCCGTCAAATCCGCTGGGGCTGTCTCGATTAGTCGGCGGTAGTTGTCGAGGCGCCTTGCGTTAGCGGTGGTGTAGAACACGCGATCCTCTCGCGTAATTCTAGTCTCATCACGAGGTGCGTATAGCTCTTCAATGAAACCTTTGGGAAAGGGCTCGCTCTCCACGCGCCTGTTGAAGTCGTCCACTATCGCAGATACCGCACGAACGTCTACCGTGCTCTTGTTACGAAGGTAACAGCGACCAGTAACCGCGGCGTAGTCTTCAATGTCGTTGCTCGCAAGGTATGCAGCATGAGCCTTCAAAAAGCGCGATACGACACCGGAGCCGCTGAAGGCGTCTAGCACACGAAGTCGCGGCCTGCCAAGGCGGCGCTTTACTCGTTCAAGAGCGAGCCCGATTTCACCAAGGAAGGCTCGTTTGTTCCCGATGTAGGTGAGCAGTTGCTGCGAAAGGTAGTCAGGGTTCTCGGACATGGGCTCATCCGGCCAAAGCGCCAGCTGGCGGTCCTTGTCCCACGTACCGTCTAGTCTTGCCGCTCGCATGCCACTCTTCTTCATATAAGCCTTATTCCCGGAAACCGATCTACGAAGGCGGGCTACCGTCGAGGTCTGATTACATCCAGGGTTTTTTTGCGCAGGAGTTGTTGTTGCTAGACAGTCCTCGTGTTGCCCCATGTAGCGGCGGCGGGTATCGATGGCCTCGAACCGACGGCTACGTCGACCAAGGTCCGAAGCAAAGGTTTGGGGGGCCAATGCGTGGACTCTCTGTAGCGCGACCTCAATTGGCGCCCATCCGTGATTCCAGCGCCCTGGCGGTTCCCGCCGCCCTTATGTGGATTACTATAGCAGAGGCCGTCATGGCCGCCTAGCAGGCCGCATGAACGGCGCAGGCCGAGTGGGGAGCACGCCGCGTTTACCAGGAAACGCGGGCGGGGCTACGCCGTGTCGGCAGTGAGGTGGCCACAGGCTTCGAAGCTCAAGGGGCTATGCCCGGGCAGACGTAAGTGATTGTCGAATAGCCACTTACGAAAAATCTCGTCTCGCCGTTTGCGAATCCGCCGCAGGCGGTCCAAGTCGGGCCCGCTCCCGTTCTTCGTGATGAATCCGAACACTCCGCACATCGTTCTGCGCTCCTTTCGGGGTTAGGCTTGGGCGTCGTACTTCTTGGCCAGCCGGCGGAACTCGGCCTTGATCTCTTCCTGGGGGATGGCGTCCGAGACCCATCCGTATTGCTTGCCGCCGTGAATCCGGGCGTAGCCCGCGCCCCAGGCCAGGTATCCGATCAGGCGTTCGGCCTCGCTCGGCCCCGGGCCGGCCTTCTTCCACCCGCCGGAAAGCGCGCCGGGGTTCCACTTCGGCATCCGCTTGGCGCTCAAGGCCCGCTCGACCAATCCGAGGCAGACCTGAATCCAGCCGACCGCCTTGGTCGCGCTGGTGGTTCCCGAGAAGACGCGGAACTCGACCGTGTCCTTCGAGCCGCGGGCGAGGTTCGTCAGGTTCAAGGCGTGGTAGCGGTCGCGGTCGAGGTTGGGCTTGGCGTCCTTCTCGCTGCCGTACTTCCGCACCCCGCCGCAGTACCGACCTCGCTCGCGGTTCTTCGTGCCGGTGATCGCGTAGAGGCCCTTCTCGACGTAGGCCACGATCGTGACCAGGCGGGCGAGCGCGATGCTGGGCCATTCGCGCTTCCACCCGACGTGAACGTGGACCCCGCAGCTCGCGTTGACCCGGTGGCCTTTGGCCTCGAGGATTCGCATCACCTCGGCGACCTGGGCCAAGCCTTCGGGGCCCCGCAGGACGGGGCTGACGATCTCGCACCGATGGCCCCCGTTGCCGTTGTCGATGGAGCCGTCGGCCTCGGCCTTCCAGCCGGCGGGCAGGTAGGGCACCTGGATTCCGTGGCGGTATCCGCCGATCCGCAGGCCGTCGTCGCGGACGGCGCTGTCGGGGGCGATCGTCTCGATCTCGATTCCGAAGGTCAGGTCGTTGGCGTTCATCGTGAGGTTCCTTGTTTGGGTGGTAATCGTACCCCTCGCAACAGTGGTAACAGTCGCTCAAACGGGACGTTTTGTCCAGGGAATTCCAGAAGCCCTAAGTCCAAACAGTGTCGTAGCTTCGGGCTCGTTCTTTGTGTCAGAATGGGCGGCTTTTATTGGGTGGCGGAATCGCCCGTAAAAGCCCGGGGGCCAGAGGCGGCCGTAAGAAACCCCGGGGGGAACCCCGGGGCGTTTGGGAGAAGGGAAGAGTGCCGCGGCGCTGGGCTAGGCATGGGCGAACTTGCCGCGGTCGGCCTTACGGAAACGGGCCGCGACACCCTTGGCGGCGATCTCGCGGATGATCGCGCTGTAGAGCGTGGCGTGGGGCGTCTTGCCGCCGGGCGACTGCCAGTAGCCCTTGGCCTCGACCGCCTCGATCATCTCCTTGGCGTTCATCGGCTGGCCCGAGTCCTTCAAGACCTTCGCCGCGGCGTCCAGGCCGCTCATCTTCTTCGGCTTGGTCTCGGCCTTGGCCCGCTTCGCGTTGCCGCGCTCCGGCTCGGCGCTGGGCATCGCCTCCTGGCTGACCTCGGCGGCCGGCGGCTCGGTGGTCGTGGCGGTCTGGGTCGCCTTGGCCCTGCGGCTCGTTCGCTGCGGCGCTGCCGCCGCGCCGCGGAGCCGTGCCGGGCTCTTGATGTGAATCTTCTTGCCCGTGGCGAGGTTCGTGGCGCTCCAACCGCCGTGGCGGTTCTCGCCGTCGATCCGCACCTCGACGAGCTTGTCCGACACCTTCGAGGTGTAGACGCCGCCGAGTTGCACTTCGTTCTTCTTCATCGCACACCTCCGTTGGGAAAGGGGAAAGGGAGACTATTTCACCGACTGGCGGCCGGCCTCGTAGGCCGCCCGCAATGCGAGCTTGATCTGTCCGACCGACACCTCGTGGAAATCGAGCGCGTCGGAGTTGCGGTACGCGAGCGTCGGCACCTTGAGCACCTGCTGGGCGATTTGCGTCAGCCGGGCGTCGATGGTGGCGTCGTCGTCGTTGCGAGCTTGGGGACTGGTCATCTTGGGGCTCCCGGTGGGTTAGTAGCGTGTGCTTTCAACGATGGTCAGTTGGAACTCCTGTCCATTGGGAAGCGTGACGACCACGCCGCGGTTCATGGTCAGCACTCCGGCGGCGCGGAACGTGGTCACGCTGCCGCCGGCCCGTTCGATGCGCCGCTCGATCAGGCGGACCAGCTTCGTCTCGAATCGCTTCTCGCTCAGTCGTGGTTTCTTCATGGTCGTGCTCCTTGGCGTTGGGGTGCGTTGGTTCGTACATCCACACATGAGCCAGGTTTTCGGCAGAACCTCAAGGCGATTCGGCGGCGGTTCGCATCGATTTCCCGGAATACTTTTTCGCCCAGGCGTAGCACCCGATGAGCACGATTAACGCTGACGGACGGCAAGGCGGCCCGCTCAATCCCCAGGCTTTACGGCTGGAGGATTTGGCCCGCATCCTGTCCGCCTCGGGACCGCGGCCGGTGACCGTGGAGATGCTTCAAGCGGACATCGACGACGGCGCGCCGACGAATGCCGATGGCACGATGAGCTTGGTCGAGTACGCCCGGTGGCTGATCACGGAGATGTCGCATGGCCGCGATTGACGTCCGCCGCCTCCGCCCCAGCGAACTGTGCCGCCTGCTCAATTCGGCCGGCGAGGTGATCAACGAGCGGCAACTGCACCGCCACCGCACGCGCGCCGGATTCCGCATCGGCGACGCCACGCACATCGATCTGTTCCGATACGTGGCGTGGCTGGTCGAGGTCCGACACACGCCGCGTCCCGAAAACGAAAGCGACCCTTATCAGTCGCTCAAGGAGCGCGCCCGGGCGCGCAATGCAGCCTTATCGCTGGCCGGGCGCGACATTGGCGAACTGCCGGCCATCGTCAACCCGGAGCGGAAGGCGAGAGCCGAACACGACTTCCGCTTTTTCTGCGAGTCGTACTTTCCGTTCACGTTCCATTTGCCGTGGTCGCCGGACCACTTGAAGGTGATCGCCAAGATCGAGCAGGCGGTGCTCCGTGGCGGATTGTTTGCGATGGCCATGCCACGCGGCAGTGGCAAGACGAGCATCTGTGAGTGTGCCTGCATCTGGGCCGTGCTCTATGGCCACCGCGAGTTCGTCTGCCTGATCGGCTCGGACGAAGGCCACGCGATGGGCATGCTCGAATCGATCAAGACCGAACTCGATGGCAACGAACTGCTTTTGGAAGACTTTCCCGAGGTGGTCTATCCGATCCATCGCCTTGAGGGGATCGCCAACCGCTGCTCGGGTCAGCTCTACAAGGGCCAGCGCACGCACATCGGCTGGACGGCCCGCGAAATCGTGCTGCCCACCATGCCGGGCAGCAAGGCATCCGGGGCGATCATCAAGGTCGCCGGCATCACAGGCCGCATTCGTGGCATGAAGTACAAGCGGGCCGACGGGCGGTCGGTGCGTCCGTCGCTGGTGGTGATCGACGACCCGCAAACCGATGAATCGGCGCGGTCCCTGTCGCAGTGCGCCGCGCGTGAGAGCATCTTGGCCGGCGCCGTGCTCGGTCTGGCCGGCCCGGGCAAGAAGATCGCCGGCATCATGCCATGCACGGTCATCAGGGCCGGCGACATGGCGGACAACATCCTCAATCGCGACAAGCACCCGGAATGGAATGGCGAGCGGACGAAGATGGTTTATGCGTTCCCCGCGAACGAGAATCTGTGGGCGAAATATGCGGAGGTTCGCGCCGAAGGGCTGCGGGCCGAACGCGGCTTGGCCGATGCCACCGCGTTCTACCAGGCTCACCGCCAGGCGATGGACGAAGGCGCCGTGGTCGCCTGGCCCGAGCGGCACAACCACGACGAGCTGTCGGCCGTCCAGCATGCGATGAATCTTCGCCTTCAGGACGAGCGGGCCTTCTGGGCCGAGTATCAGAACGAGCCGCTGCCCGAGGACGACGCCCCGCAGGAAGACTTATCGGCCGACCAGATCGCCGCCAAGCTGAACCACATGCGACGCGGCGAGGTGCCTATCGGGTGCAACCATCTGACGATGTTCATCGACGTGCATCAGTCACTCCTGTTCTATGCGGTCTGCGCCTGGGAGGACGACTTCACCGGCTGCGTGCTGGACTATGGCACGTATCCGGATCAGCGACGACCGTTCTTTACGCTGCGGGATGCCCAACCGACGCTCGCCCAGGTGGCCAAGGGGGCGGGGTTGGAAGGGGCGATCTACGCCGGCCTGGAGGCACTTACCGACTCGTGCCTGGCGCGCGAGTGGCCCCGCGAAGACGGGGCGATGATGCGAATCGGACGATGTCTGATCGACGCCAACTGGGGGTTATCCACCGACGTGGTCTATCAGTTCTGTCGCCAAAGCGCGCACTCGTCGGTGGTCATGCCCAGTCACGGCCGGTTCGTCGGCGCGTCGAGCCTGCCGCTCAATGACTACCGGCGCAAGCCAGGCGACCGACTGGGGCACAACTGGCGGATGCCGGCCGTGCAGGGCAAGCGTGCTGTGCGGCACGTGGTATTCGACACGAACTACTGGAAGTCGTTCATCTACGCCCGGCTGGCTGTACCGATGGGAGATCGTGGCGGTTTGACGCTCTTCGGCAACCGCCCGGACCAGCACCGGCTGTTGGCCGAACACCTCACCTCCGAGTATCGGGTGCGCACTGAAGGTCGCGGCCGAGCGGTAGACGAATGGAAGCTGCGCCCGAAGCGATGTGATAACCACTGGTTCGACTGCCTGGTCGGCTGTGCCGTAGCGGCGTCGATGCTGGGGGGTGTCGCCCCCGGCATGGCTACGGCACCGCGGGAGCGACGGCGCGTGAGTTTTGCAGAGATGCAGCGAAAGAGGAGGATGCGATGAGCAACGAGAAGCCGAAGAACAATGAGCAGGCCAATACGCCGTCGCAGGCCGGGCTGGTGTGCCCCCGCTGTGGTTGCACCAGATTTCACGTTCTCTCGACTCGGCGCGCCCCTGGTGGCCGGATCATTCGGCGTCGCGAGTGCCACCACTGCGGCCGCCGAGTGACGACCGTCGAAAGGGTGGTCTGAAAAAGCCGACCGCTACCGGTAGAACTTTTTCCGAAAAAACCTTCGCATCGCCGAACAGATTGCCGCGAAAAAACGAATTAATAGAGTAGGAGGGGAGCACACCACGAACGAACAGCGATGACTGAACCACTCGACGACGCAATCCGCCAGAATGCCCAGGGGCCGGCCAAGGTCACCAGCGACGCCGGTTCGGTGGAGCAACACAAACTCACCGACCAAATCGCAGCCGATCGGTACATCGAAAGCAAGAAGGCGGCCCGCGTGAAAAAGCGCGGGCTGCGATTCAATAAGCTCATCCCCCCCGGAACCGCAGACTAACCACCCACCCTTGCGACGCCCGCCGCGTCCCCCCGCCTTCCTCCTCCTCGCGCGGCGGCGTCGCATTTCCTCTTACAATCAAGCGCACATGCCGCGACTTCTCAACCGCATCGCAACGTGGCTTTTTGGTGGATCGCGCAACGTAGCACGGCGCGCGCGGATCGTGCGCGCTCGTTACGACGCGGCGACGACGACGCCCGATAATCGCCGCCATTGGGCGGCCGCCGATGGGCTGTCGGCCCGGGCGGCCAACAGCCCCGAAGTGCGGCGAGTGCTGCGCAATCGAGCGCGGTACGAAGTCGCGAACAACAGTTACGCCCGTGGGATCGTCACCACATTGGCCCACGACTGCATCGGCACCGGGCCGCGATTGCAAGTGCAGCACGATCTGGCGAGGGAGCTCGAGCGGCAATTCGCCGGGTGGGCGAAAGCGGTGGGCTTGGCTGAAAAACTCCGCGTCATGCGCATGGCCGTCGCGCAAGATGGTGAGGCGTTTGCGCTGCTGGTCAGCAACCCAATGGTGTCGCACAACGTCAAACTCGACATCCAACTTATTGAAGCGGATCAGGTCGCGACGCCTGGGCTTGTGCCGCCGCAACAGCCGAACGCGACTGACGGTATCGAGTTCGATCGGTGGGGCAATCCGACGGCGTATTTGGTGCTCGACGCGCACCCGGGCGACCCTGACTTCGCGGCAGTAGCCACGGCGAAGCGTGTGCCCGCTGCATCGATGATCCACCTGTTTGTGCCGGAGAGAGCAGGACAACTGCGCGGCGTCCCTGAGATGACGGCCGCGCTGCCGCTGTTCGCTCAACTGCGCCGCTACACATTGGCGGTGATCGCCGCCGCGGAGACGGCGGCAGACTTTTCCGCGGTCCTGTTCACCGACGCGCCGGCCGATGGCGATGTGAGCGAGGGCGAGCCGTTCGAGTCGCTTGAAATCGAGAAAAGAACGATGGTTACGTTGCCGGCCGGTTACAAACTCGAACAACTTCGGGCCGAGCAGCCAAGCACGACCTACGCCGAGTTCAAGCGAGAAATCCTCAACGAGATCGCTCGCTGCTTGAACATGCCATACAACATCGCGGCCTGCAACTCGAGCGGCTACAACTACGCCTCTGGCCGGCTCGACCATCAGACCTACTACAAGTCCATTCGCGTGTGGCGTAATCGCCTCGAAACGACGGTGCTCGACCGCATATTCGCAACCTGGCTCGACGAGGCAGCGCTCACGGTGCTGCCGGGCCCCGTCGGCGAAGACGTGCCGCACCAATGGTTCTGGGACGGGTTTGAGCACGTCGACCCGGCAAAAGAAGCGAATGCGCAGGCCACGCGACTGGCGAACAACACCACGACACTCGCCTACGAGTACGCCCGACAAGGCCGCGACTGGGAAGAGGAACTGCGGCAGCGTGCCCGCGAGCTTGCGTTGATGCGCGAACTTGGGATAGACACTGCTGGTGCGATCACACCAATAACCGACACGACCGACGAGGACGAATATGCCACACAAACTGATGCGAATTGAGGCTGGTCACGTAAAGTGGATCGAGGCGGCGGCAAACGAGCCGCAGTCCGTGCCGCGATTCACGATGGTCGCATATACTGGGGCTCCAATCGAAGTCTATGGTTGGGACGACCCCGTGGTGTTTGATCTGCAAGGGTTGCAGTGGACGAAGGTTCCGATCAAGTACGCGCACGCGGACTGGGCCGGCGTCGGGCACGCCGAGCGCGTGTGGGTCGAAGGATCGACCTTGTACGCGGAGGGCCTGATTTCGCGGGCCACACAGGCGGCCCGGGAAGTCGTGGAGTCGGCGAAGCGAGGCTTCCCCTGGGCGGCTTCGGTTGGTGTGGTGCCACTCGAGGTAGTGCGATTGCACCAAGGCCAGCAGGCCAACGTGAATGGTAAGGAAATCACCGGCCCGTGCTACATCGTGCAGCAGGGCGAATTGATCGAGATTTCTTTCGTTGAAATCGGTGCGGACGCGAACACAAAGGCAACCGTCGCGGCCGCGTCGGCTGTAGCGAATACGACGGTTGCCCACACAACCCCCATGACTGGAGGCAAGAGTATGACCGTGGATGAACTGCGCGAACTGTTCGGGGGGCGGTACCCCGACCTCGAGGCCAAAGCGCTCGAAGAGGGCTGGGACGAAACGAAATGCCGTGACCAGATCGAAGCCCGCGCGCGAGAAGAACGCAAGCAGCAACTGCTGGCTGCGATGCGTGATTCGCGTCCGCAAGCCCCGGCTGTGCACACGTCGCAGCCGCCGGTGAATGCAGCACGAGTGCTGGAGGCCGCCGCCATGATCGCGGCCCGGGCTGATACGATCGACTACACCCCGCAGGAGGTCGAGGCCGCCCAACGCCGTTGGCGTCGAGGTCTCGGCCTTGGTGAGTTGATCGTCGAGGCGGCACGAGCGAATGGCTACTCAGGCCCCGGCTACCGCGACACGCGCACCGTGATGCGATATGCGTTCCAGCCGCATATCGAGGCGTCCGGGTTCTCGAACGTCGACATCGGTGGCATCCTGTCCAACGTCGCCAACAAGTTCCTGCTCGACGGCTTCTTCTCGGTCGAACGGACGTGGCGGAACATCTGCTCCGTCAAAAACGTCGGCGATTTTAAGACCATCACCAGCTACCGCCTGACCGGCAAGGATCAGTACGAACTGGTCCCGCCGGGTGGCGAGTTGCAACACGGCACGTTGGGCGAAGAGACCTACACGAACAAGGCCGACACCTACGGCTTGATGCTCACGATCGACCGCAAGGACGTCATCAACGATGATCTTGGTGCGATCACCTCGGTGCCTCGCAAGCTGGGGGCTGGTGCCGCGCGAAAACTCAACAGCGTGTTCTGGACGACCTTCCTGGCGAATTCGTCGTTCTTCACGACCGCGAGAGGCAACTACTTCGAGGGCGCTGCCTCTGCGCTGGGCATCGACTCGCTGACGACTGCCGAGACGATGTTCGCGCTGATCAAAGATGCCGACGGCCATCCGACCGGCGTTGATCCCGCGATTCTGTTGGTGCCCACGGCGCTGTCGGCCATCGGATCGCAGCTCTACAAGTCGATGGAGTTGCGCGACACGACCTCGAGCACGAAGTACCCGGTGGCCAATCCGCACCAGGGCAAGTTCCGCGTGGAAGTCAGCCGGTACCTCGGGTCCGCATCGCTGCCTGGCGCGTCGAACACGGCGTGGTATCTCTTGGCCGATCCGAACGACCTGCCGGTGATCGAGGTCGCGTTCCTCAACGGCCAGGAAAGCCCGACGATCGAAACGGCCGACGCGGACTTCTCGGTCCTGGGCATCCAGATGCGCGGCTACCATGACTTCGGCGTGGCGCTGCAAGATCATCGCGGCGGCGTGAAGAGCAAGGGCTCGACGTGAGATAGTGCGAATACCCCAAACAGGAGACAAATAGCATGGCGACGTATGTTTACGCTGGGGACCGAGTCCCCTATACTCCGGCGGCGGCGGTTGCCGCTGGCGATGTTGTGGTGCAAGGTGATCTGGTCGGTGTGGCGACTGCACCGATCGCTGCTGGTACCACAGGCACCATTGCGGTGCAAGGCGTTTTCGCTTTCCCCAAAGGCTCTGGTGCCATTAGTGCCGGCGCGAAAGTCTATTGGAATGCGACGAACCAGATCGTTGTCACCACCGACGGTGGTGGTGCAAACAAGCTGGTCGGCAAGGTGGTCACCGCGGCGACCACTGCCGATACCACCGTGCAGGTGCTGCTGACCCCGTGAGGTGCGTGATGCTCCGTGCCGGATTACTATATCTGATTGCGCAGCTGCAACAATATGCTGGCGAGCAGATCGTGTACCGTCGCGGAGTAGCATCCGACTACACCATCACGGCAATCATCGGACGAAGCGGGACCGCCACCACCGATGCAAGCGGTGCTCTGGCGGTCTCGCATACCGATGCCGATTTCATCATTGCTGCTGATGACCTGCCGTTCACACCAACCGCTGGGGATCGCATTCAGCGCAACGACGGCACATGGTATCAGGTGTTGCATACTTCGGGCACTCCCGGCGTGCGACCAAGCGACCCTCTGGGTGTCGCGTGGCGCGTCAGCACAAAACGAGTGCCTACTTGATTCAGACGGAGAGCGTAATGCTGGACCGGGCAATCGCGCACGGCAAGGAGCATCGGAAGCCGTACTATGGCAGCGGGCGTACTGATCGCACGTGTCGCCCGCATGGTGCGTGTCCGTATTGTCGCGGCAATCGGCTGCACGCGACGCGCAAGCGAGAGTTGTCCGCACGAGAGCAATTGGAAAGGAAGGTCTGACGTGTTGTTTCGCTTTGCTTTGCTACGCGCCGCCAACCAGGCCGGCGCGTCGCCGGAAGACCGCCGCGTCTTGCGGCAAGTTGTTTTGTGGCCCCGCCGCCGCATCGACGGCGAGGTAGTACGTCTTGATGATCTTGTCGAGGAGCAGGCTGTGGCTGAGTTGCAGGACACCGCTCCAGCGTTGCTGGCTGCCGCTCTGCCCACCGGCGTGCTGGCCTCGGCCGCTGCCGGCGAGTTGGTCGGCAAGATCGACTGGGCCAAGCTCCTGGATTGGCTTGTCGCCAACTTGCCGAAGATCATCGAGATCATCATGTCGTTGATCGCGCTGTTTTAGGCCAACAATCGCGCTGGGGTAATAACACCATGCAAGAGATTGTTCAGCGTACGCTGCGCAACACACGCATCGTTACCAGTACCGCGCTTGCCGCGCTGGTGCTGATCACGATTGGCGCATGCACTGTTGCGTGGCGGGCCGAGACACACACGGCTGCCGTTGCGGCGGCACCGGTGGTTCGCACGAGCGGAGCGAAGGTCGAACCGCTGATTGCGACGACAGAATGCGTCGTTGCCGTGGGCGACGAGGGCGACCTGCCGATTGCTTGTACAGCCGACGAAGCGTTGGGTGTTTGGTGGTCGCAATGGCCCGCCGAGGGCCTGCGCGTGCGTTTGGTGGTGCAGGCGATCGACGGCCAATGGCGACCGGTAATGGTTGTGCGACCGACCAAACCAGGCAAATGGTCTTTGGCGGCCGCCAGAGCATCGGCGGATGGCAAGCTCTTTGCCTCGTCTGTAACGATCTCGACCAGTGAGCCGACGCCGGACCCTACGCCGGGGCCGACGCCGCCCGGCCCCAACACGCCGAAGCAGGTGGCGATCTTGGTCGAGAGCGACCGATTGGACGACCTGCCGGATGCACAACGGGCTATTGTCGCCAGCTTGGCGGCCCGCAAGCGGATCACTGATGCGGGGCACTTGTTCGTCGGGGTGTTTGATCCCGACCAGCATGGCACCAGCAAGGGCAAGTTACCGACGTGGATCGCGCAGTTTGTGGGCGAAGCCAAACGCGGCCCGATCGTTGTTGTTGCTCCTCGACAAGGTGGCACACCGGTGAGTAAGCCGCTGCCGCAGTCCATTGATGCGCTATTGGAGGCGTTGCGATGATCGAGTATTTTGACAATACGCCGCCACCGACCACACCATTCGGTAAGCCGGGATTCCTGCCGCGCCGCACGGCCTACGGCGAGGCGATGGAATATGGTCTGATTCCAGTCGGCGAGTACGTTGGTATGGTCATCCAAAGGGCTGACTGGCCTGATGTAATCGCATCGTGCGAACATCTCCGGGCGTTTCCACTACACCACCAGCTTGGGAAGGGGTGGGCCACAGGTTGGAGTCAGAACGGGTTGAATTACTGTTGGGCGTACAGCCTTGCGGCTGCAGTGATGGATCGTCGCATCATCGAGGGCAAGCCTCACGTCATGCTGAGTCCGACCTCGTTGGGCTGGCTCGTTCGTTGGCGTAACGACGGCTACTATCTTGATGAGGCCATTCGCGGAGCAAGAGAGCGAGGCATCGCACCCGCATCCTACACCGCTGGCTACTCGATTTCACCAAATCGTTTCAAGGCGGGCTGGGAAGAAGCGGCCGTCAACTATCGCCCGCTCGAGTGGTGGGACATTCCGGGTGGACGAGGCGATACGACGATCGGGCATTGTCTTGCAGTGTTGCGCACCGGCTGCCCTCTTTACGTTGCGTACAATTGGTGGGGGCACGCGGTCGAGTGCGTCGGTATGAAGTGGGATGCAAGCCGAAGGCAAGTAGGCTGGATCATTCGCAACTCGCATGGCGAAAAGGAACCAATCGTTTTGTGGGGCGCACGCGGTATTCCCGATGAAGCCTACGGTGTGCGCAGTTGTTCGCTGGCTGAGGACGACTTTCCTCAACGTGGAGCATGACCCATGATCGGCGACCGAATCAACCAGACCGTGGCCTATCACCTCGAAAAGGGCTTGCCGGACGGCAGCCAGATCGACAACCTCGTTGCTTGGCTCACCGTCACCGCGACGCGAATCGACTACATCGTGAAAGAGTGGATCGAAGCCGGTGAGATCGTTGTTGGGGTGAAAGCACCAATTGGTCCCGAGATTCAGTTGCGAATCAAGCTGCCAAAGGATGAGTAATGAAGCTGGCGTGTGCGTGGGTGATTGGCGCATCGATAACGGCGGTGCCGCTGGCCGTTGACACAGGCGGCTCGATGGCCGATCTGCCGTTGCAACTCGTCTCCCAGCTTGGAGGCATGGGCTTCGTCGTCTGGTTCGCGTGGTACACGATCACACGCACGCTGCCGACCTTGGCTGAGAAATACGACGCGGGCCTTCGTGCAGCGCTTGCCGAAGCCAAGGCGGCGCGTGAGGAGTTTCGTGCTGAACTGACGCGCATCCTCGACGCGCACGCGAAAGCGGCGAACGACCTGGCGACGGCAGTTCGAGACATGGTGTCGCATTGCCAGAAGCGACAGGTCGGGTGAAATGTCCAGCGTCGTAACACAATACAACCCGGCAGGCTGGTGGCGCGCGGCAGACAGCGGTGCGCAGGGCAATACGTTTACCGCCACCGATCTGTCCGGCAATGGGCGGCACGCCACGCAGACGGTGCTGGCAGCGCACCCGACGAAGGTCTATCGCCCGACCGGCATTTACGATTGGGCATGGTCGTTCGACGGCACGCAACAATGGATGCTGGCGAGCAACATGCTTGCGTCGCAAGACGCGCAGACCGTCATCGCCTTGGCGAGGTCCGGCAACACGTCGTTGTGGACGCGGCGCGTGTGGGGGTTTGCTGCCCCGTATGCGCTATTTGCCTTAGGCACTCAGTGGGCTTACTACGCTAAGACAGACTACACCCACGTCAATCTTGGCGGCAACACATCCAACTGGACGGTTGTGGCAGTGCGACAGTTCAGGGTGGAGGCTGTGGGCGAAGGCTACACGCCGCCAGTATTGCGTGCCTTGGTTGGCAGCTTGACATACGACCTGCCTTTCGGTGGCATCGTGAATGGCAAACCGCAGTGGTACGCGCTGCCGAACGACGGATACGTCGGCCAGATCAGCGTTACATGGCACTATTGGGACAACGATGACTATCGATGGACCTGCGACATCTATGGCGGCGCTTACGCGGGCACGTGGTACAACCTCTCAGGCGCTCTCGGCGACTACACCTATTACGGCGAGGGGTCCGGTCCAGCGGACGTTACGATCAGCACGCCCAACCCCGAAGGAGCTTACGGCTATCGCAATAACGGCGTGTATGCGGGATTCTGGTTACCCAAGCTGCTGACTGGCAACTTGTCGCTGGCGATTGGTGCCGAGAGCTATCTGGGCGGCCAGAAGTGGGTCGGCCACATCGCCGACGTAATGGCCTTCAACGACTTCTTGTCGGTCGAGGCGATCCAAGACATCTACACCAATTACTTCATTCCGCGATATTTCGTCGAGCCGACCACGCCGCTTTCATGCGGCTTGCGCATGGGCATGCGGTTAGGAATGTAGGAGTTCGCATATGTCAGTAGTCTATCGCACGCTATCCGATTCGCCGCTGTGGTCCGCACCGTGGACCCCCAACGACTCGACGCCTCTTCCGTCCGGTGTGCGGGGGATCATGGTCGGCACCGCCGGCAACGTGGCGATCGTGTACTCCAACGGCAACGAGGATGTACTCCCGCTGGCCGCCAACACCTATTACGGCCTGGTGTTTCCGACGCGGATCAAAGCGACCGGAACCACAGCTACCAATATCCACCTGCTGTTTTAGGCTCGTGCCATGTCCGTCCAACACGCACTCGCAACTGTACTGGCAAACAACGCTGAGTTGTCGGCGTGCCTGCCCTCGGGCTGCGCCGTGCAAGCGACATGGACACCGGCCGTGGCGGTGGAAACACTCACAGCGCCGACGCTGTTGATCGTGCCCAACGGCTTCGAGGTTGAGTGGGCGGCGAGGCGAATGGACCGCATGACGTGCCGCATCTCGTTCGTGATGGCGACACCAGGCGATTCACACAACGACATCGAAACCACCGTGGAGGCCGCCGAGGCGATTGTCGCGTGGCTCAAGGGGCAGTTATCAATGGATGGCACACCGCCACGGGTAATATCGGATGGCGTGTGGCGAGTCGCTGAGGTCGAGCGAATGGAACACGATCTACTGGTTCGCGAGCAACGTATCGCGATCGTTACCGTGCCGACGACGTGGGAGTGCGATCACACCTATTACACTGCCGGACCGCCGATACCATGACGCTGCTGCCCAGGCTGAAAGTCAAACAGATGTTCTTCACCTCGCCTGCTGTGACGCAGCGAGTCGATCGAGCACGTCGTCGCGTACTGTCGCGACAAGGCGCACTCGTGCGCAAGGTCGCGCGGTCCAGCATGCGACGACGCAAAGGACCATCGCCTCCAGGCCAACCGCCGCACGCTCATCGCGGCGATCTCAAGCGAATGATGTTTTTCGTGTACGACCCCGATACCGACTCCGTCGTTGTTGGTCCAATGGCTTACAACTCACGCGCGGTTCCAGGCATTCTGGAGCACGGCGGCACTGTGCGATTACCGGGATTTTCGCGAGCGAGATGACACATGGGCTACAAGGTCAAGCGATACCAACAGCCGTACGTCGGCGGCGGTGGCCCGATTCGTTTGCTGGGCGGCCCGCACCACGCATCGCGACGACTGGTGTTCACGCCGGACGGGCGACAGGTGTTTGCGCACTTCATCTACCCGCTGAAGACGCAGGCACAAGTTGATCGAGCCGAGCGATTGTGGGAAGAGCTGGGCTTCAGTAGCAGCATGGAATCGCGGCACACCGCAACCATCGCGCCACGACCATACATGCGACCGGCGCTGCAAGCGTGCTTGCCGATGCTTGCCAGCTTTTGGCAAGACGCCGTGAAGTGAATCACACAATTTCGTTGCGGCACAGCCGCTATTCTTTGGAGGTGTTTTATGCCGACGAATTACAAACTTGGACGCGAGTGTACAATCAGTGTTGGATCGAATACGCTGGCGTTGGTGAAGGATGCCACCGTCACCGCACAGGCGGAGGAAATCGACATCACCACTCGCGGCGATGGCGCGTACAAGCGCACGGCCCTTGGGCAGCGCGACATCACGCTCTCGATGACGTGTCGCTATTCGCCTGATGATGCGGCGCTCACCGCGTTGTACGCCGCATTCGAGAATGGCGGCACAGTCTCGCTGACGATCAGTGATCCGACTCTCGCCTACGCTGGCGTTTGGTGCATCCCGAAGTTCACGATCAGCCAGCCGCTCAACGGCGAAGTGACTGCGGAGATCGAGTGCAAACCCTCGTTGGCAGCGAGCACCACATGAGCACGTTCATCGATTCGGCTGATCGTGAGTGGCGCGTGCGAGTCACGCTATCGCGGGCAGAGTTCCTTCGCCGCGAAGAGTCTATCGACATCCTGGCGATCGAGACGCTGTGGCCGCAATTGCTCGTTGATCCGCTCATACTCGGTCGCACATTGTGGGGCCTGTGCCACTCACAGGCCCGCGAGCGCGGCGTCAGTCGAGAAGACTTCCTCGACAGTATCACGGGCGAGACGATCGATCGGGCGCGGCAAGCACTCGAAGAGGCACTGGCTGATTTTTTCCCGCCGCTGAAGGCGAAGGCGGCGAAAGCGATCTTCGCCGAGATGAAGCGGGTGGTCGCGAAGCTGACCGACGAGATGATCGAGATGCTGCCAGCGCTTGGAGAACAGTGTATCGCTGTTGCGGCATCATCGGCATCGATCCCACCGCAAGCGAACTGACGCTGCAAGCGCTGCTCGACATGGTGCATGGTCGCCGTGAAGAACAGTGGTGGCATACCGCCGCGATCACGAGTACCGTCGTCAACATGCTGCGCGATCCGAAATCGTCGCCTGTTCGAGTTGAAGAAATGCACCCCATGATCGAGCCACCGGTGATTGACGCAAACGGCTTGGCCGCATTGATCGGAGGCACCTAATGCCTACGCCAGGCTCCATACGAGCAGGAAAAGCGCACGTCGAAATTGGCGCAGACGATTCGCCGCTGCAACGCGGGCTGAAAACTGCCGCCAGCAAGCTCAAGGCTTGGGGTGCGAGCGTTCAGGCTGCGGGCACACGAATGGCAACTGTGTTTGGCGGCGTGTTGGGCAGCATGGCAGGTGGCGCGAAGCTGTTCGCCTCGATGGGCGACCCAATCGCAAAAGCCGCGAAGCGTGCAGGCATGGCGGTGGAGCCGTTCTCACAGATCGCCTATGCGGCGCAGAGAGCCGATGTGTCGTTGAGCGCACTGAGCGCAGCGCTCTTCAAGATGCAGCGCGAGGCTGGCTCGGGCGTGTTGGCCAAGCACATGGCCGAGATGGGGCTGGTGATCGAGGGCTTCGAGCAGATGTCGCCTGAGGAGCAGTTTTTGGCCATCGCCGACGCGCTATCAGCGGTCGACGATCAATCGGCCAGAGCAGCGGCGACGATGCGGATATTCGGTCGCGCCGGCCTGGCGTTGCTTCCACTGTGGCAAACGGACATACGCGGCGGCATGGCACGAGCCGACCTTGCGGGTGCGAAGTGGTCGGTGGAAGACGCGCGAAACGCCGAGCTGTTCAGCGACCGCATCGCTGACCTCTGGTTGTCGATCAAACGCACGCTGGCAGAGATTGGTTATCAAGGATTCCGGCGGCTCATCGAAAACATGGATGCGCTGCTTGAGGATCTGCGCAGCATGCGCCAGTGGTTGCGTCAAAACGGCGAGTGGGTCGGCCGTCTTGTGGTTGCTTTCGCGGCGTTGACTGCGGTCGGGTTGACGATCAAGGGAATTGGCATGGCCTTGAGCGGCGTCGGAACAGCGCTGTCCGCGCTGGTCACGATGTTGCCGGTGCTCCTCAATCCTTGGGTGGGCGGGTTCGTTATCGCCGCTAGTGTGATCGCACTAGTCACTTCGCGGTTGCTCGATCTGCAACAAGTGTTTGGCGGCGTCTTCAAGGCGCTGCTCAGTGGCGACTTCGCCAAGGCGTGGGACATTTTTTCAACCGCGGCCGCCTTAGCGTTCGAGCGTGTCAAGAACATCGCAAAAGAGGCTATGCTGTCTGTCTGGTTGGCAATCAAACACGCCATCGCAAACGCTGTCCTCGACTTGACGACGTTTCCCTCAATCGTATGGGGCGATATTACCGGTGATGGCGGCGCGGCCCAGCGGGCATATGAGCAGCAGGCCAAGGCGCTCGAAGAAGATCAACGTCGCGAGTTGCAGCGCCGCATCGATCGTTCGCGGGAGCGCGAATTGCAGAGACAGCTTGATCGACTGCTCGCGACTCCCGAGGAGCGGCAGGCCGATGAGCCACAGCCGAACAAACCGACATTGCGACTGAACTTCGCCAAGCTGGCAATGGCGGGCGGGGCAGGTGCCGCCGAGGTGCTCGGCACTTTCTCGGCCCGTGCCGCCGCGGCGATGGCGCAGCAGCGAGAACGCCCAATCGTGGCGGCAATCGAGCGCGGCAACGAGTTGTTGGAGGATATCCGAGACGCCGTTGAAGGCGGCGAAGGCATGGTGTTCGAATGACAATTCAGGTGATCGAACACATCGAATCGCAATCACTCTCCGGCGGACAGCGTGCCGACGGCGAGCGAGTGTGGATCGTGCGCGGAACCGAAGACCCGCAAGCAGCCTACGATGCGGTCAAAGCAGCATCGCCGACGACGTGGCTCGATTTCGTTCGCGGCACCATTCGTATCGAGCCGCTTGGGCAAGACATCTGGCGGGCGCGCGTGGAATACCAGCCCGCGCCGCGCATCCGCTGGCAGGGCGAGCCTGGCGACGGTGGTGCCGGCAGCGAACTGCTTCGCGAGTGGTCGTTCTCGGTTTCGACCGCGACGGCTCATCGTGAGCTTGCAATCTCCACGCAACGATTCGGCAACTACACCGATTACGGCCACCAGATTGCCGTTGACGAAAACGGCAAGCCGCACGGCGTCGATTACTTCGTGCCGACGATGAAGTTCAGCGAGAAGAGACGTGTCGATGCGTCGCTGATCACCGAAGGATGGGTCAAGGCCCGGGCCGACCAAATCGCCACCGTCAACAACGCTCCGTTTCGCGGGTTCCCTGCCGGCGAGGTGCTGTTTCTCGGCCTGCAAGGCCACCGCACCACGCTGGAATCGTGGGAACTTGAGTGGGAGTTCGCACGCGAGAAGAACACGACACTGAACCTCACGATCGACGGGCAACAAGTGCAGGTTGTCAAGAAAGGTTGGGAGTACATCTGGTTCGAGTATCGCCCTGATGTCGCCAGTGGTACGAAAAAGCTCGTGTTGCGAGCAGCACACGTCAACCAAATCTACGGGAGTTCCGACTTCTCGTTGTTGTTCCCGGCGTAGTGTTTTCACCCCGTCGAGCCGCACATGGAATACAAACACCCTGGCGACCGGTTCTCGATCAAGGCGCGCGACTGGAACGCGATTGCCGACGTGGTGTCTCGCGTCAACTCGCTGGGGGCGATGCCGGGCGACGTGGATCACCAGTCGCGGCACGGCGTCATTTGGGCCGTCAATACGTCTGGCACCGGCACCGATCCCATCGAGTTCGGCGAGACCGTATCGGTTGTCGGCCTGCGTAGTGGATCGACACCTGCCGAGCAGGCCGAGCTTCGCGGCGTGACATGTGAGCGACCGACACCCGGCGCGCTTGGATGCGTGGGCATTGCGCTCGAGCGCATCGAGCCGGGGCGGACTGGCCGCGTCGTGATTCACGGCCTGGCCGTTGCGAAGGTGGAAATCTCCAGAGCAGCAGATGCACTGTGGGGCTGCGCTGAGCCCGTTGGCGAATCGATGGTATTGCGGCTCAGCCAGACTGGCCGCGTGGCCGTGTGGTCGCTGCTCAACCCGGGCAGCGGCGAATACCCGCGACGCAACGCATGGGCGCTAGTGTGCCTCGGCGAGCAGGCTACCGCGACCGGCGTAGCGCGTGTCGTGGTCGAAGGTGGCCAACGCACGCTGCGCTGGGTTGACTGGAATTACAGCCGCGAGGATGATGCGCGTGTGCCACACCACGATCCCGGCGGTTTCCTTGCAACCGCCCGCGACGGCGATCTCGCAACCATTGCACTTGAGCGGCGCACCGATGGTACCAGCCAATACATCGTCACCGGCGCGCAAAACCGAGCGCACTACGGCGTCGCATATGCCGATGGCGATATGACCGCCAACCGTGAGGTGCCGCTGCGTGGTGTGCAGTTGTTCGGTCCGCGCAACGGTGCCGACGATCTGCCGACGACCGCATACTGCCTCGGCCCCGCAGCGCAGCGAGATGACTTCTTGCTGCTGTTCAGAGATACCGTGCAGCGTCAAGGCGATTGGGTATGCGTCGTCTTGCATGGTGCGAATACACCATCGCAAGGCGAGTTCGCTTGGGCGACGGCGACCGGCAAGCCGATTGGCGGCAACGGCCCCGGCCCGGTGCAAGTCGAGGCGACCATCGCGGGTGAGACCGTGACGGTGCACGTGCGGCCGTGCTCTTCACGGCACACTGCGATCTTCGCGGGCACGTCTATCTTCGTCGCCAAACGTGCCGATAGCGGATGGGATGCCGTTGGTGGTGATCTGTACGATGACCCCATCGGCACGATTAGGATGGTCGATAATGCGAACAACGTGCCGCAGGGGTGGCAGGTCATCGCGAATGTCGCCGACCGCTATCTGCGAGTTGGCCATGCGGCAGGCAACACTGGCGGCGTTGGTGTGATTACCCCAACGCATAATGCCGGCATGTATGCGCCTGCGACGCATACGGTCGCGCTAGATAACCACCAAGGATTTTGGCTAAAACTGGCGTCAGACGAAGCTGCGCCGCAACGCGAATACATCCTCAACGCGAGCGGCTCATCGTCTCATTCGATCAATTCGCAGTACACGAATCTGTCGCATCCGACGCTCGACTTCGAGGCGATCACGCATGCCGAGATGCAGGTCGAGCCCCCCTACTACTCGGTCGTGCTCATTCGGCGCGTCGAGTGATTGCGCCCTCGCCTCTCCTCAGATTGCCCCCTCGACGGTCTCCGTGCGCCGAAATTTTTGGTTGACAGTGGTGTTTTTTTTCGATAAGATGTCGTAGAGTTGAAAGGAGGACACATGACCGCAGAATTTGCTGATTTGATGACCCAGCCAGCCGTTCGGGCGGTGCTTCAGCGCGCCGCCCGCCGGTTGACCGCCGCGGGATGCTCCGACGCCCGCGAGGATGCGGAGCAAGAATTGCTCCTGCAACTCTGGCGGGCGTTCCGTTCGCACCCGCCAGCCCCCCCGATGGAGGGAGTCGCGTGGGTCGCGAGCCAAGTGCAGCAACGCACAGTGGATATGCTGCGCCGCCGTCGCAAAGAGAAGCCATCGGGTGATATGTGCTCGATCGTTGACCCGCACGATCACGTCGCCGAGATAGATCGGCGACTCGACATCGAGGCCGCGCTCAGCCGACTACCGGCGGAGTTGCGCGAGATCGCGCAAGACCTGGCCGCCGGGTACACACCGACAGAAATCGCAGACAGGCTGGGTATCGGTCGCACGACGGCCTGGGAGTGGATTCAGCGATTGCGAGGTGTCTTAGAATCTATCTGAGGGAGGGGATCGCTATGTCGCAACAACTATTACTCCACGAGCCGGCCGACGTGTACCATGCGGCCGCGAAGCACCGCCTGACGAGCCATCAGCTTGCCGTGCTGCTCTACCGCGTGAGGGTACCAGACACTGCTTGTGCGCAATCGTCCGATGAGGCAGGCGGCAATGGCTAAACGGCATCGCAGCAAGAAGCTCCTGGCCTTCGGCGACGTGCATATTCCTGCACACAGCCCGCGAGCCGTCGAGGTGTTTTGCCGCGCAGCCGAGAAAATCCGACCGGACATCATCGTCTGTCTCGGCGATCTGCTGGATTGCAGCCAGTTCAGTACGCATCCGCCGACGTGGGGCGTGCGCACGACCGACTACGAGGATGACGTTGCGACAGCCAAGGCGCTGCTAGCTCGGCTGAGAGCGACGGCCAAGCATCTCATCATCCTCGAAGGCAACCACGAGTACCGCATTGAGCGCTGGGCCGCAAGCTCGCCAACGGGCAAGGGCACCTACTCCATGCTGTCGCCGCGAAAAGCCTTGACCGCAAACACCGACTACGAGTGGATACCTTACGGCTCGGCAACCGGCCGCTATCCGCACTATCGCATCAACAGCCGGCTCGTCGCCGTGCACGGCTGGAGCTATGCCCGAGCGGCGGCCAGAGTACATTTGATGGCCGCGCAGGGCAAGAGCATTATTTATGGACATACTCATCGAGCGGAATCAGTGATGGCTCAACATATATGGACACGCGACGGCATTGTGGAAGCTCGCAATGGCGGCTGTCTCTGCAAGCGCGTCCCCCTGTACGGCGTCGGCAATCCGGTCGAATGGACGCATGGATTTGTGCTCGGGTTTCTGGGTCGCCGTAGCGACACGCTATACTCGATTCCG
>Ga0308414_1000518_pt1 | contig 24576 bp, 24 predicted proteins | sample HotsprSampleOS50_FD_205667 | JGI IMG/M metagenome (GOLD analysis project Ga0308414, IMG submission 205667) | Hot spring phototrophic mat microbial communities from Octopus Spring, Yellowstone National Park, Wyoming, United States - 20090730_OS50 ...
CGCGAGCACATCGCCAGCCTGGGCCAGCGGGGCCGTGGGCGTGCCGAGATCGAGGGCGACGAAGCGCTCGCCGCTGAGCGCACGAAAATCGAGCCGCGCGGTGGCGTCGCGTCGGACGGGAAGGGCGCGATCGATCGCCATCGCCACGCGAACGCGCGCGCCTTCGATGGTCATGGCTTCGACACGCCCCGCGCGCAGCCCGGCGAGGCGGACGTCCGCCCCGCGATCGAGACCCTGGACATCGGGGAACTCGGCGTAGATCGTGTGCCGGTCGTGCAGGATCCCGAGGCCGATGGTCAGCTCGATCGCCACGGCCAGGAGGGCGAGTCCGACAAGAAAAAACAGCCCGATGCGCTGCTCGCGACTCAGCATGCCGTCCTCCTCAGCTTCCGAGCGCTGCAGCACGGAGAAAGTCCTGGACCAGCGGGTTCGTGCTCGTCCGCAGCGCCTCGGGAGTGCAGTACTCGACGATCCGGCCCGCGTCCAGCACCGCGATCCGATCGGCGATGAGCTGGGCGAGAGCCAGGTTGTGAGTGACGATGATCTGCGTGGCCCCGCGCTCGCACCGGATGCGGGCGATCAAGAGGCCGATTTGCTCCGTGAGCAGGGGATCGAGATCGGCTGTGGGCTCGTCATAGAGGATGAGCTCGGGATCGGAGGCCAAGGCGCGAGCAATGCCGACGCGCTTGCGCATGCCGCCAGAGAGCTCCCCCGGCAGCTTGTCCTCGACGCCGGCGAGGTCGACAGCAGCGAGCAGCCGTCGCACCTCGGCACGCAGGGCGGTCCGGGAGAGGTGCCCGTGCTCCGCGAGCCGCAGGCCGACGTTCTCTGCAACCGTGAGCGAGGCGAGCAGGGCCGCATTCTGGAAGACCATGGCGATGCGAAAGGGCTTGTCCTCCGATCGCAGGGCGCGCCAGCGGTCCAGGGCAATCCCCCCCACCTCGATCGAGCCGGCGTCCGGGCTCTCGAGACCGATGACCTGGCGGAGCAGCACCGACTTGCCCTGTCCACTCTGGCCGACGATGGCGACGAGCGCTCCGGCAGGCACGTCGAGATCGATGCCGGCCAGGACCTGCTGGCCATCGTAGGCCTTGCGCAGGCCGGAGAGCCGCACCGCGATGCCGTGGATCGAGGCTGCCATGTCAGGTGAGGCCGAAGGTCATCCGGACGATGACCAGGTCGAAGAGCAGGATGAGCACGAAGCTCCAGACGACGGCAGCCGTGGTGGAGCTGGCGATGCCCTCGGCCCCGCCGCGGGTCGCGAGGCCGAAGGCACACGGCACGATGGACGCCACCATGCCGAAGACGGCACCCTTGAGGAGCCCGACGAGGATGTCGCCCAAGTGCACCCACTCCAGCAGTCGCGCGAAATACTCGCTCACCGCGAGGTCGATAGCGGGGTCGATCGCCACGACCAGCGCGCCTCCCGCGATGCCCACGAAATCGGCATAGAGGACGAGCACGGGCATGGTGACGGTCGCAGCGACCAGTCGGGGCATGACCAGGAAGCGCACTGGGTCGATGTCCATGGTCCGCAGCGCGGCGAGCTCGTCGTACACCGCCATGGCGCCCAGCTCGGCCGCCATGGCAGACCCGACGCGCCCTGCGAGCAGAAAGCCCATCATGACCGGCCCAATCTCCTTGGTCATGGCGAGGCCGACGATCGGACCGAGGACCGACTGGCTGATGTCGCGCAGCTGATCGGCCGACTGCACGACGAGCACCATGCCGATGAACAGCGCCAGCAACGCGGCGATGGGTAGGGTGTCCGAGCCGACGCGGGCGAGCTGCGCCGCGATCCGCTGACGATCGCGCGCGCGAAGCCGGATCGCCGCGACGGCCCGGCCGAAAAGGAGGACCGCTTCGCCCAACCGTTGGAGAACCTCGAGAACGGTGCTCATCGCTCCCAGCCCAGCGGCCCACGGAGCTGGCCGTGCTCCCGCGCCAGGACGCCCCAGCCGAGCGTCCAGTCCAGGGGGGCGCCCGGAGGAGCCTCCCAGCTCATGACAGCCCAGAGCGGCGCCCAAAGCGCCAGCACACCCCGGTTGCGCGGGGTAAAGGCATCGACCAGCGCTGGGACTTGTCCCGACATCGCTCCGTTGCGGTGCAGATGGCGCCCCAGGGGGAAGAGCGTCGCCAGCGACTCCTCGTGGCCGCGCGTCTCGTCCCACTGCCACTGGAGCCGCCCGAGGACCAGCAAGAGGTCCCGACGACGTGCGTGGAACTCGTCCAGGTCCTCCTCGCTGCTGCGCAGGAGCGGCCACAACCAGAACCGCGACCGGCGCTGCCCGTCGTCGCTGCGACCCCAGAACGGCGCGACGCGGAAGGTGCGCCAGCGAGTCTCGCCGAGCGGTCGCTCGCGCAGGACCAGAGGCCACGGCGAGCCGATGGCCTCGCTGCCAAGCCGCTGGTCGATCGTGTGCGTGTAGGCGAGCATGCCCCACCCGCGGCTGTGGCGCCCCTTGCCGTCGAGCGCGCTCCACAGGGGAAAGCGCACGCGACGTCGCTCGAGCCCGTAGCCGGGCGTCCAGCGGTCCTGATCGATCCACAGGGGCCAGAGCGCGTAGCGCGTTCGTTCCTGGCCGGGAATGTCGGTGCAGCCGCCGAGCGGCCAGATGCGGAGACCCGAAGCGTCACGACCTGCCCCGCGCACGGTCGACACGAAGGGAAAGGGATGAAAGCGCCGATCCACTCCGCCGGACCGGACACGTAGCCAGAGCGGAAAGGCGATGGTGTCGACTTCGTCGAAGCCGAAGCGCTGGTCCTGCTGGAGAAACCAGGGCAGGATCCCGAGCGACGCCCCGTAGGCGACGCGTCGCCGCCAAAAGAGCAGCGGGAAGAGGGCGAGCCGGTCGGTGGCACCGTCGTCGTGCTGACCACTCAGCAGGAGCAGCCGGGCACTGCGGAAGCCGGGCTCGCGACGCAGCGCCACGAGCGGGAAGAACAGCTCGGCTCGCTCCTGGCCCGAGTCCTGGTGCCGTGCAAGCCAGAGCACCGGTCGGAGAAAGAGATCTTGTCGCTCGGGGGTACGCCGGTACTCGAGCAGCGGCCCGAGCGCAGTCCAGCGCAGCAGGCCTCGCTGGGCGTCCGAGCGTAGGTGGAAGAGCGGCCAGATGTCGACCCGTGCGGCGACGGCTGGCGCCGCGGCGAGGAGCGACACCGCCATCGCCGCCGCGCGCAGGCGGGTCAGGGAGCGAACTCGACGGCGCGCAGATCGCGGGCGCGGATCTGGTACGCTCCGCTCGGGATCTGGCCGTAGAAAGTTGTGGAGCTGCGCACGATCAGCACGAGGGGGTCGCCTGCGCGGAGCGTCACCGCCGCTTGCACGCGGTCGCGCTCACCGGGAGCGGGCGAGAGCTCGATGCGCGCGATGTTGTCGAACGGCACGCGAAGCCGGCCGCGGCCGAGGTCGCCCTCGAGGACGGTGTCCCCGCCAACCGTCATGCGAGACACCTCGACCCGGGTCCCGTCGGCGTCCACGAGACTGGCGCGGAAGTCGCGCAGCGGGGCGCCTGCGGACGGTCCGCCCCCGAACCCACCCATGCCGACGAGCCCGAAGGCGAGGCCTGCCAGAGCCATCGCGGACACCCGCCGAGTCCATCCCCGCTCCACGCGGGCGTGCCTTAGCCCCTCGGCAGATTCCGATCAAGCCGACGCAGGGTGCGTGTGGCCCCCGGATGCGAACGCCCTTGCGCCATGCGAGGGGGCGGGGCAGCATGCCAGGCAGTGGCGGGTCTCCGGGCCATCTGTGTGCACGGGCATTTTTACCAGCCGCCGCGGGACGATCCGTGGCTCGGCGTGATCGAGCCCCAGCCGAGCGCCTTTCCGGATCGGGATTGGAACGTCCGGATCGAGCGGGAGTGTTACGGGCCCACGGCAGCTGCTCGCGTGCTCGACGGGCAGGGACGGCTGCTCGATGTGGTGAACTGCTACGAGTGGACGGGATTCAACGTGGGACCGACCCTCATGGCCTGGCTGGCGGCCCATGCCCCGGCGACCCTGGCCGCCATGCGCCAGGCGGACGAGCGGGCGCTCGCCCGCACCGGCCATGGGACGGCCTGGGCCCAGCCCTACGGGCATCCCATCCTGCCGCTCTGCTCGCCGCGGGACGCGGCGACGCAGGTGCGCTGGGGCGTGGCCGATTTCGAAGCCCGGTTCGGTCGGGCCCCGGAGGGCATGTGGCTCCCGGAGATGGCTGTCGATATCCCGGCCTTGTCCGCCCTGGCCGAGGCGGGAATCGTGCTCACGCTGCTTGCTCCGCACCAGGCACGCCGGGTGCGGCCGCTGGGCGGCCGCGAGGCCGACTGGCAGCCCGTCAGCGCCGGGACCCTCGACGTCCGCCGTCTGTACCGATGTCGGCTGCCCGGTGGGCGAAGCATCGACATCGTGTTCCGCGAGCCGGGCATCTCGCACGAGTTGTCCTTTGGCAGCCTCCTCGCCGACGGCGCGCGGCTCGCGGGCCGGCTCCGGGAGGCAGTCGGAGTCGGGGACGATGACGTGCTCGTGACCGCCTCGGTCGATGGCGAGACCTGGGGACATCACCACCGCTTCGGCGAGATGGCGCTCGCCTATGCGCTGCGTCTCCTGCGGCAGGACTCGACGGTCACGCTCCTGCCGCCGGCGGCGTTCCGGGAGCGCTGTCCTCCTGCCTACGAAGTGCAGCTCTGGGAGCGCACGGCCTGGAGCTGCGCGCACGGGATCGACCGTTGGCGAGCCGACTGCGGATGCCAGGTGGCCTCGCCACCCGGCTGGACGCAGGCGTGGCGGGCGCCGCTCCGTCAAGCGATCGACTGGCTACGCGACGAGCTGGCGCTCGTGTACCAGGCGCGTGCGAGCGAGTTGCTGCGCGACCCCTGGGGGGCGCGCGATCGGTACATCGAGGTCGTGCTCCACCCGGAACGGACGATGGACTTCGTCGCGCGCGAAGCCACGCGGCGCCTCAGCGGCCGGGGCGCGATCGCCGCGCGGCGCGTCCTGGAGATGGCGCGCCACGCCCTCCTCATGCAGACGAGCTGCGGGTGGTTCTTCGACGATCTCAGCAACATCGAAACTCTGCACAACCTGCGGCACGCGGCGCGGGCCATCGAGCTCGCGGAGGCGCTCGGTGCTCGGCTGGAGAACGATTTCGTCGCCCTCCTCGACGCGGCGGAGAGCAATATCCGGGAGGAAGGCAGCGGGGCGCAGATCTGGCGCCAGCGCGTCCGGGATCCTGCTCCACGCCCGGTGCGGGTGGCAGCGACGAGCGCCATGCTGGCCATGCTGGAGCGGCCGGTTCGGCTCCCGGGCTACGAGGTGCAGTTCTCGAGCGCACCGGCTGCGACGAAGGACTGGCATGCGACCGCGACCGTCGTGGAAACGACGACGGGGGCGGCGTTCGGGGTCCCGCTGCTCGTAGGCCGGACGGACGACGGTGCGGCCTGGTGCGAGGCAGGGGGCCGACGGTACGATCTGCGCGATCTCTTCGGTGTCCAGCGGGAGGCGGTGATGTCGAGTGTCTCCCGCGAGGTTGTTCAGGGTACGCGCGCGGGGCGTCGCGCTGTGCTCGATCGTGCTCGCGGGCTGCTCGAGCCGGTGCTGGCCGACGGGGTCATCGTCCCCCGCGACCTGGGGCTGATCCTCGGCTGGGACGAAGCCGAACGGATTCTGCATGCGGTGCGCACGGGCGAGGTCGAGTCGAGCGACCTTGTGGCGCGCACGGCCCGTCTCAGCCAGCACGGTGTGGTGTTCCCGGCGCGATGGCTCTCCGAGCATCTGACGCGAGCGATCGAGCAGGACGTGGAACGCCTGCCGGCGACCGGGCCCGCGATCCTCGCCCTGCTCGATCTGGCCCAAGCGGCGGGCGTCGTTGTCGACCTCGGCGTGGCGCAGGTGCGCGCCTTGCGCTGGTGGCTCGAGGCTCCGCCGGAAGTGCGGACGGGGCCGACGATGACGCGCTTGCGCGAACGTCTCGCGCTCGCTCCCGAGATTGGCTGAGGCCTGCCCTCAGCTCCCCTCGCCACGGAGCTCGGCTGCGCGCCGCATGAGCTTGACCCGCTCGGCTTCGAGCGCTTCCTCCTCCGGCGAACGGACACTGGCCGCATTGGTGCCGACGCCGCCCGTCGCTGGGCTTCCCGCCGCGTGGGCGGTGCGGGCCCGCGCCAGAGCCGTGAGCTCGGTCTCGATGGCGCGCAGCCGGGCCTCGATCTCGGCGAGCTCGCGGGCGTCCTTCGGGGCGAGCCGTGGCGCGGGCGATGTGGCGGGCTGCGCCGCCGGCACGAGCTCTGTGGTCCCCTCCGAGCGGATTCCCGTCGGGACGGCCCCTGGCACCGGAACGTTCCCGTAGACAGGCCGTCCCTGGCGGTTGGTCGATCGGTATACTTCGTCCGCCGCCGCCCCGCTGGCTGCGAGAGCGACCACGAGCCCCCCTGCTGCAACAACGATCGCGGGCGTCATTCTCCTCATCATCCCCCTGTCCCCCTCGTTCTCGTGGCTATGGTTGGCGTCCCGCTGCGCCGCTCCAGGCGTCACACGGCTTTCCAGGTCGTTCCTTCTGGTCCATCCTCGAGCACGATCCCGTGCTCGCGCAGACGCGCCCGCAGCGCGTCGGCTTCGGCGAAGTCGCGACGCCGGCGCGCGGCGTTGCGTTGCGCGATGGTGGCCTCGATCTCCGCCTCGCTCAGCCCACTGCGCAGCCGGCCGCGCGCGCGTAGCTCCGCGAGGATCGCCTCCGGGGACGACGCGGGCACCCCGAGCGTCACGCCGACGCGCGCGATCTCGGTGCGGATCGCCTGCGCCGTCGAACGGTCTCCGGCGTCCACGGCGCGATTGAGGTCGCGGATACGGTCGAAGATCAGTCCCAGGGCCCGTGCGGCGTTGCAGTCGTCGTCCATCGCCTCAGCGAAGGCCTCCTCGAACGGCGTGGCAGGTTCGCGTAGGACCCCGTCGAGTGGGGGGGTCGGCACGGCGCCCACGAGCTCGTCGGCCCGTGCCAGCGATTCATACAGGCGCTCCAGGCTACGGCGAGCCTCGTCGAGGCGGCCGGTGGCGAAGTCCAGCGGCGCCCGGTAGTGCGTCTGCAGGAACAAGAGCCGGAGCGCTTCTGCCGGAACCTGCTCGGCCACGGCGGCAATGGGCAGGATGTTGCCGAGCGACTTCGACATCTTCTCGGCGCCCGAGGTGATCATGCCGTTGTGCATCCAGAGGCTGGCGTAGGGCAGGCCAGCGTCGGCTTCGGATTGGGCGATCTCGTTCTCGTGGTGCGGGAAAATGAGGTCTGTGCCCCCGCCGTGGATGTCGAAGGGCTGTCCAAGGTAGCGGACGGCCATCGCCGAGCATTCGATGTGCCACCCCGGCCGGCCCGGTCCCCAGGGGCTGGGCCAGGCAGGCTCGCCTGGCTTGGCGCCTTTCCACAGGGCGAAATCGTGGACGTCCTCCTTGCCTGGCGAGCTGTCGTCGCCGGGAGCCATGTCCTCGAGGTGCTGGTGGGACAGCTTGCCGTAGGCGGGAAAGCGTCTGACCCGAAAGTACACGCTGCCGTCGGCGACGGGGTAGGCGTAGCCGCGATGGACGAGCCGGGAGACGAGCGCCAGCATGTCGTCGATATGCGCGGTGGCTCGGGGTTCGTGACTCGGCGTGAGGCAGCCGAGCCAGCGCACATCCTCGTGGAAGTGGGCGATCTCCCGTTCGGCCAGCGCGGAGGGCGAGATGCCTTCCTGCGCCGCGCGCCGGATGATCTTGTCGTCGATGTCGGTGAGGTTGCGAACGAAGCACACCTCGAAGCCTCGCGCGCGCAGCCAGCGGCAGAGGACATCGGCGGTGACGAGCGCGCGGGCGTGTCCGACATGCGAGCGCGCGTAGACGGTGACGCCACACCAGTACACACCGACGCGCCCGGGCACGCGGGGGACCAGGATCTCCTTCCGGCCGCTTAGCGTGCTCGTGAGCACGATCGGCACGGAGACCTACTCCTCGTCCTCGCGAAGACGGGCCAGGACCGAGAGATCCTCGAGCGTCGTCGTATCCCCCATCGTCTCTCGCCCCGCCGCGATGTCGCGCAACAGGCGCCGCATGATCTTGCCCGAGCGGGTCTTGGGGAGGGCGTCGGTGAAGCGAATATCGTCCGGACGCGCGAAGGCGCCGATCTCGTGGCTCACGTGCTCCCTGAGCTCCTGGCGCAGGGTTTCGCTCGGCTGGTATCCCGCCTCGAGGGTGACGAAGGCGCAGATGGCCTGTCCCTTGAGGTCGTCCGGACGCCCGACGGCGGCGGCCTCGGCGACGGCCGGGTGGCTCACGAGCGCGCTCTCGATTTCCATGGTCCCGAGGCGGTGGCCGGCCACGTTAACCACATCGTCGATCCGGCCCATCACCCAGAAGTACCCATCGGCGTCGCGGCGCGCTCCGTCCCCGGTGAAATACACCCCGGGCATCTGACTCCAGTACTGCTGCACGTAACGCTCCGGATCGCCGTAGACCGTGCGCAGCATGCCCGGCCAGGGCCGCGTGATGACGAGATACCCGCCCTGGTTCACCCCGAGCGGCTGGCCGTCTCGACTGCGGATCTCCGGGACGATCCCGGGCAGCGGAAGCGTGGCCGAGCCGGGCTTCGTGGGCGTCGCGCCGGGCAAGGGCGCAATCATGATGCCGCCCGTCTCGGTTTGCCACCACGTATCGACGATGGGACAGCGCTCCTTGCCGATCACGCGGTGATACCACATCCAGGCTTCGGGATTGATCGGTTCGCCGACCGACCCGAGCAGTCGCAACGAGCTCAAGGCATGCCGCCGTGGCCATTCCTCCCCCCACTTGATGAAGGCGCGAATGGCGGTCGGAGCAGTATAGAAGATCGTGACCCCGAGATCGTCGATGATCTGCCAGAAGCGATCCGGTTGCGGGTGGTTCGGCGCTCCCTCGTACATGACGGTCGTCGCGCCATTGGCGAGGATGCCGTAGACGACGTAACTGTGCCCGGTGACCCAGCCGATATCGGCCGTGCACCAGTACGTGTCCTCTTCCTTGAGATCGAAGACCCACTGGGCCGAGCACATGGTGTGCAGGAGGTATCCCGCGGTGCTGTGTACCACGCCCTTCGGCTTGCCGGTCGTTCCGCTGGTGTAGAGGATGAAGAGCGGGTGCTCGCTGTCGAGGGGGACCGGGGCGCAATCGGCGGAGGCCGCGGCGCTCAGCTCGTGCCACCAGTGGTCCCGGCCGGCGGACATCGGGACCGCTTCGCCGGTCCGCCGGACCACCACGACGTCGCGCACGCTTGGGACTTCGCGGAGCGCCGCATCGACGTTCGCCTTGAGCGGCACCACCTGGCCGCGGCGCCATCCGCCGTCGGCCGTCACGATCACCCGGGCCTGGGCGTCGTTCATCCGATCCCGCAAGGCTTCTGCCGAAAATCCCCCGAAGACGACCGAATGGGTCGCCCCGATGCGGGCACAGGCGAGCATGGCGATGGCGGCCTCGGGGATCATGGGCAGGTAGATCCCGACCCGGTCTCCGGCCGTGACGCCGAGCGACGTGAGGACGTTGGCGAAGCGACACACTTCGCGGTGCAGCTGGTAGTACGTGAGCACGCGGCGATCCCCCGGCTCGCCCTCGAAGATGATCGCCGCCTTGTTTCGGCGCGGGCCGCGCAGATGGCGGTCGAGGCAGTTCTCCGATACGTTCAGCCGGCCACCCGTGAACCACCGAGCGTGCGGCGGATTCCACTCGAGCACGCGCTCCCAGGGCGTCTGCCAGGCGAGCCGCGCTGCCTGCTCTCCCCAGAAGCCCTCCGGGTCGCCGAGCGCAGCGCGATAGAGCTCGTCATAGTGGTCGCGCGTCGGCACGTATGCCGCCGCGGCGAAGGCCTCGGGCGGCGGAAACACGCGATCTTCCTTGAGCCGCGTCTCGATGGTTAGCTCGCCCGTCTCCTCGCTCATCGCTCCCCCGGTTGCGCTGTCAGCGTAGTGGTGGGGCCCCTGCCACGCAAGACACGGACGCACGGTCCGGCCTCGCGCGCGGACTGGCCGTCAGGAGTCGAGATCGTGTCCGCGGCGGACGAAGACCACGGTCGGCCAGGTGCTTCCCGACGGCGCCGCAGGTCCTTCCGACAGGTCCGCAGGCAGCGGCCCGAGGACCGAGACGGCGGCCTCGACGAGACTCGTCACCGGATGTCGCAGCTGGCGCAGCGATTCGTGTGCCTCGCGCCCTGCCAGCGTGGCCAGTCGGTCGGCGATGGTACGCAGGATCGACACGATGCCGTCGCGCTCGTCCTCGACTCTCTTCGCGGAGAGGTCTTCCATTCCCGGCCCCCGTCCTTTGCCTCGACGCCGTGAGGGCGTACGACGTCACGCGGGGCTGCGTCAAGTCGGTCGAGACGGCGCTGTCTACGGTGTTGCGGAGGGTGCCTTCTCGCCCTCCAGGGTGGAGAGGAAATCGCGCAGGGCTTCGCGGTAGGTCGCGCCAGCACGCAGGAACGCGTCGTTGTGTCCGCCGGCGAGCCGCACGAGACGCTTGGACCCCGCAGCCGCGCCGTGCAGCGCCTCGGCCATGGCGAAGGGCACGATCTCGTCGTCGGGGCTGTGGAGCACGAGCACGGGCGTGCGGAGGTGGCCGATCCGAGCGAGCGCGTCGTATCGTGCGGCCAGGAACAGCCCCACGGGAAGGAGCGGATAGTGATGGCGGGCCACCGCGAGGATGCTCGTGGGGGTGCTCTCGAGCACCAGGCCCCCGAGTGGACGCCGCACGCCGAGCTCGACGGCGACCGTGCCGCCCAGGGACTCGCCGTAGGCAACGATCCGCTCCGGCGGCCAGGGTCGCGCAGCGAGCCAGTCCCAGGCGGCCTCGGCGTCGCGGTAGAGGCCCGCCTCGTCGGGCTGGCCCTCGCTCGCCCCGTAGCCCCGATAGTCGAGGAGCAGGATCGACACCCCGAGGCCGTGCAAAACGGCGAGCTTGTCCAGCCGGTGCGAGATGTTACCGGCGTTGCCATGAAGGAAGATGAGAGCCAGGCGTGGCTCCCTCGCCGGTACCCACCAGGCGTGCAGGCTGACGCCGTCGCTGGCGGTCAGGCGAAGATCCTCGTAGGCGAGCCCGAGTCGCGCCGGCGACCCGCCGTCATGCTCGCGGCTGGGGAAATAGACGAGGCGGTCGGCAAAGCGCAGCACGAGGGGCGGTGTCCAGTGTGTCGGTGACAGCAGCGTGCCGGGAGAGGATGCACCGAGCGCACCTGGCCTACAAGAGCGCGCCCCGGGGTGGCGCGGCGGCGCGGCCCGGCCGCCGTGCGACGGCCGGGCCTGACCACCGCTCCCGCGTCGAGCCAGGTCGTTGTCGGCCTGGCGTCCACCGCCTCCTGCACCCCGAACGCGAAGAGGAGCTGTTACTGGAGGCTCACGTCAGCCTGTCCGAAGGAGAAGCCCTTCAACCCTGCGGGGTTGGTGGTACAGGTGCCGATGATGGTCCCGACGCTCTCCGTCGTCGTGCCGGTCGTCGACGACCCCGTCCCGCCGGTTCCGCCTGTGAAGATCCCCGTCACGCCGACACCCGCTCCGCTCAGATTGAATCTCCCGTAAAGCGCCGTGGGGTTAAACGGCGGTCCGGGGGACCAGGGGCCAGGGTTGTTGATGGTCGATGTTGCTGGAGTGAGCGTGAGCGTGCTCGACACCTGCCCCGGGTCGCAGGCGGCGCCCGGAGCGAACTTCCACGTGGTGATCAGCGCGCTCTGTTTGCCCGGGGGCGGTGTTGCGATGGGTACGGTGGGGAGAGCCAAGCCGCTGCAGTCGCAGTTGTTCGTGTACAGCTCGCCCTTGACCTTGCCGCTGAGCACCGTGACTCCCATCGCGCCGGTAACCGTACAGTCGCTGAGAATACCCTTCAGCGTGATCTTCTCCACGGAATGGTCGTCTCTGGTCCGCGGACCAGAGGGTGCACGCCCTGGTCGTTCGTGCCTACCGGCCGCGGTCCGCTGCGGGGGCGTGTGCACCGGAGCGTCCCGCTGCGCCGGCTGTGCTCGTGTCGCCTCTGGGATCCACCTCCTTTCTCGTGGTGTGCCTCGGAGGGAGACTGCGCCCTGTGCGCACACGCATAGAAAAGCTGCCGCCAAGATGTCAAGAGGCAATCGCTGGTGCCCGCACCCTGCTACGGGTCGCTGGCCCGACGGGATCTCGGACCAGAGCGGCAGTCTTCTGCCTGGAGGGCGACGCCGCGCCGGCATTGAGGCGCGGAGGGCTCCTGATGTAGGCATGGAGGCATGAGGTGGCCTGGGGGCTGGCAGCGCGCTCTCGCGGTATTGCTCGCGATCGTCGGGATGCAGCGCGTCGGCGCCCAGCCCGAAGATCTCGGGCGCGTAGGGCGCTTGCCGCAGCGGCCGCCGCCGCACGGCTTCTGGCTCAGCGACGTATTGCTTCACCGCGTCGCGTTCTTCGATGCGAAGCGCCAGACCATGCTCGGAACGATCACCTCAGGCAGCGCGAACGTGGGTTTCGTGATCCACCCGGTCTTCTCCCGCGAGCGCGGCGAGATCTATCTGCCCGAGACCTACTACTCGCGCGGTGTTCGCGGAGAGCGGAGCGATGTCGTGACGGTCTACGACGCGGCGACGCTCGAACCGTTAGCCGAAATCCCGATTCCGCCGCATCGCGGCGAGTACTTCGCGGGTGCCGCGGCCAACGCCCTCTCGGACGATGGGCGGTTTCTCGCCGTCTTCAACGTGACACCGGCGACCTCGCTGTCGATCGTGGACACGATCGCGCGGCGCTTCGTCACGGAGGTCGAGACGCCAGGCTGCAGTCTCGTCTACGGTGCAGGCGTGCGGCGCTTCTTCATGCTGTGCGCCAACGGCGAGGCGCTGGTCGTGACGCTGGATGCGACGGGCATGCCGGAGACGATCACGCGCACGACGGCGTTCTTCGACCCCGATACGGATCCCGTGATGGAGAAGGCAGTCCGGGCCGACGACCGCTGGTACTTCGTCTCCTTCGAGGGCCGCATTCACGAGGTGGACGTCTCGGGCGCGGAGCTGCAGTTCACGCGGCCATGGGCGCTGCTGGACGCCGCGGACGCGGGCTGGCGGGTGGGGGGCCAGCAGCCGCTCGCCGTCCACGCCCGATCGCGAGGGCTCTACGTCCTGATGCACCAGGGCGGTATCGATACGCACAAGGCGGCGGGCACGCAGATCTGGGTGTACGATCTGGCAAACCGCCGACGTGCCCTGCGCTTCCCGCTGGACAATCCCCTGGTGGCTTTTCTCGGGCAACAGGCAGGTCTCGCTCGGGACGGCTGGACACGGGCGCTCCTGCGTCTCGTGCTGCCGAATCCCGGGGTGAGCGCCATCCTGGTGACGCAGGACGACGAGCCGGTGCTCATCGCTGCGGCGCAGGAGCCGCCGAACCTCTCGGTGCACGATGCGCGGACGGGCGCGCTGGTCGGGGAGATCCGCGACGCAGGGCTCGCGCTCGGCCTCCTGTTCGCCCCCTGACGGTGTGAAAGTCGATTCGATGGATCCGGTGCTCGTGCTTGTCGTACGCAGCTTCACAGCTCTGGTGCTCCTGCTGGCCGCAGCGCACAAGCTGCGAGACCTCGAGGGCTTCAGGCGCATTCTCGGGGCGTATCGCCTGCTGCCCGCAGCGGCCGAGCCGGTAGCGGCCCGGCTCGTCCCCGCCCTGGAGCTCGGCTGCGCCCTGCTCCTGCTCGCCGGCTGGCCCGGCGGCGGAGCCCTCGTGGCGGCTCTGCTGGCGCTGTACGCGCTCGCGATCGGAGCGAACCTCCTGCGCGGGCGGCGCGACCTCGACTGCGGGTGCGGAGGCCCGGGCAGTCGGCAGCCGATCGCCGGCTGGATGATCCTCCGCAATGCCGTGCTGGCGCTGTGCGCCCTCGGCACGGTCGTACCCCTCGAGGCCCGGGGCTGGGCATGGCTCGATGGCGTGACCGTGCTGGCCGGCCCGCTAGCTCTGGTGGCACTCTATGCCGCGGTGGAGCGGTTGGGCGCGAATCGGGTCGTGGCGAGACAGCTGCGAGGGGCACCGTGAACGCCGCGCTGGTGGCCTCGCTCGTCCTCCTCTGGCTCGTCGTCCTCGTGCTCGCCGGCGTCACCCTGGCCCTGGCGCGGCAGGTCGGTGTGCTGTTCGAGCGAGTGGCCCCCGCGGGTGCGCTCGTGCTGCCCGCAGGCCCGGCCGTCGGAGCGGCGGCCCCGGTCCTGCGGGTCGAGGCATTGGATGGGACAACGCGGGTCATCGGCGAGTCACGACCGGACGGGCGAAGTACGCTGCTGCTCTTCGTCTCGCCGAGCTGTCCCGTGTGCAAGGAGCTGCTTCCGGCGGTCCGGAGCATGCGCGATGCGGAACGGCGGCGGGTGGAGGTGGTGCTGGCGAGCGATGGCGTGCGCGCCGAGCACGAATCCTTCGTCGAGCGGGAGCGGTTGTCGCGGATCCCCTACGTGATCTCTCCGGCCCTGGGGGTAACGTATCGAGTCGGGAAGCTGCCCTGGGCGGTGTTGATCGATGCCGAGGGCATCGTCCGCGCGAAGGGCCTGGTCAACACCCGCGAGCATCTCGAGAGCCTGCTCGAGGCGCAGGCGCTCGGTGTACCATCGATTCAGGATCATCTGGACGCTCTCGAGCGATCCGTGGGAGGCTCGGCAGCATGACGAGACAAGCCAGCTGGCTCGATCGCCTGGTCGAACGCGGGACTCGGCAGCTCGCGCGCCGGACGTCCCGGCGTGGGCTCCTCGCCCGCGCGGGTGCCCTGCTCGTCGGGGCCTCGGCCTTGCCCCTGCTCCCTGTCGCGCGGGGCACGGAGCCAGCCGGTGGTGGTAACGCCTCCCGCGTCCCGGTGCCGTCCGATGCCGGGCTCGAGGGCCCCGTGGGCGATCCGACCCGCTGCGAGTACTGGCGCCACTGTGCGATCGATGGCTTCCTCTGCGCCTGTTGCGGCGGCTCCCAGAGCACGTGCCCGCCGGGGACCGAGATGTCGCCGATCACCTGGATCGGCACCTGTCGGCATCCGGGCGACGGCAAGGACTACATCATCTCGTACAACGACTGCTGCGGCCAGGCCTTGTGCATGCGCTGCCGGTGCATGCGGACCGAGGGCGAACGGCCCGTCTACTGGGCCTCGAAGAACAACGACCTGCTGTGGTGCTTCGGCACGAAGAGCCGCGCGGTGCACTGCTCGGTCGCCATCGTGCTCGGCGTGGCGAGCGAGGCGTGAGCCCGTTGCCGTCCTGGCTCGCGGCGGTGCTCGCGCTCCTCCCGGGGGTCGCCGTGGCCGCCGAGTACGGGCCCGCCGTGCACTACGCGCTCGAGTGCCAGGGATGCCATCGCGTGGATGGACAGGGTACGCCCGGCAGCGTGCCGGCGCTCGCTGGCTTCGCGGCACGATTTCTTGCGGTGCCAGGCGGGCGGGAGTACCTCGTGCGGGTGCCCGGCGTGGCCCAGGCGCCGCTCGACGATGCCGCGGTGGCTGCGGTGCTGGAGTGGATGTTGCGTCGCTTCGATCCGGAGCATCTGCCCCCCGACCACCAGCCGTACACGCCCGAAGAGGTCGGACGACTGCGGCGCTCGCCGCTCACGGACGTGCGCGGCGAGCGGGCACGTCTCGTGGCGGCCATGGACGCGGTCCGTGGGCGGGGCGAGTGACACCGCAGTCGCGTGCCGGCGACCGACGTGCTTGTGTCCGGGGGCGAGGCGACTATGATCCCCGGCGGATGGGCGATCATCGGCCGACCCACCGCGTGCCGGAGCGCGAGGAGCTCGAGATCGAGGTGCTCGGACCGCTGCGCTACGGTTCCCCCCTGCGTTCGCGCGGCGAGGGTTTCGTCGACGAGGCCGAACGGGTTCTCGTCCCGGCCACCGAGACGGAGCTGCGGCCCTTTCTGGAGCGAGGAGCCGCCGTCCCGTCGTTCGAGCCCGCAGGGCCACGCGATCGCCTCTTCTTCGATCCCACGGCGATCACCTGCGGCGTCGTGACCTGCGGCGGTCTCTGTCCTGGCCTCAACAACGTCGTGCGATCCATCGTGCGCCAGCTCGTCTACGGCTACGGCGTGCCGCGGGTGCTGGGATTCCGCTACGGGTATGCGGGGCTCGCACCCCGGAACGGCCACGCGCCGATCGAGCTCACCCCCCAGATCGTCGACACGCTCCACGAGCAGGGGGGAACATTTCTTGGTTCGTCGCGCGGGCCGCAGGACATCGGCGAGATGGTCGAGAGCCTGGTGCGCCTGGGAGTGCGAGTGCTCTTTGTGCTCGGTGGCGATGGCGGGCTGCGCGGCGCATCCGCCATCGCCGCCGAGATCCGGCGGCGCGGTCTGCCGATCGCGGTGCGCAGCTTCGGCTTCGCGACCGCGGTCGAGGCGGCGCGCACGGTCGTGCAGGCCGCGCACGTCGAGGCGATTGCCGCCTGGAACGGGATCGGGCTCGTCAAGCTGATGGGGCGGCACGCGGGGTTCATCGCGGCCCATGCGACCCTCGCCAGCAGCGATGTGAATTTCTGCCTCATTCCCGAGCGCCCCTTCACGCTCGACGGGGAGGGCGGGCTGCTCCACGCGCTCGAGCGGCGCCTCGCCGCGAAGCACCATGCGGTCATCGTCGTGGCCGAAGGGGCAGGGCAGAACCTGTTGCGGGAAGGACCCGAGGAGTACGATGCCTCGGGCAACCTCAAGCTCAAGGACGTCGGGGTCTTCTTGCGCGATGCGATCCTCCGCCACTTCGCGGCGATCGGCACGCCGGTCACGGTGCGCTACTTCGATCCTAGCTACTCGATTCGCAGTCTCCCGGCGAATTCGCTCGACGCGCAGTTCTGCCTCATGCTGGGACAGCATGCGGTGCACGCGGGGATGGCGGGACGTACGGATCTCGTGGTGGGCTCGTGGAGCGGGCGGTTCGTCCATGTGCCGACGCGCCTCGTGACCGAGGAACGGCGCCAGCTGGACCCGGAGGGAGAGGAATGGCAGCGGGTGCTCGACACTACGGGCCAAGACACCCTGATGGGGCCGCCCGCCACGACGACGGCATCGGTGGCCTGAGACCGCTCATGCCGTGTCTGACACGAGCGCGAGCCTCCCGCATGGCGCGGGCGGGCTCCCGGGGAAAAGGTGCAGGATCGTTGGTGGTGCTCGTGGCAGTGCTTGGCACAGCCACCGGGGCCGGGAGCGGCTGTGCCAGCCGCCGCGAGACGATCGAGGTCGAGGTCGAGGAGACGATCACCACGGTCGAGACAGGCACCACGACGACCACGGGGCGCCGTGGGCCGGCACCGGGGTGGGAACGCCGGAGTGACCCGTGAGCGGAGCGCCGTCGGTCGCATGCCAGTCCTGATCGAGCGCCCGAGCCGGGTGGCCGCGGCGGGCAATGCCCCCAAGCTCATCGACGAGTACGTCGGGCGGGTGAACACGGGGACGACCGCTGTGAGCATCGCGCTGATGCGCAGCCCCTCGGGATGGATGGAGCCGGGCCAGACGCCGGCATTCGACGAGTATACGGTCGTCTTGCGGGGTATGCTGCGCGTGGAGCACCGCGGCGGAACGCTCGAGGTGCGGGCAGGGCAGGCCGTGATGGCTCGGGCGGGGGAGTGGGTGCGGTACTCGACGCCCGAGGCCGATGGCGCGGAGTACCTGGCGGTATGCCTCCCGGCCTTTTCTCCCGAGACCGTGCACCGGGAAAGCTGAGCCGCGCTGTGCGTCGCCGCCGCTTCCTCGCTGGCGTGCTCGGAGCAGGGGCCGCTGCCGGGGTGGGAGGTCTCGCCCTTCTGCAGCCGCGACGCACGACCTTCAGCGCCACGCATGGACGGTCGCGTCGCGAGCGGTTGGCCGGTTCCCGCCGGGTCGTGGTGATCGGCGGCGGTCTCGCTGGGATCACGGCGGCGCTCGATCTCGCCGGCCAGGGCTTCGCGGTGACGTTGCTCGAGCGCGGATCCGAGCTGGGGGGCAAACTCACCGGCTGGGCCATCGATGCGCTCGGGGAGCGGTTTCCGCTCGAGCACGGATTCCACGGCTTTTTCTCCCAGTACTACACGCTGGCCTCCGTGCTCGCGGACGCGGGCGCGGACCAGGCGCTGGTGCCTGTCTCGGGCTATCCTGTCTGGATCGCGGGTCGGCCGGAGGAACGCTTTGGCGACACGACCTCGCTGTTCCCGGTGAATCTCCTCGCCGTGATCGCTCGGTCGCCCGGCCTGCGCTTCGTCGATTTCCTTCGCGAGGGGCCGGGGACGTTGGAGCTGATGCGCTACGACCCGCTGCGCACCTTCGCGCAATGGGACAGCATCGACTTCCTCGCGTTCTGTCGCGAGCAGGGAGTCAACCGGCAGCTCGTGGAGACGGTCCTCGCGCCCTTCGGGAAGACGACGCTGAATCGGCTCGAGCGCCTGTCCGCGGCCGAGGCGATTCGTTTTTTCCACTTCTACTTTCTCGGGAACCCCGAGGGTCTGGGCTTCCGGGTGCTCGCGCGCGACGTGCAGACTGCCGTGCTGGGGCCGCTGCGGCGCCGCCTCGAGACCCTCGGCGTGCAGATCGAGACAGGCCGCAGCGTGAACCGGCTACTGCGCGCGGGCGAGCGAGTTCACGGGGTCGTGGTGGAGGATGGAGACGCGGGCACGGTCGTGCGGATTGCGCGAGCCGACGTGCCCGAGCACGGGTGGCTGGCGGTGCCGCGGCCGGGTGGGGCGCCGCTGTTCATGCGCTGGCGCGACGGACGAGCGGTCGCCTACGATGGGCGCTGTACCCACCAGGGGTGCCCTGTGGTGGCAGACCCGAGTAGCGGGGGGTTTCGCTGTCCCTGTCACGCGGGAACCTTCGACGAGGACGGCCAGCCCACGAGCGGTCCGCCCCGACGCCCGCTGCGGTCCCTCGCCGTCGCGATGGATGGACACGACGTGGTGGTCCGCGAGCGGCCTGGGGCGTCGGCGCGGATCCTGCCCTGCGACTACTGCGTCGTGGCCTGCGATGTGCGCGGGCTGCAGCAGCTCGTCGCTGCTTCGCAGCTCGGTGCTCCAGCGCTCGAGCGGGCGGTCGCCGGCCTCGGGACCGCTGATCCCTATGTCGTGATGCGGTTGTGGCTCGATCGCCCGGTGCGCGATGACCGCGATCCCTTTGTCACGATCTCGGGCCATGGCCTGGTCGATTCGCTGGCGATCTACTCGCGATTTCAGGAGCCGTACGTCGCATGGGCGCGACGACGGCGCGGAAGCGTCGTCGAGCTTCACGCGTACGCCATTCCTCCGGAGCGGCGTGCGCCAGCGGCAGTGCTGCGCAGCCGCTTGCTCGACGAGCTCCGTGCGCTGCTGCCCGAGCTGCGTCAGGCCCAGGTGTTACATGAGGTATTCATGGAGCACGATGACTTCACGCGCTGGGCGCCGGGCGATCATCAGGGACGCCCCGGGACCCTGACGGAGATCCCCAATCTCGTGCTGGCGGGCGATCACGTGCGCATCGGCGCGCCAGTGGCGTTGATGGAGGCGGCCGTCGCCAGCGGGCGGTTGGCGGCGAACGCGATCCGCCGCCTCGAAGGGCTCGGGGAAGTCCCGCTGACGACGGTGGCGGCGCGGGGTCCGCTCGCCTCATGGTGGTAGGCCCGGCGAGCAGAGGCGCCGAGTCCAGCACTCAGGGTGGACGCTGTGACCAGCGCCAGCCGTCGATCTCCAGTCCGCGTCGGGCGGTGTAGCCGGTTGCGGTGGAGCGGACGGTACCGTCGCCATCGACGAGTACGAAGGTGGGCAGGCCGCTGATCCCGAAGGCGGCAAAGGTGCGACGGTCGCGGTCGATGCTCACGACCTGGGGAAAGACCCCGGAATAGCTGGCGAAGAAGCGATCGAGGCGTTCCCGCGGCTCGTCGCTGATGGCCACGACGGCCGCCTTGCGCTCGCGGGCAAAGGCGTCGAGCTCGGGCAAGGCGGATTTGCAGATGCTGCACCAGGTTGCCCAGAAAAACAGCAGATGGGGTCGTCCCGCCGCCAGTGTGGCCGGGGGCACGCCCCGATACTCGTCTAGCTCCAGAGAGGGCGCAGGGCTGCCAGGCTTCGGTGGGCCAGGCAGGGCCGGCCAGCGCACGGGCATGGGCTTGGGAACGAGCGAGATCTGGACACGGTCGTCTCCCCGCAGCACCTCGAGGAGCTGGGGCTCGTCGACCCGCGAGAGCATGGTCCACTCGCGAATCTGGTCCGGTTCACGAAACGGGGCCCCGGGGGGCCCGATCACGATATCGCCGGGCCGCAGCCCGGCAGCCGCAGCCGGCGACTCGGGGTAGACGGTCAAGACGCGTGCTGCGCCCGGTTCGAGGCGAGCCCGGCTGCGGCGTTCCGCATCTGCCGCCGCGAACTGGATGCCCATCCATGCCGGTAGCACCTGGCTGGCCGCGGCGAGGTCGTCCTCGAGGCGGGGAAAGGGCTGCGGACGCGCCAGCTCCGCGCCTGGGGGTACGCCGGGCGGCGGGATCTGGATGGCCTCGCAGCGCAGCAGGGCCGCGAAGGCGTCGCGCTCGGCCGGGCTGCCCTGCCGTGCGAGCCAGGTCCGACCAGCGATTCCGAGGAGAATGTAGCGCATGCGCTGGAAGACGGCGGCACGGACTTCCATCCGGTAGGCAATGTCGCGTGCGACGGACGTCCGCTGGCGCAGGGTGGCCAGGCGCGCATGCATGGCGGCGTCGGTGCGTGTCGCCTGCCCGAGGTCGGCCAGGAGGGCCCTGGCGAGCGCGCGGCTGGCGTCCCCCGACAACCGACGGAGAGCGGCATCGGCGACCCGCGGTTGCCAGCTCGGCGCACGCGAGAGGAAGGTGTCGAGGTTGGCGCGCCGTGCGGCATCGAAGGCGCGGTCCCAGGCCTGATGGTGGCTGCGAAGCTGCTCGACCGTGGCCTCGAGCGTGGTCGACTGTTGGCGAAGCTCGGCGAGGGAGCGGGGACTGAAAAACCCGTACGCCTGGCCGAGGCGATCGAGCAAACGGATCTCGGGTTCCCAGGCCCCGGGCGTGCGCCACGCGTCGTGCAGCAGCTCTTCGACGAGATCGTCGAGCGCGCGGCCGCTCGCGGCCGCGGCGGCGGTCAGGCGGTCGCGCAACCAGACGTCGGAGCTGCGCAGGGGCACATCCGGTGTCGCGTCGGCGACGAGCGTCTCCCGGTGTGCCTCGAGGAAGTCCCCGCTGCGGGCCAGGGCGTCGAGGAAATGAAACGAGTGTCCGACGTTGTCGCGCCCGCGATTCTCCGGATAGCAGCCGTATGCGGGGCGATCGTGGGGAGAGGAGAAAAACCCGCACGTCGTCCCATCCGGTAGATCGTCCTTGCGCGCGCTGGCGAGGGTCGCGAAGCCCCCCGAGTAGCACTGCGACATCACGGTGACGACCCGCACGTCAGGGCCGAGCCGCTGCAGCAGGCTCGCGAGCTGGCGCACCGTAAGCTTGTGGTCCGGACCCCAGAGGGTGATCGCGGTATCGAGCTGGTCGCCATCGCGCGGCGCCCGGGTGCCGTGATCGGTGACATAGAGCAGGAGCGTGTCTCCCGGCTGGAGTCCGTCCGTCTCCTCGGCGAACCAGCGCTCGAGCTCGGGCAGGGTCGCGGGACGGAGCCTGGCCCCCGGGAGCGTCGAGTTGGCGAGGACCGTGGGCGTCTGGAGCGCTGCCTCGAGACGGGTCCCCTCGAGGAGCCAGAAGTCTGGCTCGGACCGTGCCTCTCGGGTGGCGAGGTCGAGACCGGGGTCCTCGCCGTCGCTGGCGAAGACCGTGATGCGCTCCGGTGGGATGGCCAGCTGACGCAGCATCGCGTGGAGATGCCGCACGTGAAGGAGGTGGGACTGGTAGTTCTGGGATGGCGAGCCGCCGCCATTGATGGCGACGACGTGGAGACGATCGAGCGCGGAGAGCGGAGCCGGAGCCGGATCGGCGCGCGGGACGCAGCAGCCGCTCGCCAGGATCCCGGACAGCACCAGAGCCAGGGCGCCACAGGATAGCGAGCGGGGGACCGGCGGACGCATGAGTGCGCCCGAAGACGTTACGCAGGCGCTCTCGATCCCGCAACCGAACCCGCCTGCGGTGTCTCAGGACATGCTGCCTATCCGATCCGCGAGGCGAACCGCGGCGACCCGTCGGCCGCCATGGCGGGCGCCGCCCGGCCGCGTGCGCGAAGGCGTCCGAGCTGTTCGCGGATCTCCGGTCCGAAGGCCACGATAAGGGCGAGGAGGGCGAGAACACCACCAACGAGCAGACGCTCGACCGTAGCCATATCCATCGTGCCGATCACGGAAGACCTCCAAGTCCGACCCAGTGGGGAGGCTACATGACTCAGATGACCCTTCGGCGTCAAGCCTGTTGCGATCTGGTGGAAAGCATGCTGTTTGCGTGGGGCGCCTCGCGCAGGGCGCTGCGTATGATGTGGTCGTCTCGGATCGTGGTCGGACTGGCTCTCGGGGGCTTCCTCGGCTGCGCAGGACCGCGTCCGCCGCTGGTGGTCTGGGGCGGTGCGACGCACGAGGTCGCCCCAGTCCTCGGCGCTGGCTCGTCTGACAGCGAAGGCCCTGTCCATGTCGAGGAGATCGGGCGGACGGCGGCTGCGAGCCTGCACCTGGTGACAGCACGGCGCGCCGAGGCGCCGCATCGCCACATGTACCACGATCTGCTCGTGACCGTTTTGCGGGGGAGTGGCACCCTGCATCTCCCGGAGAGGACAGTCCGCCTGGCGGCCGGGGATGTGGCGTTTGTCCCCCGGGGAATGGGGCACTGGTTCGAGCCAGACGCCCAAGGACCTGCTGTGGCGGCTGCGCTCTTCGTCCCCCCTTTCGATGGCACGGACAGCGAGCCCGTCGATTCAGGACGATGAGCTTCTGCGGCCCGTATCGGGCGCAATGCCACAGCGAACGCGTCGGGGACGACGTGGTGCAGCTCTGGTCGGTCGCAGATCTCGAGCGCCACGTGGATCGGCGCGCCTTGCTCGCCGCAGACGACTCCCCAGAGCCTCCCTACTGGGCACACTGCTGGAGCGGAGCCCGGGTGCTGGCAGGGGAAGTGCCGCGCGGTTGCGGTCGGGCGGTGGAAGTGGGCTGCGGGCTCGGCCTTCCTGGCCTGGTTGCTGCGCGTCGTGGCTGGCTGGTCACCTTCCTCGACCACCGACCCGAGCCCTTTCCCTTCGTGCGGGCGAGCGCACGCGCCAGCGGCTTGCCCGTGCCGCGCTGCGTTGTGGCTGACGTGCTCACGCCCGCGCTTGCCGGGGGGCGATTCGAGCTCGTGCTCGCGTCGGAGCTGGTCTACGAACGGGCGGCCTTCGCTGGCCTGGCCGAGGGCGTGAGCCGGCTGCTCGCGCCTGATGGGCTGCTGCTGCTCACCGACGCCGCACGCATCGACACGGCTGCGTTCTGGGCCGAGCTCGCAGCGTGCGGCCTGCGCCTCGAGATGAGCGAGCAGCGTGTGGAAGAGGAAGGATTCCCCCTGACCGTGCGCGTCGTACGCGGCCGGTGGGTCAGGCGGCGATCCGTCAGCTAGGTAGCCGTTCTCGCGCTCACAGCCCGTACTTTTCGATCTTGCGGTAGAGACGCTGGCGATCGATGCCGAGCATCCGGGCGGCCTCGTTCTTGTTCCCGCCACTGCGCCGCAGCGCGGCAGCGATCAGCTGCCGTTCAGCAGCGGCCAGGGTGGGCAAGCTCTCGGGCTCGCTGCCGGGCGTGGGGAGGGGTGGTGGCGATGTTCCACGCACGGCGGGCGGCAAATCCGCGAGATCGATCACATCGGCCGAGGAGAGGGCGAAGGCACGCTCGATCGCGTTCTGGAGCTGGCGAATGTTCCCGGGCCAGTCGTAGGCTGTGAGCGCGGCCATCGCCTCGGGGCTGATGCGCTTGGGGCTGACCTCGTATTGCTCGGCGTAGCGACGCTCGAAGTGCTCCACGAGCAGGGGGATGTCTTCCCGGCGCTCGCGCAGCGGTGGCAGGGCGATGTGCACGACGTTCAGGCGATAGAACAGGTCGGAGCGAAACCGTCCCGCGGCCACCTCCGTCTCGAGATCGCGGTTGGTCGCCGCAATCAGCCGGACATCCACTGGCACTGGGCGGCTCGACCCGAGCGGCGTCACCTCGCGCTGCTGCACGGCGCGGAGGAATTTCGCCTGCAGACCGAGAGGGATCTCGGCTACTTCGTCGAGGAGCAGCGTCCCGCCGGTCGCGGCGCGAAAGACGCCATCGTGATCGCTGATGGCTCCGGTAAAGGCGCCCCGGCGGTGACCGAACAGTTGGCTGTCGAGGAGGGTCTCCGAGAGCCCGGCGCAGTTCACGGCGATGAATGGTCCGTCGCGCAAGGCGCTGCGCTCGTGAATCGTGCGCGCCACGAGCTCCTTGCCCGTCCCGCTCTCGCCCGTGAGGAGGACCGTGCTCTTGTTCTGGCTGACCGCCTCGATGAGCCGATAGACCTCCTGCATGGCCGCGCTCTGGCCGACAATTTCCGCGAACCCCTGCAGCACGGCGAGCTCTTTTCGGAGCCGTCGGTTCTCCTGGCGCAGGGCCTGCATCTCGAGCACGCGCTCGAGCGTCTGGAGGATCTCTTCCGGCCGGGCATCCTTGATGAGATAGTCGGCCGCCCCGAGTTTCATGGCCTCGACCGCTGACTCGATGGTGCCGTAGCCGGTCAGGACGATTGCCGCCGCGGGGACGCGGCGCTCGTG
>Ga0308414_1000520_pt1 | contig 24539 bp, 25 predicted proteins | sample HotsprSampleOS50_FD_205667 | JGI IMG/M metagenome (GOLD analysis project Ga0308414, IMG submission 205667) | Hot spring phototrophic mat microbial communities from Octopus Spring, Yellowstone National Park, Wyoming, United States - 20090730_OS50 ...
TTGCTGGAGGCGATCTCCGGACTCGCCGCCGCCTTCCCCACAGGCGAACTCGCGCACGCCGCCGCCCGCATCAGCGAAGCCTACCGGCGCGGACTGCCCCTGCGGCTCGACACGCCCCTTCTCCGGGCCGCCTACGCCGCCACGCGGCTTCCCGCGACGTACGCGGCGCTCACGCGCGCGGCCGCGGAGCTCCCTTTCACTCCGGAATCCTGGCTCGACCTCGGCGCCGGCCCGGGGGCGGCCGCATGGGTGGCGCCTTGCCTGGCGACGCTGGTCGACGAAAACCCGCACTGGGACGACCTGCGCCCGGCCCGGCGCATCTGCGCCGATCTGGCCCGGCTGCCCGGCCTTCAGGCTCACGATGTGGTGAGCCTCTGCTATGTGTTGAACGAGCTGCCCCCGCCGGCGCGGCCCAAACTGCTCGACGAAGCCTGGCGGCTGGCAGGCAAGGCCCTGATCCTGGTCGAGCCTGGCACGCCGCAAGGCTTCCAGCTTTTGCTCGAGGCGCGGCGCCAGCTTCTGCAAGCCGGCGCGCGCCTGCTCGCGCCCTGCCCCCACGGGCGCGAATGTCCGATGCAAGGCGCCGACTGGTGCCATTTCGCCGTGCGGGTGGAGCGGTCGCGGCTGCACCGGCAATTGAAGGGCGGCTCGCTCGGCTATGAGGACGAGAAGTTCTGCTATCTGACCGTGCTCAGAGAAGACGCCCCGCGCCCCGCGGCGCGCATTCTTCGCCATCCCGAGGTGCGCCCCGGACGGATCGGACTCACGCTGTGCGCTCCGCAGGGCGTCGAGCGCCAGGCGGTGCGGCGGCAGGACGCACTGTGGAAGCAGGCGCGCAAGGCCAATTGGGGCGATCCCTGGCCTCCTGCCAACGAAGGGGTCAGCGAATGACCGCGCTCGCCCTCGCCGCCGCCGCTCTGGCCTTGCAGCCGGCGCCCGGCGCCGGCGTCGCCTCCGTCATCCGCTCGCTCGAGCAGCGCTACAACCGCGCTGCCACGCTGCAAGCGCGGTTCGAACAAACCCATCTGGTGGCCGGACGGCCAAGGCGTGTGGAGTCCGGTGTCTTGATCCTCCGCAAACCGGGGCGCATGCGCTGGGAATACGACCGTCCGGCGGGCAAGCTGTTCGTGTGCGACGGCACGTGGGTCTGGCTCTACTCGCCGGGCGCGCAGCAGGTGGAGCGGGCGCGGCTCAAGGAGGCGGATGATTTCAGGGCGCCGCTGGCCTTTCTGCTGGGCAGGCTGGACCTGCGGCGAACCTTCTCGGCATTCGAATTGTCGGAACAGGACGGCGCCACTCTGCTGTCCGCCTGGCCAAAGAGCAACCGGCTGCCCTTCTCGCGCGTGGACTTCTTTCTGGGCGCGGATGCGGGCATCCAGCGGCTGGTGATCCACCAGTTGGATGGAACGGCAATGGAGTTTCGTTTCTCGGCCGAACAGCGAAACGTGTCTGTACAGGATTCTTCATTCCGGTTTCAACCTCCGCCGGGTCTTCCGGTGGTGGAAACGGAACCGTAACGCCTCAAACCGGCCCGAGATACCTAGTACTGAAGCAGTCGCCGCCCTGTGGATATCTGCGTGTATCTGATTGACCGGCGTACAAAAAAGTACTTAGATGGAGGAAAGGCCAGGCTGTGGCAGAGAAACGGCGATCTCGAAGATTTGACTTGCGCCTGCCCGTCGAAGTGTTCAAGATCGGCGACCGGCAGGCGACGCTCCGGCTACAGACCCGGAACATCAGCTCCCGGGGGGCTCTGATCGAGGACCCCGATGAGAAGCTGGGAAAGGGGGAGTTGCTGGAGTTTTTCATCTACCTGCCGTCTTTGGAAGAGGGGGTGGAGGTGAGGATTCATTGCCGGGGCGCCATTGTGCGGCGGGACCGCGTCCGGCAGTGCAGCGCCGCCATGTTGCAGCGTTACGAGTTCGAGCGGGTGGCGCGCCGGGCCGCCTCGGTGGCAGGGTAATCGCGTCACGCCCGGTTGACGCAAGCAGCCGCCTGCGTTACCCTTGCAAAGAAAAGGCGAAGAGGCGGCGATGAACCTCAGTCTGGATTTTCCCGATCCCAACCGCGACGACGCGCTCGGTCTCTCCAAACGCGCCGATCTGTCCGCCGCCGTGGCGCGGCTGCAGACGTGGATGCAGGAACCGAATTCGCCCGTGCGCGCCATTCGCCACCAACCGGCTCAGCCGGGGCGGTTCGAGGACATTCCGGAAGAGGTGGCGCCGGCGGTGAGGCGCGTGTTGCGGGAGCGCGGCATCCGGCAATTGTATTCGCATCAGGCGGCAAGCTGGCGGGAGCTGCAGGAGGGGGCGCACATCGCCGTGGTGACGCCCACGGCGAGCGGCAAGACGCTGTGCTACAACCTCGCCGTGCTGGACCGCCTCAGCCACGACCCGGAAACGCGCGCGATGTATCTGTTCCCGACCAAGGCGCTCGCCGAGGACCAGCTCCACGAATTCCACTCCACGGTGGAAGCCATGGGGGCGGACTTCCGCGCCTTCACCTACGACGGCGACACCCCGCAGGATGCGCGGAAGCAGATCCGCGAGCGCGCCAACGTCGTGCTCACCAACCCGGACATGCTCCACGCCGGCATCCTGCCGCACCACACAAAATGGGCCAAGCTGTTCGAGAACCTCCGCTATGTGGTGATCGACGAGCTGCACACCTACCGCGGCGTCTTCGGCAGCCATCTGGCGAACGTGATCCGGCGGCTCAAGCGCATCTGCGCCTTCTACGGCTCCGCTCCGCAGTTCATTTGTTGTTCGGCGACCATCGCCAACCCCGCCGAACTGGCTTCGGCGCTCACCGGCGAGCCGTTCACGCTGATCGCCGACAACGGGGCGCCGGGCGGCGAAAAGTACTTCGTGTTTTACAATCCGCCAGTGGTGAACCGCCAGTTGGGCATCCGGCGGAGCTATCTGAACGAGACGCGGCGCCTGGCTGCCGAGCTGGTGCTGCGCGGGCAGCAGACGCTCGTGTTCGCCAACAACCGGCTGGCGATGGAGGTGCTCGTCAAATACCTGAAAGACGCTTGCGCGCAGCCGCCGGCGGGCGCGGATTCGGTGCGCGGCTACCGCGGCGGCTATCTGCCGCGGGAGCGGCGCGAGATCGAGCGCGGCTTGCGCGAAGGCGGGATCCGCTGCGTGGTGGCGACCAACGCGCTGGAGCTGGGCGTGGACATCGGCTCGCTCGACGTGGTGGTGCTGGCCGGCTATCCGGGCAGCATCGCCAGCACCTGGCAGCGGGCGGGGCGCGCCGGGCGCAGGCTGGGCACGGCGCTGGCGCTGCTGGTGGCTTCCAGCGCCCCGCTGGACCAATACGTGGTGGAGCACCCCGAGTTCTTCTTCGAAACGCCGCCCGAGCACGCGCAGGTGAACCCGGACAACCTTGAGATCCTCATCAGCCACCTGAAGTGCGCCGCCTTCGAGCTGCCCGTGAAAGACGGCGAGCGCTTCGGCCCGCACGAGACGGATGAGCTGTGCCGCTACCTGGCCGAGCTGGGCGTGGTGCACCACTCGGCCGGCGCCTGGCACTGGGTGGCCGACTCCTACCCGGCCGACGCCATCAGCCTGCGCTCGGTGACCAGCGACAATTTCGTCGTCATCGACATCACCGGCGAGGAGCGCGTCATCGGCGAGGTGGCTTTCCCGGCGGCGCTGACCGAACTGCACGAGAAGGCCATCTACCTGCACGAGGCGCGCCAGTACCAGGTCGAGCGGATGGACTACGGAGGCCGCAAGGCCTACGTGCGGCAGGTCGAGTGCGACTACTACACCGACGCCATCGACTACACGCAGGTGAAAGTGCTGGAAGAGTTCGCCGGGAAGCCGGTGGCCGCGGCGGAAGCGCGCCACGGCGAAGTGCGCGTCAACCGGCAGATCGTCCGCTTCAAGAAGATCAAGTTCTACACCAACGAAAATGTCGGCGCGGGCACGCTGTCGCTGCCCGAGCAGGAGATGCACACCACCAGCTTCTGGCTCCACTTCCCCGCCGCCTTCTGGCAGCCCTTCGGCCACCTCACCCCGGCCGAGCGGCTCAACGGGCTCACCGGTCTGGGCCACGCCTTCCGCACGGTCGCTTCCCTGCTGCTGATGTGCGACCCGCGCGACCTTGGCGTGTCGATCACGGAGGAGATCGCCCCGCCGGTGGCCTGCTTCGAGCCCAATCTCCACCTCTATGACAACTGCCCCGGCGGCATCGGGCAGAGCGCGCCTCTTTACGAAATGGCGGAGCGCCTGATCGCCGGCGCGCGGGATCTGATCAGCCGCTGCGGGTGCGAGCACGGCTGCCCCGCCTGCACCGGCCCCGCCGGAGAGACCGGGCAGGGCGCCAAACAGGCGGCGCTGGAGATTCTGGCCGCGCTTGCCGGCGGCGCTCCGCACGCGCAGTCGGCGGCTGGACTATCCTGAGAAAGACCCTGTGATCACGACCGTAGCGCCCGTTCCTCCCTCTTCCCGCGACGCCGCAAGCGCTCCGTGCGCCCGGGGGGATTCCCGCTGATGGAAGCTTCGATCGGAACGCCGCTGCTGTGGGCGGGGTTCACGCTGCTTGTGCTGCTTCTGCTGGCGCTCGACCTCGGCGTCTTCCACCGCCGCGTCCATGTCATCCATGCCCGCGAGGCGCTGTTGTGGTCGGTGTTCTGGATTTGCCTGGCCTTGGTGTTCAACGTCGGGGTCTATTTCTGGTTCGGCCACAGGCACGCGCTGGAGTTTTTTACGGGCTACGTGATCGAAAAGGCGCTGTCGGTAGACAATATCTTCGTTTTCGTGGTGATTTTCACCTATTTTGCCGTGCCGCAGGAGCTGCACCACCGCGTGCTCTTCTGGGGCATCGTCGGCGCGCTTGTGCTGCGGGCGGCCTTCATCCTCGCCGGCGCCGCCCTCATCCAGTCCTTCCACTGGGTGATCTATGTCTTCGGCGCCTTCCTGATTTTCACCGGCGTGAAGCTCTTTCTGGACCGCGGCTCGGAGGTGCACCCGGAGAAAAACCCCGTTTTCCGCCTGTTCCGGCGGTTCGTGCGGAGCGTGGACGGCTACCGCGGCGCGCATTTCATTGTCAGGGAAAACGGGGTGAAATACGCCACCCCCCTGCTGCTCGTGCTGGTCTGCATCGAAGCCACCGACGTGGTCTTCGCCCTGGATTCGATCCCCGCCATTTTCGCCATCACGCGCGATCCGTTCATCGTGTACACCTCCAACATCTTCGCCATTCTCGGACTTCGCGCCCTGTATTTTCTTCTCGCCGGGATCATCCCGAAGTTCCGCTTCCTGCGCGTGGGGCTGGCCGTGGTGCTCGTCTTCGTCGGCATCAAGATGGTGATCGAAGGCTTCTACGAGATCCCCATCGTGCTCTCGCTGCTGTTCATCCTCGTGGTTTTGACGTCGTCGGTGGTGCTGAGCTGGATGATCCCGGAGAGCAAACCGGCAGGGGAAATCCCCGGGCGCCGCGATTGAGCCGCCTCTCGCCGGCCAGCAATCGTGTAGGATGTCGGCCAGAGCCATGAAACCCCTCTCTCTGCTCTTCCTCTTCTGCGCCCTGCTCGGCGCGCAAACCTGGACGCCCCTGTTCGACGGCAAGACGCTCGACGGTTGGGAGGTGTGCAACGGCTACGCCACCTACAAAGTGGAAAACGGCGCCATTGTCGGCACTACCGCCGAAGGCAGCCCCAACAGCTTCCTGTGCACGAAGCGCGAGTACGGCGACTTCATCCTCGAGCTCGAGACCATGACCGATCCTGCGCTCAACTCCGGCATCCAGATCCGCTCCCGCCGCTATCCGGACGAAGGCCCCGTCCAGGTCTTCGAAAACGGCAAATGGGTCTCCCGCAAGGTGCCGAAAGGGCGCGTCTACGGCTATCAGGTCGAGATCGCCAACGAGAAGTCGGGCTCCTCCGGCGGCATCTACGACGAGGCTCGCCGCGGCTGGCTGCACAACATCGCCTCCGACCCCGCGGCTTCCAAAGCCTTCAAGGACAACCAGTGGAATCACTACCGCATCGAGGCGCGCGGCGACACGATCCGCGTGTGGGTCAACGGCGTGCCTTGCGCCCATCTCACCGACCCAATGGACCAGAGCGGCTTCATCGCCCTGCAGGTGCATTCCTACAAGGGCGAGAAACCCGCGCAGGTGCGCTGGCGCAACATCCGCATCCAGGACCTGGGACGCCACGAGTGGCGCCGCATCTGGGACGGCAAAACGTGGTCCGGCTGGAAACATAACGGCGCCGGGCTGGCCGAAATCGCCGACGGCGCTTTCCGCCTGCGCTCGAAGGACGACGACCCGCGCATCGCCATGGTGCTCAGCGAGCGCAGCTTCCGCGACCTGACGCTGCGGCTGAAATTCAAAATTCTCAAGGGAAATTCCGGCGTCTTTGTGCGCACCGATCCCGAAAATTACGCCGCTTATGAAGTGGAAGTGGACGCCGAAGCCCGCACCGGCGGCTTCTGGGAAACCGGCCCCAACGGGCGCAAGTGGGTCACCGGCCCGGAAGACAACGCCGCCGTCCATGCCGGCGAGTGGAACGAGATGACCGCTTCGCTCCACGGACACCGCATCGTCTTTCACATCAACGGCGTCAAGACGCTCGAGCTGCCCAACGACACCGCCGGGCGGCTGGAAGGCGTCATCGGCCTGCAGGCGCACGGCGCCAAGCGGCCGACCGAGGTCTGGTTCAAGGACATCGAGATTCTGGAGCCGGCCAGGTAGTCCGCAAGACAGCCTGGAGTCCTGAAACCGGTCGGCGCACGCAGCTGAAACCGCCGGTTCTGCCGGAGCGCAGCCGCTCAGCGTTGTTTGCGCCCGCCCGCAGAGGCCCGCATCCGTCCTGCGCGCGCCTCGCAGCGCCGCCAAGGCTCGCGTATGATGAAACGCATGTTGCGCAGGACGTTTCTGGGATCAGCCGGCGCCGCAGCCCTCGCGGCCGGGCAGGCGCCGAGGATGGAAGAACTCAAGCAGGCGGCTGCGGAGATGGTGGAAGGCCGGCGCAAGCTGACACAGGAGATGGTGGACTCGATCTATGCGTTCGGCGAGCTGGGCTACCAGGAGTTCGAGACGTCGAAATACGTCACCGGGATTCTGGAAAAGCACGGCTTCCGGGTGACGCACGGCGTCGCCGGCATGCCCACGGCATGGGTGGCCGAGTGGGGGCAAGGCGGCCCGGTGATCGGCTTCATGGCCGACATCGACGGGCTGCCGGAGACTTCCCAAACGCCGGGCATTCCGTGGCAGCAGCCGCTGGTGGAGGGCGGGCCCGGCCACGGCGAAGGCCACAACGCCGGGCAGGCGGTAAACGTCACCGCCGCGCTGGTGGTGCAGGAGCTGATGCGCCGCCACGGCATCCGCGGCACGCTGCGCGTCTATCCCGGCGTGGCCGAAGAGCTGATCGGCAGCCGCACCTACATGGTCAACGCCGGACTCTTTCGCGACCTGGACGTGATGCTGAGCTCGCACATCTCGTCGGAGTTCGGCACGAGCTACGGGTCCGTCGGCACGGGGCTGGTGAGCGTGGAGTACACTTTCCGCGGCCGCAGCGCGCACTCGGCCGGCTCGCCGTGGGCGGGGCGCAGCGCGCTGGACGCGGTGGAGCTGATGAACATCGGCTGGAACTACCGGCGCGAGCACTTGCGGCCCGAGCACCGTTCGCACTACGTGATCACGCAGGGCGGCGACCAGCCGAACGTGGTGCCGCCGGTGGCGCGGGTCTGGTATTACTTCCGCGAGTGGGACTATCAGCGGATCAACGAGCTGCACGAGACCGGCACGCGGATCGCCCGTGCCGCGGCGATGATGACCGACACAGAGATGAGCGAGCGCACGCTGGGCGCCGCCTGGCCCGGGCATTTCAACAAGCCGCTGGCGGAAGCGCTGTTTGCCAACATCCGGCGCGCCGGGATGCCGCAATGGTCGGAAGCCGACCAGGCGCTGGCTCGCGCTGCGCAGCGCGAGCTGCAGGTGAAGGAGGAAGGGCTCAAAACAGAGTTGACTGAACTGCGCCCGCCCGACCCCTCGCGCCGCAGCTACGGCTCGGACGACATTGCCGAAGTCGGCTGGAACGTCCCCACCGTGGTGCTTCGCTTCCCGGGCAACATCCCGGGCATGATCGGCCATCACTGGTCGAGCGGCATCTCGATGGCGACCCCGATTGCGCACAAGGGGGCCACGGCAGGCGCGAAGGCGCACGCGATGACGGCGCTGGATCTGCTGTTGAATCCCGAACTGCTGGCAGCGGCGAAGCAATACTTCGCCGAGCAGACGAAGGAGACGAAGTGGCAATCGCTGATCCCGGTGGAGCAGAAGCCTCCCGTCGACCTGAATCGCGAGCGGATGGAGAGGTTCCGCCCGCAGATGCGGAAGTTCTACTACGACCCGGCGCGGTATGCGACCTACCTTGAGCAGCTCGGCGTGGCCTACCCGACGGTGAAGAAGCCGTGAAGCAACGCCTGCCGGCCATCGATGCGCTGCGCGGGCTGATCCTCGTGCTCATGGCGCTCGACCACGCCTCGCTGCTTCTGGCCCGCGTGCACCCCTTCGAGATGTGGGACCAGCCCCTGCCCTCTTACGGCAGTCCTTCGTGGTTCTTCACGCGCTGGCTCACGCACCTGTGCGCCCCGGGATTCTTTCTGCTGATGGGCGCGGGCATGGCGCTGCTGGCGGATGCGAGAAGCGAAGCCGGCTGGGACGCGGCGCGCGTGCGGCGGTTCTTCCTGCTGCGCGGGGCGGTGCTCGTGCTGGTCAGCTACGCCTTCGAAGTGGCGCCGATGGCGCTGATGGCGCGCGCGGGACAGGAGGCGATGCCCGTGGCGCCGGTGGTTCTGGGCGTTCTGGTGACGCTGGGCCTGAGCATGATGCTGGCGGGCGCGCTCGCGGGACTCGCCACGCGGTGGTGGTTTGTGCTCGGTGCTTTGTGTGTGCTCGCGCCCAGCGTGATGTTGCCTCAGATGAGCGCGGAAGCAGCGGGAGGCTCCCTTGCCCTGCTGCTGATCGCGCCAGGCCAATCAACCCTTGTCACCAGCGGATATCCGTTTCTGCCGTGGTTTGGCATCTGCGCGCTGGGAGTTGGCTTCGGGCGACTGTTGCGCCTGGATGCCGCGCGAACTCTCCGCGCCGTCCTCCCTGCCGGGCTTGCGCTCATCCTTCTGTTCGCCGTGGTGCGCGCCGGCGGCGGTTTCGGCAACCTGCGGCTGGCGGACGGCACGGGATGGATGGCGTGGCTCACGGTGGTGAAATACCCGCCGAGCCTCGCGTTCACTTCGCTGATGCTGGGGCTGGATCTGGTCCTGTTGTGGTGGCTCGACCGGTCAAGAGGGCGGCTGGCGGGTCTGGTGCGGGCGCTGGCGGTGTACGGGCAGGCGCCGCTCTTTTTCTACATCGCCCACTTCTATCTGTTCGGCACGCTGTCCATGCTCGCGTTCCGGCACAGCGCCGCGCCGCAGTGGCTGCTGTATCCGCTTTGGCTGGCGGGGGTGGCGCTGCTGTACTACCCATGCCTGAAGTTCCGCGGCTTCAAGCAGAGGCAGCCCCCCGCTTCCCTGTGGCGGATGCTGTGAGCCTCACTCGTACTTGAGTTCGCTGCCCAACAGGCTGTGGGGGATGGCGAACACGACCATCATGACCATGGCCGCGGCCAGCACCCAGGCTCCCGCTTTTTCCGGCGCGCGGCGCAGCCTGAGCCATGCGATGAGCCAGCCGAGCAACGCCACGGCGGTCTTGTTGTCGGTCAAATCCGTGCCGAACGGCCATCCGGTCCAGTAAGCTCCGAAAGCGTATTTCTGCACCAGAGGCCCAAGGAGGAATCCGCCCGCCGCAAGCAGGACAAGAGTCCAAAGCACCAGGCGGCCATATCCCGGCGACGGGCGGAAATATTCGAGTCCGGCGCGTGTGCCCACGAGCATGGACCCGAACATGGCGATAACGTGCAGCACCAGCACCGCCAGCGGCACTTCCCCCCGAAAGCGGATGATGACAGGCTCGCCGCCCAGCGTGACGCGTTCATTGCCATCCTGAAGAACCACGCGGTAAGCCAGCTTGCCCGCGGGCGGCTGTTGGGGCAGGCGTCCCACGAGGCTGCCGCCGTCGCGGGCCATCTCGACATAGGTCCACTCGTCGCGGCTCTTGTGGCGCTTCCACGCCAGCGTCCCGGTGGTCTGCGGCGACGCGGCGGGCACGCGCACTTCCGCATCGCCGCCGGCCATGCTCCGCGGCAAGCGGTACCGGATCTCCTGTCCGGCGAGCGTGACTTTGCCGCGCTTGGGATGCGTGGGGCCAGTGAGCCGCTGGTAGACGGCCGAGGCGGCGGTGATCAGGAAAGCCAATATCCAGAGGACAACCGGGCGGCGCATGCAGCCCTATTCTTTCAGAATCCGTTCGAAGTCCGCACGCGTGAGCCGCATGGTGAGCCACTCCTGCAGCCGCTGCGCGCCGAAGCGCTCGTAGAAATCAAGTGCGGTGCGGTTCCAGTCCAGCACCACCCACTCCATGCGCCCGCAGCCGCGGCGTTCGGCTTCCTCCACCATGCGGCGGAACAGCGCCGCGCCCGCGCCGCGGCCCCGGAACTCGGGCCGCACGAAGATGTCTTCCAGATAGAGCGTGGGCAAAGCAAGAAAGCTGGAATAGGTTTCGAGCACGAGCGCGTACCCGGCTGCCTCGCCGTCCACGAACACGAGCCACGCCTCCAGCCGCGGCTTGTCGCCGAAAATGTCGGCCACCAGCCGCTGTTGCGCGGCCTCGTCCGGCGGCTCCAGCTTCTCGTACTCGGCCAGACCCCGGATCAGGCCCAGCAAAACAGGCGCCTCATGGGGGCGCGCGCGGCGCACTTCGGGCATATCGAGTATCAGTGTAGCGGCCTCAGAAGCCGGTTCTCAGCCCTTGATCACGCCCATCGGACGGAGCCGGGCCACCTTCCGCGCCAGCCCGGCGCGGTGCACCGTCTCGATCACTTCGTCCACGTCCTTGTAGGCTTCCGGGACCTCTTCGATGATGCCGTCGCGGGTTTCGCTGCGCACCAGGATGCCGCGCTTCTCCAGTTCGCGTTGCACGGCGCGGGCGTCGCGCCCGTGTTTGGCGGCATGCCGGCTGAGCAGCCGCCCCGCGCCGTGGCAGACGCTGCCGAAGCTCTCCCGCATCGCGCCTTCGCAACCGGCCAACACCCAGGAGGCGGTGCCCATGCTGCCGGGAATCAGCACCGGCTGGCCCGCCGGGCGGTAATCGGAGGGGATCTCCGGGTGGCGCGGCGGAAACGCGCGGGTGGCGCCCTTGCGGTGCACCAGCACGTCCACAGCGCGCCCTTCGTACTCGTAGCGCTCCCGTTTGGCGATGTTGTGGCAGACGTCGTAGACCAGCCCCAGACGCGCGCGCTTGCCGAACACTTTCTGGAACGAGCCGCGCACGAAATGCAGAATCGCCTGGCGGTTGGCCCAGGCGAAATTCGCCGCCGCGCGCATGGCTTTCAGGTACGCCTGCCCCTCCGGGCTCTGAATGGGCACGCAGGCCAGTTGCCGGTCCGGCAGCGTGATGCCGTATTTCTTCATCGCCGCGCCCATCTGCGCCAGAAAGTCCGTGCAAACCTGATGGCCCAGCCCGCGCGACCCGCTGTGGATCAGCACCACCACCTGGCCTTCTTCGAGGCCGTAGCAGCGGGCCGCTTCCTCATCGTGGACCTTCTGCACGAACTGGATTTCCAGGAAATGGTTGCCGCTGCCGAGGGTGCCGATCTGCGGCCGCCCGCGCTCTTTGGCCCGCGCGCTCACTTCGCCCGCGTCCGCCCCGGCGAGCCGGCCGCGCTCCTCGCAATGCTCGATATCGGACGGCTCGCCGTAGCCGTGCCCGGCCATCCATGGGGCGCCTTGCTCGAGGATCTGGTTCAACTGCTTCTCGCTGATGTCGAGATGGCCTTTGCCGCCGACGCCGCAGGGAACGTCGCGGAAGACCTGGTCGACAAGCTCCTTCAGCCGCGCGCGCACTTCGTCTTTTTCGAGATTCGTGCGGATCAGCCGCACGCCGCAATTGATGTCGTAGCCCACCCCGCCGGGGCTGACGACGCCGCTGTCCCAATCCATCGCCGCCACGCCGCCGATCGGGAATCCGTAGCCCTGATGGATGTCCGGCATCGCCAGCGACGGTCCGACGATGCCGGGCAGGCAGGCGACGTTCATCGCCTGCTCGAGCGCGCGGTCTTTCTCGACCTGTTCGAGAATCGCGCCGCTGGCATAGAACAGCACGCCGGTGCGCATGCCGGGGCGCGCGCTCTTCGGAATCCGGTGGCGGACTTCGTCGACGTGTTCGATCTGCATGTCAGATGTCGAGGAAGACCTCGGCCTCCCACACGCCATTTTGCTCACGGATGGCAAGCTGGTGGAAGGTGGCGGCCTTGATCACGATGCGCGGCGGGTGGCGCGCGTCGTCGCGCGCCTCGCCCCAGGCGGCGGCGGTCACGGAATCCCCATTGAACACGGGATCCTCGAACCGCGCGGGCAGGAAGCGCTCGCCGTCCAGCAGCCACAGCACTTCGTTCAGCCAGTTGATGAAACGGTCTTCCAGAGTGGCGCCGTCGCAGCGGAGGAGGCGCTTCTCCCGCGCCTCGGCGCGCGCCCTGTCCACGGCGATGGCGACCAGCGCCTCGGCGGCGCGCGCGAAGAGCTGCCCGAGGCTTGCGGCGCGGACGCGGAAACCCGTGTCTGCCGTATGCTCGAGCAGCTCGTACTCCGCCATCGCGTTCTACGCCCCGAGGTGCTTCTCCAGAAACGGAAAGCCCAGCTTGCCCGAAAACTGGTGCCCCGCTTCGAAGACCTCATGGCCGATCCTGTCTTCGGCGCCGAAGACGCGATAGACCTCCTGCACCTTGCCGAACGAGAAGCGGAACGCGTCGATCGGGAAGATGTCGTCCTTCGTGCCGGACTCGCAGAACAGCGGCCGCGGCGCGATCAGCCCGGCGACGTCGTACATCTCGCACCAGTGGAGGATGCCGGGCACGTAGTTGTCGATGCAGTGCGAGAGGCTGAAGATGGAGTCGCGGAACGTGTTGAGGTAACCGCTGATGAGCGCCGCCGAGATGCGCGGCTCCAGCGCCGTGCCGAACGTCGTGATCGTGCCTCCGCCGCTGATGCCCATCAGCCCGACGCGGCGCGCATCCACTTCCGCGCGCGTTTCCAGGTAATCCACCGCGCGCATGATGTCGTAGACGCGCCAGCCGATCATGGTCTCGCCCAGCAGGAGCGCCGCCCCGGCGGCGGGCTGGCAGGAGGACTGCCCGAGCCCGCGGCGGCGGCTGGCCGGATCGCGGCGGCAGCCGAAGCCGAGCGGCTCGATGGCGAACGCCGCAAAGCCGCGCTCTGCCGCCTGCACCGCGAAATCGAACTGGTACGGGCCCTTGGCAGTGCGGTCCTGGCCTTTCTCGTCGATGCCCGCGATGTCGTCGGCGCCGCGGCCGTGCCCGGGCACGCAGATCAGCGCGGGGCGCGGCTGCGGGCGGTCCTTCGGGACCAGGAAGTAGCCGAACACGCCGAGGCCCGGGCGCGATTCGAAGATGACGCTCTCGCGCGTGTAGGCGGCGAATTCCTTCTTCTCGAGGATCTCGGCGCGCAACGGCGTGCGCGGCGGGAACCCGCCCAGCAGCTCCGTCAGCCTGGCGCGCAACTGCCGCTGCCACGCTTGCGCCTCGCGGCGGTTGCGCGCCCGGAAGCCGAGCCGGCGCGGCATCTCCTCGTAGCGCTTCCTCGTCCAGGCCAGCGAGTCGAACGAGTCCGCCGGATAGCGGCCCTCGTGGTTCTGGAGCGCGCCGCGGTAGGCCGGCGGTTGCTGCGCGCGGGCTTTGCGGCTCGAGGATGCGGCGGCAGCCGCCATGGCGAGGTCTCTTCGCGTGATCACACGATCAGAAATAGCACTTCCCGCGGGCCGCCGGAGCGCATCATGCCTCGCGCCACTCGGCTTCGTGGAAGCCCAACAGGATCTTCGGGCCGCGCACAAGGATGGGACGGCGGATCAGGTTCGGGTTCTCGCTCATCAGGCGCAGCGCCGCCGCGCGCGGCGGCGGATCCGTTTTCATGCCCATCCGCCGGTAGAGCTCGTTCCTGGGGTTGAGGAACTCGCGGTAATCGCGCTTGCCGATGAGCCGGTCGAGTTCGTCCACGCTCAGCCCCTTGGACAGATCCACGATCTCCGCCTCCACTCCCTGCCGGGCCAGGAAACTCCCGGCCTTGCGGCAGGTGGTTCAGGTGGGCTTGGTGTAGAACTTCGGTGTTTGGGGCACGACGGTTCTCAATACCTCGGCACTTGCGGATCGATCTGGCGGCTCCAGAGATCGATGCCGCCGATCAGGGAAGCGCACTGCTCCACGCCCTGCCGCCGCAGCCACTCCACCACGCTGAGGCTGCGCACGCCGTGGTGGCAATAGACGATCAGCATGGCGTCATCGGCGGCCGCCTCCAGCTCGGCAAGCCGCTGCGGCACGGTGTGCATGGGGATCAACTGCGCCCCGTCGATGCGGGCGATCTGATACTCGTGCGGCTCCCGCACGTCGATGAGCCGCGCCTTGCCTTCGCTCAGCAGGCGGCGCGCCTCCTCGGGCATGATTTCGAGGGAGAGAACGGGATCACTGCTCATACCGCGGGGTTCTCAAGAAGCCGATTCTAGCGTAAAATCGGAGTGTGACGCGGACACCCGCCGCCATGCGGCCCTTCCTGTTCGCCTGCGATTAGGCCCCTCCCGCCCGCCGTCTGCCATCAAAGCCTCAGATTTCTGCTCACAGGGAGAGACGCCGATGTCCACCATGATCCGCCCCGACTTGCCCCATATCCTGACAGAACTGCCCGGTCCCCGGGCGAAAGCCATCGTGGAGCGCGACCACGCGGTGATGAGCCCGTCCTACACGCGCAGCTACCCGTTCGTGATCGAGCGCGGGGAAGGCGCCATCGTCACGGACGTCGACGGCAACCGCTTCCTCGACATGAACGCGGGCATCGCGGTGGTCGCCACCGGACACTGCCACCCGCGCGTCGTCGAAGCCATCCGCCGGCAGGCGGAGCGCTTCCTCCACATGTCCGGCACGGACTTTTACTACGAGAACATGGTGGCGCTGGGCGAGCGGCTGGCCAAGCTGGTTCCCGGCGGGGGTCCGCGGCGCGTCTTCTTCGGCAACTCCGGCGCGGAGGCCATCGAGTGCGCGCTGAAGCTGGCGCGCTACTCGACGCGGCGGGACAAGTCCATCGCGTTCCTCGGCGCGTTTCACGGGCGCACGATGGGCGCGCTGTCGCTCACTGCTTCCAAGACCGCCCAGCGCGAGGGCTTCGCGCCGCTGTTTCCCGGCGCCACGCACATCCCCTACGCCTACTGTTACCGCTGCGCCTACAACCGCACGCCCGACACCTGCAACGTCGAGTGCGTGAAGGTGATCGAACAGGAGCTGTTCCGCACCATCCTGCCGGCTTCTGAAACCGCCGCCGTGTTCGTCGAACCCGTGCAGGGAGAGGGCGGCTACGTGGTGCCGCCGCAGAAGTTCTTTGACGAGCTGCAGGCCGTGTGCCGGCGGCACGGCATCCTGCTCGTCGCCGACGAGGTGCAGAGCGGCATGGGGCGCACGGGCAGGATGTTCGCTTCCGAGCATTTCGGACTGGAGCCGGACATCGTCGCCATCGCCAAGGGCATTGCCAGCGGATTGCCGCTCGGCGCCACCGTGGCGCGCGCCGAATTGATGGCGTGGAAACCCGGCGCCCACGCCTCCACGTTCGGCGGCAACCCGGTGGCTGTGGAAGCCGCGCTGGCCACCATCGATCTGCTGGAGCAGGAGCTGGTGGACAACGCCGCCCGCACCGGCGAGCGCATGATGGCGAGGATGCGCGAGTGGCCGCGCCGGTTCGCCCATGTGGGCGATGTGCGCGGGCTGGGCTTGATGATCGGTTTCGAACTCGTCAAAGACCAGGCGTCGAAAGACCGCGCGCCCGAACTGCGCGACCGCATCGTGGACCTGGCCTTCCAGCGCGGGCTGCTGATCCTGGGCGCGGGGCCGAACTCGATCCGGCTCGCCCCGCCGCTGGTGCTCACCGCCGACCAGGCCGACTTCGCCGTCCAGACGCTGGAAGAGTGCATCGAAGAGGCTTCCCGGGGCTGACCGCCCGCGCCGCATCGCATCGCCCGCCCGCGCTAGTCTGGGGGCATGCACACCCGAATCAGCGTGCTTCTCGCCGCTTTCTCCTGCCTCTGTGCGGCCCAGGGGATCGACAGCACGGCGCTGGACCGCTACGTGCAAGCGCCGGATTCGGCCTACCGGGTCGTGCAGGCGTCCCGGTTGCCGCTGCCGGGCTTCACCGCAGTGGTCGCCGAACTGACTTCCCAGCGCTGGCTGGAGCCTTCGGAGGTGGACCGGACCGAGTGGCGCCACTGGCTCACGGTCGTCTATCCGGATCAGATCCGCTACCGGACGGCGATCGTCCTGATCAACGGGGGTTCCAACACGCCGCAGCCTCCCGCGCCCGATCCGCTGTTGGCTCTGCTTGCCGCGGAGACCGGCGCCGTGGTGGCCGACCTGCGCGCGGTGCCGAACCAGCCGTTGCGGTTTGCTGGCGAGGAAAGGCCGCTGAGCGAAGACGCCCTCATTGCTTTTACGTGGCGGCGGTTCCTCGACACAGGCGACGAGCGCTGGCCGGCGCGGCTGCCCATGACCAAGGCCGTCGTGCGCGCCATGGACGCGGTGACGGAACTGCTCGACCGGCAGAAATCGGCCGCGGTGGACCGCTTCATCCTCATCGGCGCTTCCAAGCGGGGCTGGACCGCGTGGAGCACGGCCGCCGCCGACGCCCGTGTGGTGGGCGTGGTTCCGCTTGTGATCGACCTGCTCAACATCAGGCCTTCTTTCATCCACCACTACCGCTGCTACGGATTCTGGGCGCCGGCCGTCTCCGATTACGTGGGGCGCGGCATCATGGACCGCATCGAGGATCCCGCCCTCGATGCGTTGTTGCGGATCGAGGATCCCTACGAATACCGGGGCCGGCTGACGCTGCCCAAATATGTGGTGAATTCCACCGGAGATCAATTCTTTTTATTGGATTCCAGCCGCTTTTATTGGGACGATTTGCCGGGCGAAAAATATCTCCGTTATATCCCGAATACGGACCATGCCCTTTCTCCCGATGCCGCTCCGGGCATTCTGGCCTGGATGGAAATGGTGCTGCGCGGGGAGCCGAGGCCGCGCTTCTTCTGGCAGGCGGACCGCGCCGCGGGCCGGATCCGGCTGAGGCCTGTGGACAATCCGAAGTCCGTGCTGCTCTGGAAAGCGCACAATCCCGCGGCGCGGGATTTCCGGCTGGAAACCCTGGGGCCGGCGTGGGAGGCGGCGCCGGTCGAGCCGGTCGAGGGCGTTTACGAAGCGTCCGTGGAAACGCCGGAGTCCGGCTGGACGGCGTTCTTCCTCGAGTTGACCTATGACGGGCCGGGCGGCAAGCCGCTGGTGTTCACGACGGAGGTGGTCGTCGTGCCGGATGTCTGCCCCGCCGACGTGCAGGAGAGCGCGCGGACCCGGACCGGCAGTCCGGCCCGCGCCGCCCGCTAGACTGTGGAAGTGACTCCGCCGCGCATCCTGGACGTTGGCTGCGGCCTCAACAAGCGCCCCGGCGCCATCGGGCTGGACCGCAACCCGCGCACCGCCGCCGACGTGATCGCCGACCTCGACCACTTCCCTTACCCGTTCCGCGATTCCGCGTTCGACGAGCTTTACGCCACCCACGTCATCGAACACGTCGCCGACGTCATCCGCACGATGGAGGAGTTCCACCGGCTGGTGCGCCCCGGCGGGCGGATCTGCATCACCACGCCCCACTACACGGATTTTTCGAGCTTCTGCGACCCCACCCACCGCTGGCACCTGAACTCCTTCAGCTTCCGCTATTTCGGCGACGCGCACGGCGGCTTCGGCTACTACTCGGCGGCGCGGCTGCGTGAGAGAAAAATCCGCGTGCGGCTACTAGCCCTGTGGAGGTGGCTCGGCTTCGAGTGGCTCGTCAACGCCTGGCCGCGGTTCCGCCTGTTTTGGGAGCACTACCTCTGCTTCGTGGTGCGCGGCAAGGTGATGGAGTTCGAGTTCGAAGCCGTCAAGTGAAGCGCCGTGTGGCTGAGCGCTTTCTGCCGGTGGTGCGATGAAGTGCGCCACTGGGCGCGGATGCGGCGGCATCCGGATCATGTGGCGCTGGGCAAGCGCGCCGAGGATTTGGCCCACCGCTATCTGGAAGCGGAAGGGCTCACGGTGGTCGACCGCAACTGGATCCTCCCGGACCGCGACGCCGAGGTCGATCTGGTCGCGCTTGACGGCGACACGGTGGTGTTCGTGGAGGTGAAGAGCCGCACCAACACATTCGCGGGCGATCCCCTCCGCGCCATCGACCGCGCCAAGCAGCGGCGCATCGTGCGGGCGGCGCGGCTGTTCCTGCGGCGCTGGCGCATGCCGCCGGGCAAAGCGCGCTTCGACATCGTCACCGTGGTGTTCGAGCCGTACCAGATCCGGCACTACCGTGATGCCTGGTCACCCGCCGAGTGGGATCGGCTATCCTGAGGGATGCTCACTGATACTTCAGTAGGGTGGACCGGGATTGCCTGAGCTGAGAAAAGACCCGATCACCGGACGTTGGGTGATCATTTCAACAGACCGCGCGCGCCGCCCCATCGATTTCGTGCGCGAGCGCACGCCGCCCTCGCCGGCGCGCATTTGCCCTTTTTGTCCGGGCATGGAGACAAAGACGCCGCCGGAAATCCTCGCCTACCGCGAGTCCGGCGCGCCCAACACGCCGGGCTGGCAGCTTCGAGTCGTGGCCAACAAGTTCCCCGCCCTGCGCGTCGAGGGCGACCTGAACAAGCAGGGCGAGGGGCTGTATGACCGCATGAACGGCGTCGGCGCCCACGAGGTCATCATCGAGACGCCCGAGCACGGCACATCGCTCAGCGAGATGGCGGAAAAGCAGGTCGCGGACGTGTTCTTCGCCTTCCGCGACCGCATGATCGACCTGCGCCGCGACGCGCGCCTCCGCTATGTCATCGCGTTCAAGAACCATGGCGCCGCGGCGGGCGCCACGCTCGAGCACCCGCACAGCCAGTTGATCGCCCTTCCCGTAGTGCCCAAGCGCGTGCAGGAGGAACTGGAGGGCTCGCGCCGTTACTTCAGCTTCCGCGAGCGCTGCATCTACTGCGACATCCTCCAGCAGGAATTGCAGACGCGCGAGAGGATCGTGTTCGAGTCCGACCACTTCATCGTCATCGCGCCCTTCGCCTCGCGCTTTCCGTTCGAGACGTGGATCGTGCCGCGGCGGCACAACGCGCACTTCGAGGCGTCCGAGTCCGCGGTGATCCAGAACCTCGGCTGGGTGGTCCGCACCGTGCTGCGCAAGATCGACAAGGCGCTGGAAAAGCCTCCCTACAACTTCATGCTCCACACGGCGCCCTTGCAGGAAGGGCCGCTCGACCACTACCACTGGCACCTGGAAGTGATCCCCAAGCTCACCAAGGTGGCGGGCTTCGAGTGGGGCACCGGCTTCTACATCAACCCCACGCCTCCGGAGGAAGCAGCGCAGTTCCTGCGCGACATCGGACTGCCTTGAGCCGCGCGCGTCCTGCTCACACAGCGCCGGCAGCCGCAGCGTACAACCGCTGCTCCGCAATCAGGCGCTGCCATTTTTGTCCCGAAGAGCGCTCCTCCAGCAGGCACCGCCCGCCCTCCTGCCACGCTTCCACGCAGACCTTGCCCTGACGGCGGAGCACTCGCAGCACGGTGTGCGCCCCGCGAGCCGATGCAATGGCCCGAGGATCGCACGCCGCGCCCGCCACAAGCTGCCAGCCGCCGTCCCTGCCCTCGAGCAGCGTCCACTCTCCTTCGCTGCCCGCCTCCGAGCACGCCTGTGCTGTTGCGAGCAGTTCCGCCGCCCGCGCCATCAAGTCCGTCACAGCCCCCTTATCGGCGCGGCGGCCGCGGGATTGAGCGGGAATGCCCGTGTCAGCGCAGTCCCAGCCCGCCGTCCACCTGCAGCACCTGCCCCGTCACAAACGGGCTGGCCTGGAGGAAAAAAACGACCGCGTCGGCGATCTCTTCCCCTGTGCCCGGCCGGCCTGCCGGCGTGGAGCGGGCCATCTTCTGGATGGCGGGATCCTCGCGCTCCTCGAACGGAATCACGCCGGGCGCCACCGAGTTCACGCTGATCTGCGGCGCCAGCGCTTTGGCCAGCCCGCGCGTCAGCGCCACCACGCCCGCCTTGGACGCGCAGTAGTGGACATGCTCCGGCCAGGCGAGAAACGCGCCCATCGAACTGATGTTCACAATCCGCCCCCCGCCCGCGCGCCCCATCAGCCGCGCCGCCTCCTGCGCGCAGAAGAACACGGCCTTCAGGTTCACCGAGTGGATGAAGTCCCAGTCCTGCTCGGTGATCTCGTCCACCGCCTTGCGCGTGAACCGCGCCGCGTTGTTCACCAGCCCGAACAAGCCGCCCTGCTCGCGGCCGATCCGCGCAAACATCTCGCGGATCTCGCCCACGCTTTCGAGGTTGGCCCGGTACAGCGGCGCGCCGCCGCACAGCTCGGAGACTTCGCGCGCTTCATCTTCCGAGGTCCCGTAATGCAGCAGCACGCGCGCGCCTTCCGCGTGCAATCCGAGAGCGATGGCTCTGCCGATGCGGCGCGCCGCGCCGGTCACCAGCACGGTCTTGCCTTCCAGTCCGTCCATGGCGGTTCTTTTGATTCTCGCCGCGGCGGCCGCGATCCGGCAATCGCGGATCAGCCGCGCCCGGTCACCCACACGCCGCCGAGCACCAGCGCTCCGCCTGCCGCCACGGGCAGCGTCACCGGCTCGTGCAGGAACACGAACCCCGTGGCCGCGGCAATCACCGGCTGCAGATAGCTGAACGCCGCCAGCCGCGAGGCCGGCATGTGCTCCAGGGCGTAATAGAAGATCAGGTAACAGAGGATGGAAGCCAACAGCGTCATGTAGGCCAGCGCCAGCCACCCTCCCGCGCCGACGCGCGCATAGTCGAACGACAGCGACTCATGCGCCAGCAGCGGCGCTCCCGCCAGCGCGCCCGCCACGTAGCCCAGCGCGTTGACGGTGAGCGAATCATGGCGCCGCGTCACTTCCTTGCTGAAGACCGTGTAGAGCGAGAAACAGAACGCCGCCAGAAACACGAGCACGTCGCCCGCCAGCGAGGCGCCGCGCCCTCCGGCGTCTCCGATGTGGAGCACGCCGACGCCCGCAACGGCGATCAGCATGCCCGCCGCTTTCCGCAGCGTGATCCGCTCCTGCCCGCGCAACGCCGCCAGCGCCATCACCTGCAGCGGCGTGGTGGCGATGATCAGCGCCGCGTGCGCCACGCTGGTTCGCGCCATGCCGAGAATGAAAAAGACCTGGTTCAACGTGATGCCGAAGACGCCCAGCACGCCCACGAAGGAGAGCTCCCGCGCGGTCCATGCATCCCTCTGCCCGCTCCGGGAACGGACCGCCAGGTACGCGGGCGCCAGCAGCGCCGCCGCCAGCGCCGCCCGCAGCGGGCCGATCAACAGCGCCGGAAAGTGGCGCAGCGCCGTCTTCGCCACCACGTAGTTGGCGCCCCAGATGAGCGTCATCAGGAGAATGAGCGCATAAAGCGCCCGCGGAACGGGTTTCACTGCGCGCAGAATGTCTCCTGCCGCACGCGGACGGATTCAAGGAATTCCCGGTCCAGCGCGTACCCGATGCCCGGCTCGTCGCGGAGTTCGATCGTCCCGCGCGGCGTCACTTCCACCGGCGGCTGGATAATGTCGCGCGCCCAGTACCGTTTGCTGGCCGAGACGTCGCCCGGCAGCGTGAAGTTTTCAAGCGATGCCAGCGCGATGTTGTGCGCCCGGCCCACGCCGCTTTCCAGCATGCCTCCGCACCAGACGGGAATCCGGTGTTCGAGGCAGAGATCGTGAATCGCTTTCGCTTCCGTGAAGCCGCCCACGCGGCCCAGCTTGATGTTGATGATCCGGCATGCGCCGAGCGAAATGGCCTGCCGGGCGTGGTGGCGCGTGCGGATGCACTCGTCCAGGCAGATGGGCGTCTCGATCTTCTCCTGCAGCCGTGCATGGTCGATGATGTCGTCGTGCGCCAGCGGCTGCTCGATCATCATGAGGCGGCAGGGGTCCAGCGCCTTCAGCCGGTCGGCGTCGGCGAGCGTGTAGGCGCTGTTGGCGTCCGCCATGAGAAGAATGTCGGGAAACTCGCGGCGCACCGCCTCCACCACGTTCACGTCCCAGCCCGGCTTGATCTTGATCTTGATCCGTTGATACCCCGCGGCCAGCTCCGTGCGGATCTTTTCGAGCAACTGCTCCACGGTGTTCTGGATGCCGATGGACACGCCGCAGGGGATTTCCCGGCGCGCCCCGCCGCCGATGGCCTTCCACAGCGGCTCGCCGCGGAGGCGCGCCTCCAGGTCCCGGCAGGCCGCTTCCAGCGCGCCCCTCGCCATGCGGTGGCCGCGCAAGCCGGCGCCGAAGCGCGCCGCGCCGGCGGCCGTCTCCAGCGTCGAGCCGAGCGCTTCCGGAACCAGGTAATCGCGCAGGATAAGCCACGCGCCCCCGGTCCACTCCTCGTTGTAGTGCGGGTGCTCCCCGCAAGTGACTTCGCCCCAGCCGGAAGCGCCGCCGCTTGAGACCTCGACCAGGATGATTTTGCGCCGCGTGGTGCGCCCGAAACTGGTTTCAAAGAAATGCACCAGCGGCATTTCCAGCCAGTGCAACCGGATCTGCTCTATTCTGAATCCCATTTTCCGAAAAGATACACGCCGGCTTCCGGCCGTCTTTCAAAACCCGTGACTGCCAGGCCCCGGCTGAAATATTCCTCGAATTGATCGCTGGCGTCAGCCTGGATTGTTTTGGCTTTTGATGGATCTGTCGCCCGGATTTCGGCGATATCCGAGGGAATGGCGATCCGCTCCAGCACGGGGCCGCGGCTGTATTCCCGCCCCTCGAGAATCGCCGTTGCGTGCGGGCTGTCCAGGTGCCATTCCGCCACGCACCGGTCCGTCGGCAGGCCTCCGTGCAGCGGAGAACTCGTGGTTCCGTACTGGTTGCGCACGTAACGCCGCACGATGGCGCCCAGCCGCTCGATGTTGAAGAAGGCGTTCTTCAGCTCCAGCGGATCGAACGTCCACTCAACGAGCCGGATGCCGCGGCTCAGCGCCTCCTCCCGTTGCGCGAGCTTCAGGCGCCGTCCGATGCGCAGGTTGCGGTATTCGGGCAGCACGCCCATCATGTGGCTGTGCAGGTACATCGTCCCCTGCCTGAGGCCGGGAATGGCGAGCAGGAAGCCCACCATGCGGTCCCCGTCGAAGGCGCCCAGAGTTTGACCGCCCACCTTCTGGGCGACGACAAACAGGCGCAGGGGAAGCAGTTCGATGTCGGCGAAGCCCCAGATCTCCTTCTGGAGCCGCACGGCTTCGTTCAGCTCGTCCAGCCCCTTCAGTCCCCGGACTTCGATCCTTCTTTCGTCTTCGCCTGCTGCCAAAGCTCTTCCATCTCCTCGATTGTGGTTTGCCGGAAATCCTTGCCCCGCTCGGCCAGCCCGTTCTCGACCCGGGCGAAGCGGGAGCGGAATTTCGCGTTCGTGCGCCGCAGCGCCTGTTCGGGGTCGACGCCGAGGAAGCGGGCGGCATTCACGACGGTGAACAAAAGATCCCCGATTTCCTCCTCGACGTGCTCCCTGGAATTGCCCTCGCGCGCCTTCTCCAGCTCGGCGATTTCTTCGCGCATCTTGTCGAAAACACCGCCGATTTCCGGCCAATCAAAACCCGCTGCGGCGGCTTTTTTGGAGATATGGGCGGCCTCCATCAGCGCCGGCTGGTTCCGCAGCACGCCATCCAGCAGGCCGCGCTTTTCCTCGCCGCGCTCGCGTTTTTCTTCCTGCTTGATCTCGTTCCACCGGGCGAGCACCTGTTCGGCGGTCTTCGCCGTCCCGTCGCCAAATACATGCGGATGGCGCCGCACCAGCTTGGCGTTGATGGCGTCCAGCGAGTCGCTGATGGTGAAAAGCCCCTGCTCCCGGGCCATCTGCGCATAAAACACAGCCTGCAGGATCAGATCGCCCAGCTCTTCGGCCAGCGCGCGCCAGTCGCGCCGGTCGATGGCGTCGAGCACTTCATAGGTCTCTTCGAGCGTGTACGGCTTGATCGTGTCGAAGGTCTGCTCGCGGTCCCACGGGCATCCGCCCTCTCCGCGCAAGCGCGCCATGATCTCGACCAGACGCTCGAACTTCTCGCCCGCGGCAGTGCGGCCCGGATCTTCCTGCATGAGGGGGAAAAGTTCAGCGTAGCACAGACCCGCCGGGCAGCCGTGGCCTCCGGCCCGCATCCGCCGTATGCTGGACGTCATGAGGTCAGCAGTTGTTCTCTTGTTCCTGGCCGCGCTCGCCGCCGCAGGCGCGCACCCGTCACTGGAATTTCCCACAAAGTCCGGCCCCTTGAAGCTCACGGCCATCCGGCACGCTTCTTTCATGCTGGAGACCGGCGGCAAGGTGGTGCATGTCGACCCGTGGAGCCAGGGCGACTATGCAGGGCTTCCCA
>Ga0308414_1000522_pt1 | contig 24517 bp, 19 predicted proteins | sample HotsprSampleOS50_FD_205667 | JGI IMG/M metagenome (GOLD analysis project Ga0308414, IMG submission 205667) | Hot spring phototrophic mat microbial communities from Octopus Spring, Yellowstone National Park, Wyoming, United States - 20090730_OS50 ...
TAAAATGGATGTGTGCCGGTAATTTTTGCTTTTTCCTCTTTTGTTAAACCTGATTTTTCGAGTTCCTCAATTCTTAACAAAGCGGTGAAATGTTTATTAAGCATTGCTATTATACCGATAATTCCCAAATTACTGTTTTCAAGAAGATTGTATGCTATTTTTAATGAAGATTCGCTGTCGCCTTTATCAATTGAATTAAAAAGGTCGAAAATAGTATGGGTTTTTAATTTAGTCGCAAGTTCCTGAATTGCTTTAAAGGAAATTTCTGGCTCTTCTCCTATGTATTCGATTAGTTTATCAATCTGGTTTTCAATTACGTTCCTGCTTTCTCCAACAATATCAATAAGTAAACTCGCATTTTCCTTAGAAATTTTTTTGTCTTTATCTTCAACAAATTGTATCAACCATTTAACAAGCGAATCAGCTCTTAGTTGTGAAGATTCATATAAGAACTGATTTTTTATCAAACTTTTGAATGGCTCGGAGTTGCTGTTACTTATTTTGCCTTCATATAAGAAAACTAATACAGTAAAATCGGATGGATTTTTTATGTAATTAAGAAAAGTTTCATCTTTGGAAGAGAATTTAATTTCATCAGCGTCTTTTATTATAATTAGTTTTTTCCCGTCACCAAAAGGGAAAGTCTTTGCCGCAGAAATAATGACAGCCAAACTCAGTTCCTTATCAGAAGCATAATAAGTTTCAATATCAAAGTCTGAAGAAATAATTTTTTCGACAGATTTTTTTATTTCTGAAAATGCGTAATGAATTCCGAAGGAATCATCACCGCATAAAAAGTAAATTGGTTTTATGATTTTTGATTTTAATTCTGATTTAATTTCAATAACAGAAGGTAAACTTGATTTAGCCATTCAACTTTTTTCTTTCATAATAGAATGCTTTTTTAATAAAAAATGCTAATCCTCCCCATACAATTCCAACAACAAATATCATTGTAATAACTGTAATCAGGCTCATTATTCTTCACCGATAGATTTTTTATACAGAAAATTATTAAAGAAAATCAGTAATAAGATTACTACTGCCCATTGGAAAACAACAGTTCCAAAATTTTCGGTGCGAAATGGATTAAGCCAATTTGAATCCCAAGCAAAAGAAGAACTTAGCCACCAGAATAATAAAATCATTGCCTGAAATGGAATCAAATATTTTATAACAAAGTTAAACCATCTGCCTATTTTGAAATCACTGCCAAAACCATTAATTACCTCAACTCTGAACTTATCTGCACCGAATTTAATTATTGAAAAAGCGATAAATGCACCACTCAAAATCAATCCAACTCCCCAAACCCAGTCCTGATTAATTAAAAAAGAATTGTTAAGCGCCGAAGGTACTCCAAACAGAAATGCAAAAACAGAAACAATTATAATTGCTTTTTTTCTAAGCACACCAAAATCAATTAACGTTCTTGTTGCTAATTCTATCAAAGATATAAGAGATGTTAAGGCAGCAAAAAATAAAGCGAGAAAAAATGCCGAGGCGAAAATAGAGTTAATAAAATTACTTGATGATAATTTTGTAAATAACACCGGGAGATAGATAAAAGTTAATCCGGTGTTTGCCGGTCCTGATTGAGAAATCCGTGCAATAGCATCAGCAGAACTTAAAGCAAACACAGTTGAAAAAATAGTAATTCCGGCAATCAGTGAAATACTGTTATTCCCAAATGCAATTAAAGAGGCATTTAAAGAAATATCCTCATTTCGTTTCATATAAATTGCATAGGTCATTATCAATCCCCAACCAGCACCTGTGTCCCAAGCATTTTGTGTTAATGCATTAAGCCAAACTTTGTAGTCAAGTAAAGTTTTTAAATCAGGCGTAAAAAAATATTTAATCCCTTCGATAGACCCGGGCAAAGTTACTGCACGGAAAAAAAGTCCTAAAAGGATTATCAATAAAAACGGAACAAGAACTTTTGTAACTTTTTCAATTCCATTTGATATTCCACGTAAGACTACAACTGCAACAATTATTATTGCAATCAGATGATAAATCACAGGCAGATAACCTGAAGAGAATTGATTCCAGAATTCAAGATGATTTGTTTGATTAAGTAAATTTCCCGACACTGAAGAATTAAAAAAATACAAACACCAACCTGTAACAACGGAATAGTAAAACATTATTGCACTTGAAACTACAACAATAAATCCACCCATCCATGCAAAATTTTTTCCAGCAGTTTTACTTATAGCTCCAATCGGTCCGAGTCGTGAATTTTTTCCGATTGCAAATTCTGCTATAATTAAGGGAACAGACCAAAGCAGTAAAAAAATAACCCAAGGAATCAGAAAAGATCCGCCGCCATTTTGAGCAACTATTCTGGAAAAACGCCAAATATTTCCGGTTCCAACAGCAATTCCAAGAGTAGCAATTATTAAAGCCCAGCGTGAAGAGAAAAATTCCGGTTGTTTCATATAACTAAATTAACTTGCTCTTTTCTCTTTGGCGAGTTTATATAGTTCTAAATATTTTTCAGCAGATTTTTCCCAGCTAAAGTCTAATTTCATTCCGTTCTGTTGGATTTTATTCCAGACTTTTTTATTTGCAAAAGTGTTTACAGCTCGTTCGACTGATTTGAAAAGTGCGTAACCCGAATAATCATAAAAAGAAAATCCTGTACCGTGATCAAATCCCCAACTGTTTTCTTCGTCCCAATCTTTTACAGTATCGGCTAATCCACCTGTTTTTCTTACAACAGGCACAGTCCCATATTTTAAGCTGTAAATCTGATTTAAGCCACAAGGCTCATATCTTGAAGGCATAACAAAAATGTCAGAACCCGCTTCTATCAGGTGAGCTAATTCGTTATTATAACCTATATAACTTGCAAACTTTCCTTGATTATGATTTGAAAGCTGTCTGAAAAACTCTTCGTATCTATATTCTCCGCTGCCCAATAAAATCCACTGCGCATTAAGAGTCATCAAATCTTTCACAGCATCTGCAAAAATATCAAAACCCTTCTGCGGCACTAAACGGGAAATCATTCCGATAAGAGGACGATTTTCATCAAATGGTAAACTGAAATGTTCCATCAAAAATTTCTTATTGGATTTTTTACCTGATAAATCTTTTGAAGAATATTTATATGGAAGGTATTTATCTGTTTCAGGATTCCATTCTTCGTAATCAACTCCATTTAGAATTCCATAAACATCCGACTTTCGTGAAGAGAGAATTTTATCTAAACCTGCTCCGAATTCTGGTTTTAGTATTTCGTGAGAGTATTTAATACTAACTGTATTTATCAAATCAGAAAAAACTATTCCTGTTTTCATAAAGGAAACGCTGTTTTCAAATTCTACAGGACCTTGTGGATAATAAAAGTTAGGATTGATTTCCGCTTTGAAAAGAGTATCCTTTCCAAATCTTCCCTGATAACCAATATTATGAATTGTAAAAACAGTTGATGTTTTATCAAACATTCTGTCCCAGTTATAATTATCTTTTATGTAAAGAGGTATTAATCCTGTTTGCCAGTCATTACATTGAATAACATCGGGTGCCCAGTTTAATCTTTGACAAGTTTCAATTACTCCTTTAGAAAGAAGTATAAATCTTTCATCTTCATCCCAATCATTAGTATAAATTCTGCCACGATTGTAATACTGTGGACAATCAATAAAATTAACTTCAACGTTTGAGTTGGGAAGTTTTGCCTGATGAAGATGTACTGATCTGATTATCCCACTCACTCTTATGGGCATTTCACCCACATTCCAATTATAACGTAACCCATATTTGGACTCATCTATAAAAAGATATTTAGGAAGAAAAACTTTTACCTCGCAGCCTAATTTTTCTAAAGCTTTGGGAAGAGACCCTACAACATCTCCCAGCCCCCCTGTTTTTGCGTAAGGAACACATTCTGAAGAGACAATTGCTATTTTCATATAACACCTTTCTGTTTAAGGTTGTTCAAAGAATTTATAAAATTGATATGAATAATTTTGATTAGCAAACTGGCATTACATTATTTTTCAATACAAAAAAAATCATTATCAAATCAGGACATAAAACAAAAAAAATATTTTTTTACATATGAATAATAAACCTTAAAACTGTAATTTTCACCTGTCAATTTAAAAAAACTGAATAATATGAAATTTCAAATAAACGAGCTTTCCGTTATTACTGACGGAAAAAAAGAAGCAAAACCAATTTTGTTCATTCACGGATTTCCATACGACCACACTATGTGGAAAAAGCAAATTAACCTTTTTAGCAGTTCCCATTATTGCATAAGTTATGATGTAAGAGGATTTGGAGAGTCTATAAATTTTGACGGTCAGCATACGATGGAAATGTTTGTTGATGATTTGGAGATGATAATCGAAGAGATGAAACTTGAAAAACCTGTTGTTTGTGGTCTTTCTATGGGGGGATATATTACTCTTCGCGCTTTAGAAAGATTTCAACATAAATTTTTTGCTGCAATTTTGTGTGATACCCGTTCACAAGCTGATGATAATCAAGGAAAACTTAAAAGAGCCGCAGCAATAAAAAGAATCAATTCTGAAGGTCACAAAGAATTTGTTAAAGAATTTATTTCAAATTGTTTTGGTGATTACTTTAAACAAAATTTTTCTGATGAACTTAATTCAATTATTGAATATTCCCAGAGCTTTGAAGCAAAAGGAATCAAGGGTGGAATGCTTGCTATGTTAAGTCGAACTGATACAACTTCCTCCCTTGATAAAATCGAAATTCCAACATTATTGATTTGTGGTAAAGATGATACTCTTACTCCACCATCAGTAATGAAAGATATGTTTCACAAAATAAAAAATGCCGAATTTGTTGAAATTCAAAATGCGGGTCATATGGCTCCGATTGAAAATCCTGATGAAGTAAATTCTGCAATTACAAAGTTTCTCAAAAAAATTGGTTATTAATTTGTCTTCTGAAATTAAACATATCTGTTTTGATTTAGACGGAACGCTTATAAACTCAGCCGGAACAATTTACAAATCCACTTTGAAAACATTTGATGATTTGAATATTGCTTATCAACTTTCAGAAAATGAGTTCAATAAAATGATAGGAATGCACTTTGTTGATATTTTCCAATACTTTAAAATTGATGTGCCAGATTTTGAAATATTTATATCACACTACAAAAAAGTTTATTTTGATTTTATTGATGAATCAGTTTTTTACTTTGGTGTTGAAGAAATTCTGGAATTTCTCAAAAGTAGCTCATTGAAAATTTCATTACTCACTACAAAAGCTCAAGATCAGACTGAAAGAATTCTGGAGCATTTTAACATAACAAAGAATTTCGATTTCATAATGGGGCGAACTAATGGAATACCTCACAAACCTGATCCTACCCCATTTTTTATGATTTGTAATGATTTGAAGGTAAACCCAGAAAATAGTTTAATGATTGGTGATACGGAATTAGATATTTTATGTGGTAAAAATGCAAATGCAAAAACAGCTGCTGTTACCTATGGTTATCGAACTATTGAAAGACTTAAAGAATTTTCGCCGGATTACTTAATAAATGACTTAACAGAAATAAAATCTATCCTTAAGTTTTAATTTATTATTTAGTCTCCGTTCTATCTAAAAGCAGAACAAACTCTCCTTTAAGATTTTTAGATTTTGCCTCAGTTAATACTTCCTCTGCTTTTCCACGAATAAACTTTTCATCTGTTGTTGTTAATTCATAAGCAAGTACTGTTTTAACATCTGAGCCAAGAATATTAACTACATCTTCAAGTAAGGTTATAAGTCTATATGGAGTATCCAAAATTACAGTTGTGTATTTTCTACGCTTTAATTCCTGAAGCTGCTTTCTTCGTATTTCTTTTTTAGGTGAGAGCCAGCCGTAGTAATGAAACTTATCGAGATTTAATCCGCTGCCAACTAAAGCAGCCAAAATTGAGCTTGCTCCGGGAACTGGAACAATTTGGATTTGATTTTCAATTGCAAGATTTACAAGGTATGCTCCAGGATCAGAAAATATCGGAGTGCCGCAATCTGATATTAAAGAAACCGAATTGCTCTGTTTTATTTTAGAAATCAGTTCTTCACTCGCTTCTTTCTCGTTATGCTCATTTAATGCAAAAAGTTCTTTTTTAAGATTGAAATAATTTAGTAGTCTTGAGGCTTCTTTGTATTCTTCACAAATAATAAAATCAGACTCTTTCAAAACATTTAACGCTCGTATTGTTAAATCTTGATAATTACCAATAGGGGTTGAAACAATATAAAGCGTTGGATTATTCATTAGTCTGGACAGATAGTTTTTTTATTCTCTTTTTTTCGTAATAAAAAGTAAATAAAGAAGACAAGAACAACACTATGAAAAACCAGAAGAAAAATTGAAGTTCATTCTGTGAATCGTAAAAAAGTATAGCAAGGTTGCCGATTAAAAGCCATTGAAATACATAGACAGGAGTTACATTTTTCCCTATCCATTTTATATAAATTAAAAGAGATGTTTTCCCAAAGTAGTTTTCTAATTTGTTAATTAGAAATAGCCATACTATAATAAATGCCGAGTTCCATACTGCAAGCATAATTCCGTGATGATAATAATCGTCTAAAACAATTACCTTATGGAAACTTGGATAAGCGAATGATAAAACAATAACCAATGCGACTATAACTATTTGATTTACATTTTTAATTGAAGATTTTTCTGATATTAACTTAAATGAAAATCCAACTAAAGGATAAAACAACCATGGAAACAGCGGGAAATAAGACCATTCACTGCAGCCGTAAACAAATGAAAAAATATACTGTAACCAAGGATTAGAATTATCCGGCAGCGTTGGTAGATAATCGGAGATAAAAGCTATCAATAGTGCAGTTAATAAATAAAAATAGAATTTATCATTAAAAACTTCTTTAAGTAAACCAATAATGATTAAACTTAATCCTGCGAAAGGAAGAATATCAACTCCGAAAATATATTTTAAAGGATTTTCATCTATAATTTGATTTTGAAAGTAAAGAATAAGATAGTAGAAGTTCAAACCAATATTAAGTAAAATACCCCCAAGGAAAAGAATAGTCCCTCTTTCGATATAATACATCAGATTTTTTTTTACAGAAAGGAAATAGCCCATTACCATCATAAATACAGGAGCTGCGGGAGTTCCGCCAAGGAAAAAAGAAACAACTCCAAATGTTTCTTCGTGAAGATTTAACTTTAAAAAATTTTCGGTTATGTGAACTTGAATCATTAAAAGGACTGCAAATCCTTTTAGCAAATCTGCCGTTTGATTTCTTTCTGGATAATAAAATAAACTTAAAATTTTTTCTTTCATCTTGTTGGAAATTTTCCCTTCTCTCAAAACTACGGAAAGTTTTTTGAATATATTTGAACGATTAAGAATATTATTCTGTTATAATTTTATGACAAAAATAAAAAACATAACCGTATTCTTTCTATTACTGATTGTGCCGTTTTCAAATTGTCAGAAAGAAAATTCAAAGGGAAAAATTATTATGAATGAAAATTCTAATCTGCAAATTGCAACTTTCGGTTCAGGTTGTTTCTGGTGTACAGAAGCCATTTTCGAGCGTGTTAATGGAGTAATTGATGTTGTTTCTGGTTACTCAGGCGGAGAAGTTGAAAATCCATCGTATCATCAAGTTACAACAGGGAAAACAGGGCATGCAGAATGTACTCAAATAAAATTTGATCCATCTGTTATAAGTTATGATGAATTGTTAGAAATATTTTGGAAAACTCACGACCCTACTACTCCCAACAGGCAAGGCAATGATGTGGGTCCGCAATATCGCTCCATAATTTTTTATCATAATCCCGAACAAAAACAAAAAGCCGAATTTTACAAACAGAAACTTCAGAACGAGAAAATTTGGGAAAATCCAATTGTAACAGAAATTGTTCAATTCAAAAAGTTCTATCCAGCTGAAGATTATCATCAAGATTATTTTGAAAGAAACCCATATCAAGGTTACTGTGCTTTTGTCATCGCTCCTAAAGTAGAAAAATTTGAGAAAGTCTTTAAAGATAAACTCAAGAAAACAGAATAGAACGGTTTAAACTTTTTTTAGCAACACAACATTTTCAATATGATAAGTGTGTGGGAACATATCAACGGGTCTCATTCTTATAAATTTATATCCTGCTTCCATTAAAAATTTTACATCTCTTGCTTGAGTAGCCGGGTTGCAACTCACATAAATTATTTTTTGAGGTGATAATTCTGCAACATCATTAACGGTATTTTTGTGCATACCACTTCTTGGTGGGTCAATAATTATTATATCTGGTTTAGGAATTTTATTTGTCCTAACTATTGGTAAAAAACTTTTGTATAAATCAGCCAAGAAAATTTTCACATTATTAACATCATTTAAACTTGCATTAAACTCAGCATCTTCAACAGCAGAGCTGACAGATTCAAAAGCATAAACTTCCTTAGTAAAATCTGAAACGAAAATAGTAATCGTGCCTGCTCCTGAGTATAAATCATAACAGATTTCGTTCCCTTCAAATTCTGCAAAATCTACTGCTGTTTGATATAACTTTTCTGCCTGAGATGTGTTTGTCTGGAAAAATGAATTTGAACTAATTCTGAATTTATATTTTCCTATGTAATCGTAAATAAATCCAAACCCGTAAATGATTTTCTCATAATCTCCGGTTGAAACGGAGGAGAGTTTTTTGTTTATGTTATTTACAACTGTAGTAATTGCAGGAAATTTTCCCAATAAAGATTTTGAATAATCTTCAATAAGTTGAGGTTCATCTTCTGATGTAACAATGTTTACCATAAAATCATTGGTGTGAAATGATTGTCTTAAAACAAGATTTCGTAAAAATCCCTTATGATTTTTTTGAGAATACGCTGAAACATTTTTTGATTTGAAGTATTCACGAGTGAAGTTAACAATATTGTTTGCAAGTGAGGTTTGAAGAAAGCATTCATCAATATCAAGGACTTTATCATAAATTTTAGGAATGTGAAAACCCAATGCAAAATTTCGATCAATCTTTTTGTCTGATTCAAGTTCTTCTTTTGTCAACCAACGAATATCACTGAAAGAAAATTCCATTTTATTCCGATAAGAAAAAATCATTTCAGAAGGGATAATTTTTTCTGATTTAATATCCATCAAACCAGCGATATTCCTAAATACTTCCTCAACTTGAGTCTGCTTATAATACAATTGTAAATCGTATTCTAAATCTTGCTGTTTACAACCGCCGCAAACTCCAAAAAACTTACATTTCGGTTGAACACGATATTTTGAAAACTCAATAATTTCGACCGTAACTGCTTCTGCGTAGGAACTTTTTATTTTAAGCAGTCTTGCCTTTACTTTATCACCTGGATATGCATTCTGAACAAATACAACATAATTTTCTTCTTCAGAATCAGTTTTTTCTCCGAGCAATTTAGATTTAGAAATTTTTGCAATACCTTTTCCTTCAAAAGCATATTTGCTTATTGTTAATTCTATTATATCACCTTTTTTTATTTTCATTATTTAACTTAATTATCAGTTAATTTAGGTAATTTTGTAATATGACAAAAATAAAGTTAATAATCTTATCTTTTATTGTTTATTTCATCTTCGGAGGAAATGGTTGCAGCAAGAGAGTATATGACTCACTTATAAATTATAACTCCCCAACCCCTATAATTTTCGAAAAAACCCGAGATAGTATTAAAATAAACAAATTCATTGGAGCAGATTTAAGATATTCGCTGGGAGATTATCACCAGGAAGATCTGGCATTATTGAGAATTACTTTTAATTATGTTACAACAAAAGAAAATGCTTTTTCAAACACTTCGATAATTGCATACGGCGGATATTATAAAGTTGATGGCTTAGGTGCAAAGCAAGGAGCAAATTACACAGACATAAATTTTGACGGCAGAAAATGGGGTGGTGGTCTTTTAGGGAATATTAAAGTTGGTTTGAATTTTAATTTTACAAATTTCAAACTTGGTTCTGGAATAGATTTTTTAGCAGGTGCGGAAATAGGTGAATTCTTAGACTTCCGTAATTCTGCTAAAGAAAAAGGTATAATTGATTCTGACAGAGGGTGGGCTTCTGCAAATTTTAGTTTATTTTTATTTGGTGCATATCAATTTCAAAACTCTTCAATATTAAATTTTCAAATCAATCTTGGCAAGCCAGGACTTTTCTCTCCCATATTATCTTATCAGGTAAATGATAATGTTTATTGGATTAGTTACTCGGGCAATAGAGGAAATCTTGGATTTATGACGAGTATTGATAAAATATTTTGATTACAACAATTCATTTCGTGATAATCCGTGTAATTCGTGGCTAAAAGTCTTTTTAGCAAAATAAAGCGAACAATAGATTATGCAAATTTTTCATTGGATTAAGTTAAGTAAGTGAAGTTTGAGCGGGATAAATTTCCATCTTCCTCTTTCACTGTAACAATACTTATTTTTACACAACATATTTTATTTTTTTTCAGGAGGAATAATGTCAATCGTTCTTGATGGTTCAAATCTTACAATAGAAAAGCTTGTCGCAATTGCCCGTCAAAAAGAAAAAGTAGAACTAAGCAAAGAAGCAGTTGAAAGAATAAAAGTTTGCCGTGCGATGCTCGAAGAAAAAATTCAGGCACGGGAAATTATGTACGGAGTTAATACCGGAATTGGAGAATTCTCTGAAGTTGTATTAACTGACGATCAAGTAAAAGATTTTCAGAGATATTTGATTTACAACCATTCAGCTGGAATTGGTGAACCAATGCCAATAGAATATGTTCGTTGTGCGATTGCAGGCAGAATAAATGTTCACGCTCACGGAAATTCCGGATGCAGACCAGAAATTACTCTTACTCTTGTTGAAATGCTTAACAAGGATTGCATTCCGGTAGTATGTCAAAAAGGTTCAGTTGGTGCTTGCGGCGATTTAGCTCCAATGTCACAAATTGCTCTTTTAATGTTAGGCGAAGGCGAAGCATTTTACAAGGGTGAAAGATTACCGGGTAAAGTTGCATTTGAAAAAGCCGGAATTGAAATTCCCGGTTTGAAAGCTCGAGACGGTCTTGCAATAATTAACGGTTCAAACTTTATAACTGCAATCAGCGCACTACAGTTGTATGATATAAATCGTTGGCTTAAACAAGCTGAAATTGCTGCTGCAATGACTCTTGAAGCACTTCACGCAAATATGAAGCCTTACGATGTTCGTTTACATAAGCTAAGAGGATTTCCCGGTGCGGTCAGAAGTTCTCAGGCAATTAAAAAATGTATTGAGGGAAGTGATCTTCTTACTGGAAAATTAAAACAAAAAGTTCAGGATGCATATTCAATGCGATCAACTCCACAGGTAATTGGTGCTGCACATGATGCAGTCGCTTTCGCACGCAAACAAGTAGAAATTGAATTAAACGGAGTTGGTGATAATCCCATTTTTATTCCTGAAGATAAAGTTACTTTAACCGGTGCGAACTTTCAGGGAACACCGGTTTCTTTACCAATGGATATGGTTGGCGCTGCAGTAACAATGGTAAGTGTTCTTTCAGAAAGAAGAATGAACAGATTAAATAATCCAGCTCTGAGTGTCGGACTTCCTGCATTCTTGACCAAAGGTGCCGGAATGTTTTCCGGATTAATGTTAAGTCAATATACTGCTGATATGCTGATTGTTGAGCAGAGAATACTTTCAATGCCTGCTTCAATTCAATCAATTCCTGCTGCAGCTGATCAGGAAGATTTTGTTTCAATGGGAATGAATACTGCAATTAAGAATGCTCAGATTCTTGATAATGCTTATGGCATTCTTGGAATTGAATTTATGGCCGCGGCACAAGCTCTTGATTTCAGAAATCATCAGACAGGTAAAGGTGTAAGTAAAGCTAAAGAAGTAATCAGAAAGTATGTAGAATTCCTTGATGTTGATCGTCCGCTTTATCCTGATCATAATAAAATGAAGGAGCTCGTTAAATCTTGTGAAATACTCGAGGAAGTTGAGAAAACAGTTGGGAGCTTAGAATAAAAAAATAATTGCACGCTGATGACGCAGATTAGAATGATTTACACTGATTTTTTTAATTAGTATTAGATTTAAATTAGAATTAAATCGGTGTAAATCTGTTAAGTCTGCCTTTGCCGGCAGGCAGGTCAGTGTCATCTGTGCTGAACCTTGAGAACTAATTGAGGAAGTTAAGAAAGTGGAGATTTCTCTTGAAAAAATAGTATAATTAAGTATTTTTAAAGAAAAATTGTAAAACTTTATGTTCATCAAAAAAATTCATATTACAAATTATAAATCTTTAGTTGATTTTGAACTCAGCTACCCTACTCCTTTTAGTGTATTTTTTGGTACAAACGCTGCCGGCAAATCTAATATTTTTGAAGTTCTCGAATTAACAAGCTTTGTTATAAGGAAACCGGAAGAAGCTCTAAAGTTTTTTGGTGGATTCGAAGAGATTTTTTCATTTCAAAAAAAAGAACTTAATGAAAAAATAATTAGCGTCAAGATTGAAATATCTGGTAATAATAGTTTAGAGTTTGATATAAAAGAAAATTCGGATAAGATTTCTCTAAGAAAGTTTTCAGATACAAAACATGAATTTAAAGATATATTCGGGGGTAATTTTTCAAGGTTATTAGTAGGAAATGAAAAAATTAAAAAAGAGATTTATAGAGATGATAAAAAGCTTAACTCTGATGGTAGCAACAAATCTAAAGTTCTTGAAAGACTACTTAAAGATAGTGATCTAAGGGAAGAAATAATTGAGTGGTTACAATTTGTTATTCCAGAATTTGATAATATAGAAATAAAAAAAGATGAATTGACTGGTGAAGATAAAATTCTTATTTACGAAAAATATTCTGCTATACCTTTTTCGGGGAATTTAATATCAGATGGTACTGAAAATTTAATTTCATTGATTACTGCTTTGTATCAATCAAATAAACCACAAATTCTATTGATAGAAGAACCGGAGAATGGGCTAAATCCTAAAGTTATAAAAGAATTTGTTTATTTATGTCGGGAATTATCCAAAGATAAAGGTCACATAATATGGTTGGCTACTCATTCTCAAAGCTTAGTGGCAGAAATTAAACCTGAAGAAGCTATAATGGTTTACAAAGAGAGAGGGATCACAAATGTTAAGCAATTTCCTGATTTAAATCTACATAATTTAAAGATGGATGATGCTTGGCTTTCAAATGTCTTGGGTGGAGGAATTCCCTGGTGAAAAAAATAGGTTTTATTGGTGAAGGGGCAACCGAAATTGAATTACTGAGATCTAATGGTTTTAAAGTTTTTTTGAATAGTTTAGGTTTAGAAAGTGTGGGTGAATTTGATGCTATGGGGAGAGAGAATTTAATTAGTAGATCAGATAGAATAGAAGACTTCATTAAAATCTTTAATGATCGAAATGTTGAAAAGATAATTATACTATCCGATTTAGAAACAGACCCTTGTATTAGCTATTATAAATCTCGCATTTATAATTATAGTCCAAAAGCTGTTAATATTGTTGCGGTAAAAGCAATTGAATCTTGGTTATTGAGTGACTCCAGTACTCTTTCACATTTACTTAAGGAAAGATTTTATTATAATAAACCTGAACAAACAGTTAATCTACCAATAGATGAATTACAAGAAATCTTTTTAGCTAAAACTGGCAGAGGGTTGGGAATATGTAATCGTAAGCCGAAAGTAATGCGCAGATTTATTAGAACTGGATTTAGTGTTGAAAAAGCATCACAGCATCCTAATTGTTCAAGTGTAAAATATTTTATTAAAAAATTGGAAGAAATTGCGAAGGAATAAAAGTAAATGGAAATGATATATTTACTCATCGGTCTTGTTATCGGGATTTTGCTTGCTTTCTTTTTTTTGAAAAGCAAAAAATCTTTTTCTCTTGAGGAAGTAAACAAACTGAATGAAGAAATTAATTCGCTGAGAATTGAAAATGGAAAATTGGGTGAGCGAATCAAAATTCTTGAAGAGGACAAAGCGAATCTTCAATCTGAAATAAAAGTTGAAAGAGAAAAATCCGAAAAACTAACATCAGAAAATTCATCTCTAAAATCTGATTACTCAAACCTTCAACAAAAACTTGCAGAGCAAAAAGATGAACTAGAAAAACTCCAGGAAAAATTCACAAAAGAGTTTGAAAATCTTGCTAACAAAATATTTGAAGAGAAGTCAGCAAAGTTTACAGAACAGAACAAAGAAAAGTTAAGTGAAATTCTGAATCCGCTTAAAGAGAAAATTTCTGATTTCGAAAAGAAAGTTGAAGAAACAAATAAAGAGAGTATTGACAGATTTTCTTCTTTACGCCAGCAACTTTCAATGCTGAAAGATTTGAATCAGCAAATAACTCAGGAAGCTAAAAATCTGACTGAAGCACTGAAAGGGCAAACCAAAACTCAAGGAAACTGGGGCGAGTTTATTCTTGAAAGCATTCTTGAAAAATCCGGACTTGTAAAAGGACGAGAGTATTCTGTTCAGGAAAGTTTAACAACTGAAGCAGGTAAAAGATATCAACCCGATGTTATTATAAATCTTCCCGAGAATAAAAGCATTGTGATTGATTCGAAAGTATCATTGATTGCTTATGAAAGGTATATTTCATCAGAAGATGAAAATGAAAAAGAAAAAGCATTGAGAGATCATATATTATCAATTCGTTCACATCTTAAAAGTTTGAACTCAAAAAATTATCAATCGCTTTACAATTTAAATAGTCTTGATTTTGTTTTGATGTTCATGCCAATTGAGCCGGCATTTGCGCTCGCTGTTCAGAATGATGCAAATCTTTTCAACGATGCATTTGAGATGAACATTGTTATTGTTAGTCCATCAACATTACTTGCAACACTTCGAACAATTGCAAGTATCTGGCGTCAGGAAAATCAGAACAGAAATGCTATGGAAATAGCAAGACAAGCAGGAGCTCTGTATGATAAGTTTGTAAATTTTTATAATGATTTGCTTGATGTGGGGAAAAAACTTGATGCCGCAAAAGACAGTTATGAAGAAGCTATGAAAAAAGTTCACGATGGAAGAGGAAATCTTATAGCAGGTGTTGAAAAGATGAAACAGCTTGGTGCGAAAGCGAGCAAATCAATTCCTCCCGCAGCGTTGAACAGAGCTTTAAGTGATGAAAATAATCTTTTAGAAAAAGAATGATAATAAGATCTCCACAAACACGTGATGAATTTTTCAGATATTATGATTTACGATGGCGAATTCTTCGGGAACCATTGAATCAGCCAAAAGGTAGTGAGCAAGATGAACTTGAAGGACAGGCAATTCACATAATAGCAATTGATGGAGATAAAATTGTTGGTTGTGGCCGAGCTCATTTTAATACCGAAGATGAAGCGCAGATAAGATATATGGCAGTTGAAAGTCAGTGGCATGGTAAAGGTGTTGGGAAATTAATTCTCGATGAATTAGAAAAAAGAGTTTTAGAAAAGGGTGCAAAAAAAATTATTCTTCACGCAAGAGAAAATGTTGTTAGATTTTATGAGAAGAATGGTTATAATATTGTTCGTGAATCCCATACGCTTTTTGGTGAAATCAAACATTTTTTAATGAAGAAAGAACTATCAGAATGAAATTAGTTTTGACACTAATTATTGTAATAAGTTTTTATCTAATTGCACAAAATGATCCATATGAACTCAATCAGTATATGCTTGCAGAAAATTACGAGCAATCTGGAAATCCAAATAAAGCAATTGAAATTGTAGAAGAGCTCTTTCAAAAAAATCCAAACAATCCGACCTATTTCAATAAACTTTATAATCTCTATCTTCTAACGAAAAAATACGAAACAGCAATTCGAATAGTTGAACTAAAGATTTCTCAAAATCCAATTGATCCAACCTATTATGGAATGCTTGGCTCTATTTATTACTTAATGGGTGATATAAAAAAGGCAAAAGCCAACTGGGAAATTCCAATAAAAAATAATCCTGAAAATCCGTTTACATACAGAATGATGGCAAACTATGCAATTGAGCGAAGAGCATTTGAAACTGCAATTGAGTTTTTGATCAATGGTAAAAGTAAATCGAATGATCCATCAATTTTTGCAATGGATTTAGGAGAGTTATATCTAATAACAATGCAATACGAAGCAGCGATGAAAGAGTATTGTGAAATGCTCTTAAACAATCAGGCAATGTATCCCGTAGTTGAATCAAAAATTTTTTCTTTTATAAACAAACCAGATGTTATCCAAAATGCGATAAAAATAGTTGAAAAGTATAAGAACAAAGGAATTGTCTTTAAAAATCTTTTAGCGAAATTACTGACTGAATCCCGGCAATTCATTGAAGCGTTTGAATTATACAAAGAAATTGAAAAGGAACAATCAACAGGCGGTCAGCAATTGCTTAATTATGCTAACTTTCTTATAAATGAAAATGTATTTGACGTTGCAAAACAAGTTTTTGAATACACTTTCAATCACGCTACAAATAATTATATAAAATCTTCGGCAAAACTTGGACTTGCCAAGACCCTTGATGCAATTCTCTGGAATAATTTTAACAAAGAAAATGATGTGTGGAAAAGTTATTATCAGCCCAAATATTTTTCTGAACTGAAAACTGATAATGTAATCAAAGCATATGAAGAAGTTATAAATTTATTTAAATATTCCGATGTGGCAGTGGAAGCAATATACTCCATTGCTAAAATAAAATTCTATATCAATAACGATTTAAATGACGCTGAAAAATATTTTAATGAAATAATTACGAATTATCCAACATCAAGATTTTATTCAAAAAGTTTATTAGAACTTTCTTTAATAAAAATTATGTTGAATAATTTTCAGCAAGCCAAAGAATTATTAAGAAAAATCGAATCTGTTCCATCATACTCTGAAGAAGAAAAATTATCCTCATATTTTTATTTGGCGAGGCTTAATGCATTGGAAGGAAATTTTATTTCTGCTTCTGATTACATCAGAAAAATTACAAGTAATGTGAAAAATGACTTCACAAACGATGCTTTAGAATTTTCAATTTTACTAAACGTTGCTAAAAATGATTCGATTAACTTAATTAAATACACCAAAGCAGAGATTTTAATCATTCAAAAAAAATATAAAGATGCTCAGATACTTTTTGATGAGATTGCAAAAAATCAGCAATCGTTAATTTTTCAGCCATTCTGTCAGTTAAAATCTGCAGAATTAGATATTGCTTTAAATGATTATACTTCGGCTGAAATTATACTGGATCAAATTTATTCCTTAAAAGAAAAAAACATATTTTCAGACAAAGCATTATATTTGAAAGCGAAAATTTATCAATACGCTTTAGATAATTTATCCAAAGCAATTGAACTCTATCAAAAAATTTTAATTGAATTTCCTAAATCAATTTATGTAGATGAATCAAGAGAGTCAATTATTCGTCTAAATGATGAAATTATAAAAAGGGAAAAAGATGCCTAAATATAAAAACACAGAAAATATACGTTGTTCGTTTTGTGGTAAAGATAGTACTGAAGTAAATAGTCTTATTGCTGGTCCTGGAGTTTACATTTGTGATCATTGTATTCAAAGTAGTGTAGAAATTCTTAAAACAAACACTGATAATTTCGGAAATAATTTTAATAAGCATGGCAAATGGAATCTATATACACCCGCATTATTAAAAAAGGCTCTTGATGAATATGTCATCGGACAGGAACGAGCAAAGAAAATTCTTTCCGTTGCTGTTTATAATCATTATAAGAGAATTTATTCGAAAAAAAACTTATATGAATTTGACGATGTTGAAATTGAAAAGAGCAATATTCTGCTTTTAGGGCCTACCGGAACCGGTAAAACTTTATTAGCTCAAACACTTGCAAGAATACTTGATGTTCCTTTTGCTATTGCAGATGCCACAACAATAACAGAAGCAGGATATGTTGGAGATGATGTTGAAACAGTTCTGGTTCATCTTCTTCAGGCAGCAAATTATAATCTCGAAAAAGCACAGAAAGGAATTGTATATATTGATGAAATTGATAAAATCGCCAGAAAGAGCGAAAGCACTTCAATTACACGTGACGTTTCAGGCGAAGGAGTTCAGCAAGCTTTATTAAAAATTCTTGAAGGAACCATAGCAGGAGTGCCACCCAAAGGCGGCAGGAAGCACCCTGAACAAAGCCTGATTAACATTAACACAAAAAATATACTCTTTATTGTAGGTGGAGCTTTTGAAGGAATTGAAAAAATTATTGCCAAAAGAATAAATCAGAATAAAATAGGCTTTGTCGGCGAAATTGAAAAAAATATTGATGAAACTGATTTACTCCCTTATGTGCAGCCTGAAGATTTGTTAAAATTTGGTTTAATTCCAGAGTTGATTGGACGCTTACCAGTGATTGCTCCATTACATCCTTTAAACGAACAAGCACTTAAGAATATTCTCACAGAACCTAAAAATGCAATTGTTAAACAGTATAAAAAATTGTTTGCAATGGAGGGCGTTGAATTAGAATTTGACCCATTTTCATTTGATGCAATCGTTCAAAAAGCAATTGAAAGAAAAACAGGAGCGAGAGCTTTACGTTCTATTGTAGAGGATTTTATGCTCGATATAATGTTTGAATTACCAAATAAAAAAAATGTAAATAAATGCATTATTACTAAAGATGTAGTATTAAATAAAGAAGAACCGATTTACATTAAATCTGGTGTTAAAAGCGCTTGATATTATTCTTATAAAATCTCTTTCTATTTTAATTATTCAAATCATTAGTAATGTTTTCATCAACTTTTATAAATATTTTACTTTTTATTCTTCTCCTTACAGGTTTGATAAAGCCACAAGATAAAATTTTTATCCCGATGGATTTATCTCAGACTGACCACCTAAAATCATACGGAATTACTTTCAGAGCTTTAGAAAAAGGGTACAAAGCAGATTGGTTGTTAAACTATCGTGGCGGTTCTTTTCTTATAGATTATGCGGATGAAATTGCTAAAGAATGTTTAATAAATGGAGTCAAGTTTGAAAAAATTTCAGGCACTGCAGCAATAAAAATTTACTCTGAAGTTCAGGATGAAGATAATAATATGGATGTAATCCGATTAGAGAAAGCACCTAAGATTGCTGTTTATGTTCCTCCCGGTTTTCAACCTTGGGATGATGCTGTTACTTTAGCTTTGGAATATGCAAAAGTGCCTTATGAAAAAATCTGGAATGATGAAATATTAAATGGCGAATTAAATAAATATGACTGGCTCCATTTGCACCACGAAGATTTTACAGGCCAATATGGAAAGTTTTATGCAAGTTTCTCGAATGCTCAGTGGTATATCGAGCAGCAAATGCTTTACGAAAAAAACGCTTCCAAAAATGGGTTTAGAAAAGTTTCAGAGATGATGAAAGAAGTTGCCCGAACTATTAAATACTTTGTTGGCAATGGAGGATTTTTATTCGCTATGTGCAGCGCTACTGATTCGTATGATATCGCTTTAGCAGCCGAGAATGTTGACATTTGTGCTCCAATGTATGATGGTGATGCTGCTGATCAAAATGCACAAGCAAAATTAGATTTTTCTAAGACCTTTGCTTTCACAGATTTCAAACTCGAAATGAATCCATATATCTATGAATATAGTGACATTGATATTCAACCAAATGAAATTGGAAATATGGAAAATGATTACTTTACTTTATTTGATTTCTCCGCCAAATATGATCCTGTTCCAACTATGCTCACACAATGTCATACAAATGTAATTCGTGGATTTATGGGACAAACAACGATGTTCCGTAAAGAGTTAATTAAAAGTTCGGTTGTTATTCTTGCTGAAAGACAAAATACAAATCAAGTAAGATACATTCACGGAAACTTTGGCAGAGGAACATTCACATTTTATGGCGGACACGATCCTGAAGATTATCAGCATTTAGTCGGAGAAGACCCAACAGATTTAAATCTTCATAAAAACTCTCCCGGATACAGATTAATTCTGAATAATATTTTATTCCCTGCTGCAACAAAGAAAAAGCAGAAAACCTGATAATTTCTTTAATATTTAATTTGTGTTAATTCGTGTAATTCGTGGCTGGATTTTGTTTGCACGCAGATGACACAGGTGATACAGATTTACACTGATAAAAAAAGCCCCTCTATCGTTGAAAAGCACTAAAGTAGAGTGAAATAATATTTGGAATTACATAATCAGAGTTATTTTTTCAACAATATTGCATTCATGGTAAATGATGCCAGCTTCCTTTTTACAATAAAGTCTGGTTTAATTTTTTTATGGTATAACTTTTTTATTCTGTTTCATTATCCATTTGTACGCCCATTCTACATTTGGGGCAAGAATGGGAACTGCAGTAATCTTTCCGCCAAATCCTAAATTGCGAATTCCAAAACTCGGAAGTCTTGTTGTTTGAATTTTATCAAGTTCAGGTATATTGAGCTCAATATTGTATTTCAATGCTAAATTGTATGTGTAATCGGTTAATTTCATTTGTGCTTTCTGAAATGCAATATCCTGACGATACTGATCTTTCACCTGTTCAAAAGTTTTTGGCTTTTCAACATAAGCAGTATCTTTTTCAATCAACTTAAATATTGAATATCCTTCAGGAACCTTTAACGGACCGTAAACATCTCCGACTTGCATAGTAGCTGCAATCCTTCCAATATCTCCATAAGATGTAACAGGAAATTTTCCAAACTCTCCCTTTCTGCCTTTTGTAAAATCCCGAATGCTGTACTTTGCAGCAAGCACTCGAATATCTGTGCCCTTTTTTAATTCGCTTAAAACAGTATCAACTATGTTTAAATTATCAGTCAAAACTTCAATTATATTTACAACAGTTGGAAACTCTTTGGGTTGATTCATCATTTCATAATATTCTCTCACTTCTTCATCTGTAACCTGAATGGAATCAACAATCTGATTCTGAAGCATCTGAAACAAATAATTATCCATCCATTTTTCAATTTCGTTCTGTATTTCGGGAAGTTTATGATAACCTCTTTTCAAACCTTCGCGATAAAATAATTCCTGCTCTATAAACCTCTTTGTTTGAAAATCAAGTGATGCACGGATTAAATTGATTTTATATTCCTTTGAATTAAACCCATCGAATGCAAGCAACCGGATAAATTCCTTAAGAGTAATTGGCTGTTCTTGAAACTTTACAAACGGCTTGGAAAGATTTTCATCGCCGATTTCCTTTTCAATTTTTATTATGTCAGAAGCATCAAGATAAGTCGGTTGATTTGGTTGATAAGTAAAATTTTTTCTCTTATACTCAAACACAGAAGATATTTTCTGAGCAAGAATTTCAAAAAGTTTTCCATCAACATCAATTTTTTTGTCACGGAAGTATTCAGCATAAAATTCTTTTTGTCTTTTTATCAGTTTTCTGTTTTCAATAATTTTTGCAATAGTTTTCTTTGCATTCTCTTTATCTTCATCTGTAAGAAATAAATTTTGTGACTTATTAACCAACTTAAAAATATACCAGCCATCAGTAGTAAGAATAGGTTTTGTAAATTCTCCGATTTTCATTCTGAACAGAGAATCTTCAATTGTTTCTTCCATTTGACCAAACTGAACTTCAATAGGTTCTCTTTGTTCTTCATATTCAGGGCTTTCAATAAGTATTGAATCAAATGAAATTCCCTGTTTCAGATAATTGAACAATTGGTCAATCTCATCTTTATCCTGAGAGAAAAGAAAATTCACATAAAGTTTTGAATTATTTTTTACTGTTGCTTCAATCAGTTCCTTATCTGTTACAGAAATTTTATTCCGTATTTCTTCCTGAAATAATTTATCTCTTACAAACATTCGTTCAAATGCTTTGCGAGAAAATTGCATTACTTCAGTTGTATCCAATTTCAGATTTTTTGCTTCAAGTGCTAGAAGTTTTTCAGCAATTAGAGTAAATAAAAATTCTAATTTATTCGAATCATCCATTTGCTTTATATGACGCTTGAATCCTGGTGTGAATTCATATCTTTCAAGAAATTCGGAATCAGTAATAACCTTCGAACCAACTCGCGCTACATAAGGTTGATTAAAAGATTGAGAGAAAATTTCTGTGTGAAATAAGAATAAACTTATAAGAAGTACTGTACTATTAATTTTCATAATGATTAAACTGACAAATTATTTATGTCAATTTACTAATTTTGTTATGAGACTTAAAGGAAATAATTCTGTGAATGTAATGACAATTTGTTCTGGAGAACGCTTAATAAAAATTTATTTACAAACAATCTTTATAATATCACTCCTTCGGAGTTTTGCTTATAATAGATTTTGCTTTTACTATAATATTTTCACTCCTTTGGAGTTAAGTTTTCAATGAGTTTTCTACTTGTGAGTTTTATTGTTATTAAAATAATTACTGATTAAGTTTTCTTTTAATAAAAGCGATGAAAAAAAAATCTATATTTAAAAAAGAGATTTCTAAAAGTGAAGCCAACTTAAAAAACCCACCAAAATGGTTTTATTTAGTTCTATTATTAATTCCGATTTTGTTTTTTGTATTACTTGAAATTGGACTGAGAGCTTTTGATTACGGACACGATTTTACTGTGTTCAAGGTAGTAACAGATTATCATCCCGATAAACTTTTTTTAAATCCGGAAATTCCTTATAAATATTTTTACGGAACCCGATCCGTTCCCTCTGCATTGCCAGATGGATTTGATAAAGATAAAAAAGAAAATGCTTTCAGAGTTTTTGTGCTTGGTGGAAGTTCAACTGCCGGCTGGCCTTATGTGCCTAATGCATCATTCCCTCGCCAACTAAAACGAAAGCTCGAGTTGCTTTATCGGGATAATAATATAGAAGTTATTAATCTTGGAATATCTGCAATTAACTCATACACACTTCGTGATTTTATTCCTGCTGTTTTAGAACAAAAACCCGACTTGATTCTTATCTACGCTGGACATAATGAATACTATGGTGCGCTCGGTGTTGGTTCAACTGTTTCAATCGGAAGCTCACGAAAACTTGTTAATCTTTATCTGTGGCTTTACAACTTTAAAATTACTCAGCTTCTTCGTGATGCAATCAGCTGGGTTTGGGGATTATTCAATAAAACAGGTGAAACTACCGAAGCAAGCAACGAAACTCTGATGTCGCAAATGATTGGGAATTCACTTATTGCTTATGAATCAGATGATTACAAGAAAGGAATAGAGCAGTTTGAAGGAAATCTTACTGATATGATTGAAATGATTCGCGAGAAAAATGTTCCTGTGATAATTGGAAAGCTAACCTGCAATCTTCGCGATCAGAGACCATTTGTTTCATTAAAGACTGATAAATATCCACCAGCAGATGAAGTTTTTCAGAGAGCCAATGATGAATTGAATAAAGGAAATATTTCCGAAGCACAAAATCTTTTTCTTCTTGCAAAAGAATATGACGCATTAAGATTTCGAGCTCCCGAAAAAATAAACGATGTTATTTCTGATATTGGAAGGAAGTATAATCTTCCTGTAGTTGATATTGATTCTGTGTTCAGAGAACTTAGTCCTTATAAGCTCGTTGGATATAATCTCACAGTTGATCATCTTCATCCGAATATTGATGGATACAGGTTAATTGCTGAAACATTTTATAAAGAAATGAAAAAGATAAATCTTTTACCCAAGGGTGAACGTGCAAATCTCACTGAAGCACAAGCCGACAGCATTCTTTCAGCAAATTTTCCTTTCACCGCACTTGACTCAACTCTCGCAAATTTTTCAATCATTGTTTTAACAGGTCAGTATCCTTTCGTTCCCAAAGGGACACCAAACTATAAAATGCTTAACTATAAAATGAGCAGTATTGTTGATACAATTGCAGCTGAGATTTTTAATAAGCAGGTTCTTTGGGAAACAGGACATAGTAAATTAGCCGAATACTATCTTGCTCAAAATAATATTGACGGTTTTCTTAGAGAAATGAATGCGATAATTGCAGAAAGACCTTATTACGACGTTCCTTACAGAGCAGTGATTGTTCATTTAATTGATAGAGGATATGTTAAAGAAGCAATTCCATACTTGGAAAAATTGAACGTAATTAAACCGGATTTTTTTACAAACAAGTGGCTTGGTGCAAGCTATTTAAATCTGAATAATCATAAAAAAGCATTGCCTTATTTACAAAAAGCAGTTAAGTATAGTGAAGCTGACTATCAGGTTTGGTATAATTTGGCTGGAGCATATTATCTAAACGGTAAATTTGAGCTGGCTCTCAATGCAATTGAGAGAAGCTTACAAATGAACTCCCGAAATCCATTAGCAATAGATTTCTATAATCAAATAAAACGAATTAACCCCTCTAATAAATGACAAATATCACTATTAAGAAAATAATGCATTTGCCCTATTTGTTTTTAGGAATAATTAACTAAGTTTAACCCGAATTATGCATTAGAAATAGCCAAAGGGGGAAAAAAATTATCGATATTTTCAAACAATCCCTTAATCCAAGCTCTTCTTTCTGGCTTAACGGATAGTTTAAGGATTACTTTCCCCCCTT
>Ga0308414_1000524_pt1 | contig 24388 bp, 12 predicted proteins | sample HotsprSampleOS50_FD_205667 | JGI IMG/M metagenome (GOLD analysis project Ga0308414, IMG submission 205667) | Hot spring phototrophic mat microbial communities from Octopus Spring, Yellowstone National Park, Wyoming, United States - 20090730_OS50 ...
CAGGTCACCCTTGCTCGCCTTACGCACACCCTTTTCGCTCTCAAACGCATCACGCCCCAACGTTCCTCTGTTTTGCGCTTCAACGCTTTGCGCTTCAACGCTTCCACTTTCCGCTTAAAAGCTTTGCGCCTTTGCGTTAAAAAGCGCAAAAGGGGTAGGGGCGCAGTAGCGACAGACAACGAGCGATGGCCGTGACGAGGCACGCCGCTGCTGCGCCTATCTATCGGTACGCGGCGTGCGGCCCGAGGCGCAGTGCGAGGCGCGGGACGATGTAGCACAGGGCGTTACTATCAACAGGGAATAACGAACGGGCGTACCTGGATGAAAACTCTGCAATCCTACCGGCTCGGACTGACGCTGGCGCTGTTGCTGCTGCTGGCCTTACGCCTGCCATTGCTGCGGTGCGGGGCGTTTGGGGCCGACGTGCCCGGCTTTAACGATGAGGTGAACTATATCACCCAGGCGCGCTCGCTGCTGGCAGGCGATACGTATGCCGACACGGTCGAGGCCTGGATGCGGGCACCATTGCCGGCCCTGCTGCTTATGAGTCTGGCCTGGCTCCGAGGTCAGATTCCAGAACTGGTAATCTGTGATTTTCAAGTGATACAACTCGGTCTGTGGGTCGGACTGCTACTGCTGCTAGCCCGCCTTGCGGCGCTGCTCTTCGGGCGGCGCACGGCGCTGGTGACGGCGTTCCTGGTCGCGCTGCTACCCGAAACGGCCTTACTGAGCATCCTGGTCTATTCAGACACGCTCTTTACAGCGGGGCTGGTCGTTACAGTCACCCTCTTACTGAACTATGTTCGGCGTCCGCATTATAGCCAGCTTATCCTGGCAGGAATAGTAGCAGGATTGGCAGCGCTGGCCCGTCCCACTATGCTGCCGCTCTTGCCGGTCTTGATGCTATGGATCGCGGTTGCGGGTACCAGCCAGCCTGTTCCTCGATTGCATTGGCATCAGTTCAAAGCCTGGATCGTGGCAACAGTGCAGACATTGTACACACAACGTCCCCTCCGTAGACAGGGAGAGGGGTGGGTACCACTGCGCCTGCTACCACCGCTGATCTTTCTTACCTGTTGTTTGTTGACGATTGCACCCTGGACACTGCGCAACTATCTGACCTATGGCGGCCTGATCCTGATCGATACCACCGGGCCAGTCAATCTGTGGATCGACAACTCACCTGCCACCCACGCCGAGGTTGCCGAGGCAATCATTGCCGTATCGCCCAACCCGGTGGAGCGGCAGCGCTTTGCGAGTGAGCAGGCGTGGGCCGCAATGCTGGCCGACCCGCAACGCCTGCTGCGCAAGTGGGGATGTGACTTTTTTGGGGCCTGGTACCCGCGCAGCTTTAGCGGCACCTATCGTATCTGGAATGCCGTTTTGCAAGCACCTGTTCAGGCCTCGCTACTGACGCAACTGAATATGTTGCAACCGCTGGTGCTGTTGCTGTTGCCGCTGGGCCTGGCATTTGCGCCCTATGGAATAGACGGCACGACCCGCTATCGACCGGTGGTGATCGGGTTGGCGCTGTGTTACACCTTTATGATGATGCTCACGCACTTCGAGTGGCGCTATCGCACGCCGTTTTTGCTACTGCTGCTGCCCTACGCCGCCTGGTGCCTGGCCCATCCGCAGGCACTGTGGCATTCCTTACAGCGCCCACTGGCCTGGGGTCTCCTGGTGGGTATCGTGACCATGATCCCGGCAGCGGCCAGCCTGCTGTGGCCGCTGCAGTGGCACAACGCCTACGCCCTGTTGCTGCACGGACGGGGATTACTGCGGGCGGGCTGGCACGACCACGCCGGTGCGCTGGCCGATCAACGTGCTGCCGCCGCGCTGCAACCCGGCCTGCGCGAAGCTCGCGTGGCCGCCGCCCACCTGACGGCGATCCAGGGTGATCATGCCGACGCTGTGCAACAACTGCACGCAATTCTGGCCGATATTCCCAGGTATTTTCACGATGCACCTGATGCAGTGGTAGCACTACAACAGATGCTGCTATTCCAGGAGCGTCTGGACGAAGCAGCCCGGCTTGACCGCCAGTTGTCGATACGTGCCCGTGTTCAGGCCGAGACACTGATCTGGCGGCAAGCGCTGCCTCCTGGTTCACTGTTACGACTGGGTACGAACGATCTGGGTCTGGTACAGGGTTTTTATGTCTATCAAGACACCGATGATAACCAGTTTCGCTGGAGCCGCCCGCACGCCCGCCTGCTGCTGGCGGGTGCTGGTGATTTTGTGTGTCTGCGGCTGAATGCGGCCCGCCCGTCTGATTTGCCCGCGCCCACCGTGCGCCTCAGTGCGCGGATGCCGACTGCTGGTGGACGGCTTATTGAACTTGCAACGCTGCATCCACCACGACAGGGATGGGCGCGTTTGTGCGCTCCTCTCACCACGCTAACACCCACTGATGGCCTCGAATTGCACCTGAACGTGGCGGCCTATAACCCGCGTGCGCATGGCGCACACCGTGATACGCGCAACCTGGGCGTGGCGGTGGCCGAGGCCTGGCTGACAAGCGAGCCATTGTCGCTTGACGCGGCGACCGGTTTACGGCTCGACCGCCTGGTGGCGCACGCTGATGCACCATCGACCTCCGCGTGGCAGTTGATCGGCACAACCGGCACGTTCACTGCCACGCCAGGCGCGGTGCTACCGCTGACGCTGTGGTGGCGCGGGGCACAGCCGCCCCCGGCGGACACGTTCACCTTCCTGCATCTGCGCAACAGCCAGGGCACCACCATCGCCGCCTATAACGCGCCTCTGGCAGGTGGGCAGTTTCCGCACCCCTGGGTGGCGGGCGAGCCGCTGCTTGACCAGGCGGCGCTGGCCCTACCCGCTGATCTCGCGCCGGGGCGCTATCGGCTGGTGGGCGGCGCGTTCGACCCGACAACCGGCACAGTGCTCGTACAGGCCGATCTGGGCGAAGTTGAGGCGTCTTTCAGGGGACAGGGGAGCGGAAAGCGCAAAGCGGTCTGAGCGCAAAGCGGAAAACAGGTCACCCTTGCTCGCCTTACGCACACCCTTTTCGCTCTCAAACGCATCACGCCCCAACGTTCCTCTGTTTTGCGCTTCAACGCTTTGCGCTTCAACGCTTCCACTTTCCGCTTAAAAGCTTTGCACCTTTGCTACTTCGCGTCTTTGCGCTAAAGAAACAGGCTATGGAAAACACGAGACACACAGTGCGAAAGCGCAGAGATTACCTGCGCTCTACGCCTTTGCTGCTCTGCGTCTTTGCGTTAAAAAAGAATGCACCTTCCCAACTTGCTACCGTCGCAACAGCGCCAATCGTATGGCCGCCCGTAAATCGCTCACGGTCGTAATCGCCAGGTCAATACCCAGCACAACGATCACCTCCGCGACTCGGGGCGTGATCCCACACACAATCACCTGCGCCCCCAGTAACCGCACCGACCGAGTCGTATCCAGCAACGTCTGCGCCACCGCCGTATCCATCAGCGCCACACCGGTCATATCGAGGATGACAAACCGGGCGTGTTGCTGACCAACCGCTGCCAGCATGGTGGTTCGAATTTGCTGGGCGCGCTGTGAGTCGATATAGCCGATCAGTGGCACCAGCAGCGTATGATCACCAACCGGCAATGCTGGTACCGACAGATCCCGAATGGTCTGCAACAATCGCTCCTGCCGAATATACGCCTCGTGTGCAGCGCTGAGTGCCTGCTCCAGTTGTCGATTCGTTTCAGCCAGCGCCACCTGTTGCTGCCAGGCCTGCTCCCAGGCCAGCGTTGTCTCCAGCGTACTGGCAATCTGGTCAGCCAGGACATCATACAGTGCTATTTCACGGGGATCAAACGCGGCACGCTTCAGAATCGCCACATACAACCAGCCGAGCAAACCGGTGCTCCGCTTGATGGGGATACCCAGTGCCGCCTGCACCGGATATTGTGCGGGCAACACCGGGACAGGAAAGGGCGTCGACTCACTGGCCGTCCAGACCAGCAACTGTTGCCCCAGGTTCAGTGCCAAGTTTCCGGGTGGCAGCACACTGGACACCTTTTTCAACCGTATGCCACGGGCGGCACACGCATGAAGTTGGGCATCACTCCTAGCCGCAAGGTACAACACTGCGATCTCGGCACCAAGCAACCGTGTGGCCTTCTCAAGTGTCAGATTCTGGATCGTCTCTCTGTCCCGTAAATGCCTGGAAATCGATGCGATCTCGTACAGAATAGCCAGTTCATTTTCACGGTTGAGATGAGACACCGTTAGCCCCCGGTTTGCATGTTCAATATTTGCCAATCACCCCGACCACCACTGTCTTGTTATGAAAACAAACCGGGCCAGTATCGGCGGCAATCTCACCAAAGCTATACATGCCGATGATCGGTGTCTCTATCCCAACCACGGCGCGAATGCGGTCAATCTCGGTGGCAGTTCTGTTTCCCAAAAGAGGTGGGCGAGTCACGCAGTCGATCACGATTGCCGCTGCGACCGGCACACCGTGCAAGGCAGTCATAGCCTGCTGCGCCGCTGCCTCCGCTGCGCTCAGGAGCGAGACCGGGTCGCCCTGCATAACATACATCACCGCATACTCAGGCAACATGCCCAGACAGATGATCGACCCATCGGGATTTGCCTGGAGCGGTAACCGCACCAGAAACTCGCCGGTGGCCTGAGGAAAGCCGATCGGGTGATAGCGCGTGAATTGACGGAAATTCTCGAAGGTCAGGTCACTATGCGGAAACAAACTGCGGTAAACTTCCAGCGCCGGTCTGCCATCCAATTCATAGATAACATTGGCCATACTGCGGGTGATCACACACGGTTGTCCAATCGGCTTCCAACCATGGCGCACACCGATGCCGATCGGTGCTGCCGTCGTGAGCAGCGCCAGGGCGATACTATCGCCCAGAATACGATCATTGACAAACAGGCTGGTCTGGTGATACTGCAAATTGTCACCAGCAGCACCACCGATCAGTGGGCAAAAGGGGCCGAAAATGGTTGCGACATTGTGAATGACCGTATCCATCGCCAGCGCCCCGGTCAGTCCATCGGTAAAGATCAGTGCAGTACTATGCCTGGGGCTGTCAAGGGGTGCGAGATAGTCCTCCAGTTGCTCAGACACACGCTGGGCAGCCAGTGCCGGGCGGGTACTCAAATCTGGCTCAAGCGCCAGTGCCACTTCGAGATCATCGCCATATAAGGCCAGCGCTGCAATCCCACGCTCCAGGATACCCTGCGCGGTTATCAAGCCGCCAGTGCAACAGCCAATCAGTGGCGTCGTTCCGATGCTGGCGCGTATACCCTGCAACGCAGTGGCTTGATCGTAGTGTTCGGTCGTAAAGACGATCACCAGTTGGGGGGGATGACCAGCCAGCGATGCCAGTGCGCCAGTGGCGGCCTCCTGTCCAGCTTGATACGCGTCCGTGTGCTGGCTACTCCCCGAACCAGCCAGAAAGGTCATGAACATCCTCCTCGTAGGTAAAGCCCGGTAGCATTGATTCGGTTACCGGTTATAGATAGAGCCTGTACCTCGTGTTGTAATCACGTTGATGTGACTGGTTGAAATAGCGCTGTGTGTGCCCATTCCGAGGAACGTTCACCCATAAGGCCCTGTTTCCGCTACGACATTGTAGCGTACAGAGGAAAATATTCAAAGCGGATTGGCGAGACAACCTGTTCTCCTTGCCACTAATCTCCGACGCGGATCTGAGGCAAAGTAAAGCGCAACACGCGATGGGTGTTGCGATCAACCACATAGACCTCACCCTGCGGGCCAACGGCGATTCCGCTAGGCGCATTCAGCGAAGCCTCATCCTGACCGGCTCCACCCCAACGTAGCACCACATCGCCGCGTGCGTTGGTGGCAACCACACGTTGTTGCAACGGCACACTGACATATACCCGACCATCCCGACTGACCGCAATTGATGGGTCTTCGTAGGTATTCGGACTCCAGCCACCGACGCGCCAGGTGATGATCGGTATCGCTCTCAGCCGATCCGTACCATGGCTACGCTGAAAGACCTGTACCCGACTATTCCAGGTATCGGCCACATACAGATTGCCCACATCATCAACACTCACCCCGGTTGGCTCACTAAAGCGGCCCGGTTCCGCCCCGGCAAAGCCGAGTTGATACAGGAATGTGCCTTCATCGTCAGTGACAACAATGCGCTTGTTACCAGTATCCGCGATATACACATTGCCCTCCGCGTCCACAGCCACCCCACGTGGGCCATACAGTCCAAGCGGACTGGCAGCATTGCCCTCCTCAGTACCGCCAGTATCGGTAAACCGACGACCATCACGCTCCTCGTTGCCCTCCCCCCAGGCAGCCAGCCACGTCCCATTCGCACTCAACTTCACGATCCGCGCATTCCAGGTATCGGCTACATACAGATTGCCCTGAGCATCAATCGCAATTCCACGCGGCTCATAGAACTGACCTTCGCCGCTGCCCAGGCTGCCAATCGAACGGATCAGGTTGCCCTGGGCATCAAACACCTGAATACGATGGTTCTGGGTATCAGCCACATACACATTGCCTCGACGATCAACCGCAATCCCGGTCGGTCTGGTCAACTGACTGGCATCACCAATCACCTGGTCGGCCACCAGCCGGAGCAGAGCCGTGCTGGGAACACCGTCGGTTGGCACCATCGCGTCCCGCCCGCTGACCAGATCCTGCCGTATCCAGACCTCCATCTCACGGGCACCAGGGCGCAGTGGATCAGGCAACTGGCGATAGAGCGTGTAGTTCCACAAGGTATCCCAATTGCGCGGGTTGAACGGCCAGGTAAACGGACTCCATGGCGCATGCAGTTCGGCAGAAATATCGCGCCCACAACCAGCCGGCCCGGGTGCCAGATAATCTTCGGGCGGTGTCCAGAAATTATAGTAAAAGCGCTTGTAGCCCGGGCTACCTGGAGAGCATTTATCGCCTTCGGGAAACCACCAGTTAAAGACCCCACCCTCACCATACGGCTGGGCATAGCCCTCGCGTAACGCCTGCCGCACCTCGGCTGTCACATGCGATTTGTGCAACATCACCACCGGTGCCAACCCACGACTGCCATCGGCAAAATCAACCTCAAATGCCTGCAGCGAGGGGTTGTTTTGAAACTGATCACCCGGCAACCACTTCAGTTGCTGAAAATCGCGCAGATACCACTGGATCGGCCAGGCCAGCGACCCCTCGCCGGTTTCGCTGTTACCGCTGTCCAGAATGATCGGCATTGACAAACCGCCGGTCACGTCGTCAGCGGTACGCCGATTGCGGGTGAGGTTCACCGCTATCCGGCGCACATCCTGCACATAGCGCGGCACATCGGGCGCGGTCTGGGTATACACCAGCAACTCGATCGGCGTATCAGGATGGCGATATACTGCTCGCCAGCTGGAGCGAATCATATACGCACCGAGCAAACAGGCCACCGTTAGTCCGGCCAGTGTCAGCGTCACCCGCACACTCACCTGCTGTCCAATCGTCAGTAACGCATAGATAATACCACCGGCCAGCACCAGTGGTACCAGACCTTGCAACAGGTTGATCTGACCAGCCTGGTCCGCACCAGCTCCACCCAGACGCCACAGCGCTACACCCAGGGCCACAAACAGCAGCAGAATGGCGGGTGGCACCAGCCAGGCCTGGCGCTGCCCAGACAGTGTACGCCAGTCCAGGTGTTGGATGAGGTGTGCCAGTGCCCAGGCTGCCACCAGATTCCCTGGCAGAGACATATGCACCAGCAACCAGGGCATTTTCTCGCCAGCCCAGGAGAAGATCACCGTCGCGCTAAAATACCAGAACACCAGCAGCAACGGAAACAACGTCTGTGTTGGCGAAATCGTCGCCGCAATAGTTGAACCGGGTGGCATCTGTATGGTCACTGGTGTGTGGCGCTCATGATGGTCTGGCCGCTCACCATCTGCGGCTGCCGTACCATCATGCACACATGTACGCTCATTTCCTCTGGCTATCGCCGTTTCCGGTGCGGAGTGATCTACTGGCGGCGGGCGACGGGTAAAGAGATACATAGCCGCACCAATACCACTGACCACTCCCAGCGGCTCATAGAGCGGCAACATCATGATGTAGTAGTACCAGGGCTGATCGCCACGCGCATACGCCTGCTGGCTACCGAGCCAGTATGCCAACCCTGCATACAGACCGTCAATTGCGCCGCGGGGATAGGCAAAAAAAGTGGTATACAACACCACATAAATCCCCACCAGAATGCCCACTGCCGTCCACAGCACCATTCGTTCTTCATACCAGAGTTTTTGAAAGCGCGGAATAACCACCGGGCGCGGATCCCACACACGGATCGAAAGCCAGGCCAGCAGCAATGTTGAGCCAACCAGGAAGGCTTTCTCGCCCAGGTACAAACCCTGCCCGAACGGCAAAGGTCGATTAAAGATCATCAACAACACACAGACGCCCATCACAATCAGCAGGACGAGGTTTAACCGGCGTACAAACCCACTCTCGGCCAGGAGGCGCACCAGCAGGAAAATACCAAAGATGAAGAAGAGGATATAGTACAGCTCGTGGGTCGCGATCGCCAGCGCCAGACTGGTAGCCAGCAGATAGAGATAGAACGGTCGCCCGGTATCGATGTAGCGAAAAATACTGATCACCATCCACACTTCCCACAGCACCATCAAGCCATCGTGGCGGGCAAAGCGGGTGAAATAGAGGAGTGAGGGTGAGAAGCCCAGCAGCACCGCTGCAATCAGCGCCCCGCTACGCCCCAGATAGGGCCGCAGCATCCAGCACGAGGCGACCATCCCCACGCCCGCCAGCGCCATCGGGAGCCGTGCCTGTGCATCGCCATCACCGAAAAGAAAATACGACAGCAACGTGAGTATATACAAAGACGGCCCATGATACACCGGGTCATAGCAGTAGGTCGCCGAACGGTTATTATTGGCGCACTCAAAATCGCCACTGCCCGTATAGAAGCGCCAGCTTGTCCAGGCATGAATCGCCTCATCGTGATGCATAGCCATGGCACCCAGATTCCATAGGTGGGCGATCAGGCTCGCAAGGATAATCACCGCATAAGCCACAACTTCGAGATGGATACCGGTCAGGACGAGCGGCCGGTTTAATACCGAACGCTGTGGCGAACGCGGAAAAGTTTCTACTGCCATATCTGCCTCGTTTATTGTTCAGGAACTAGCTCGGCTCCAACGCCGAAACCGATTTGATCCGCCAGCAGTGGACGCACGGCAACCACAAAGTCGGTCGAACCAAGTGGGACACCGATCTCACGAAACATAAGAAACTGCCATAACTGGACGATTGTCTCGTCACCAAACGGCTCGCGCAGGACACGACCCAACAGCGACACATTCTCTATCGGCCCCGTGCGCCAGTTATCCCGCAGGCGGTACATACTATCCTCTGGGAACCACCAGCGTAACGGCAAGCGCTGCATACGAAAATCTTGCAGATGCTCGCGTATCTGTGGATTACGGCTTATATTCTCCTGGAGCATAAACACGGCCTGGATTTCGGGCGCTGGCGGCCCGGACAGGTTCGGCCCGGTATTGGATGCAGCACGAAAGTTGCGAAAATACCAGAGCCACACCGTCTCGTTATCATACATGATCGGGATATCCAGGCCACCTCCGCGCCGCCGCGAGGCCTCTTCAAGCTGACGCACCACATGCATCACATCAGGCGTTGTCTGGGTATAGATCATCATCTCACGCGGCACATCACCGCTTAAAAAGGACAGACGGTACGCATTGCGTATAGTGTAGACACTGCCGACCAGGGTGATACTGATTGCCAGCATCCCTAACGACCAGCGCCACCCCCAGCGCAGACCAGCCATTGCCACGAGTAACCCGAACAACATCAGTAACAGGAGCAATACCATCCACGCTGGCAACTCGATCCGCATTTTGACACCGATAAACGTGGTCATCAACACAAACCCGAAGCCCGTAATCGCCGTAAAAAGGCAGAAGAACAGCAGGTGGGGGCGGTACGAGCGCGGAACGTTAACAGGCAGCTCAGCATCAGATGGAGCAGCAACTTGGAGCCAGGAACCCGTACATACCTGCTGGGCAGCCCACGCACCGAGGAAAATCAGCGGCACCACGATATGGATCGTGAGCCAGGGCATCTTCTCGCCCGCCCAGGAATAGATCCCCAGCGCCCCCAGCGACCACCACAGCAGCAGCAACGGCGTCAGGAAGCCATCACGTACGAATGGTTGTTTACTGGCCCGCGCCTGGCGGAAGCGCATGATGCCTTCCTTCACGATCAGCACGGTGGCAATAATTGTCCAGAGGATGACCAGCGGTTCATAGATAAACAGGATCACCAGATAGTAGTATCCTGGCTGACCACCACGCTCCACATTGTGTTGCGCCAGCCAGTAGAGCAGTGAACCAGTGGTACCAGTGACGATGCCCAGCAGGTTGGTCAGAAAAGCCGTAAACAGCAGCGTATAGATCAGAAAAAAGATCGCCAGCGCCACCAGCCAGCGCTGATCGGCGGCGAGACTGGCATATACCTCGATCACCGGGTCGCCCTGTTCCCGCGCTCGCTGCCAGGCACTCTTGCCGTCACTATCCAGACGCCACCAGATCAGCCAGAGTAACAGGCCGGAAATGCCAAGAACCAGCACAATGCTCATTAAAATGGCTGGATGGCCAAAAAAGCGCCACAGATCGGCAAAATAGATCCCAATATTCGCTGCCAGCGAGCGCCCGCCATCATTATCAGCACGATTACGAATACGTAGCGCATAGGCGTTATCACTGGTTTCCAGGGGATACCAGCCGAAGATCGGGCCGGGCGTATAATTCATCAACCCGGTTTCCGGGTTGCGAATAGCAGTGTGGCTGCCATCGACCTCGGCATGACCGGGTAACACAAACACCAGCGCCGCCAGCGCCACCACCAGCCCGCCTAGAATGGCAATCCCTGGCTTATACAGATGCCACAGCAATAGCAGCACGAGCGGCGTGCCCATGATCAGCAAAAAGAGATAACTTGTCTCCAGATTTGTGACCATCAGCGCAAAAGCAGCGATACCAATATACAGCCAGCGCGCCTGGCGCGTACTACCATAGCGCACAATCGCCACAAACACCAGTACCTCAAACACCATGGCGTAGATGTCATGGCGAATGAAACGCCCGACATAGAGCACCACAGGCGAGATCAGCAAATACACCGCTGCCATCAGCGCCGCCGGTCGCCCCAGTTCGCGGCGCACCAGGAAAGGCAGCAGCGTTAACACAGTACCAGACAACCCTGCCCCCAGGCGGGCAGTGAAATCGGTGTCGCCAAACAGAAAGTAGATGAGCGCGCCGAAGTAATACAGGAATGGCCCGTGCAGCAATGGATCATGGATATAGCTGCGGCCAACATAGATGTACCACGAGTACGTCGCGTGTAACACCTCATCGTGGTGCAGAGCGCGGTCGCCCAGTCCCCAGAGATGAGCGATCAGCGATACAATACCGAGCAGCAGATAGGCGCCATGTTCGATAGTGAAGAACGAATCGTGTCGATGCGATTCGAGGAGAATCGTTTCACCTGTTTGCGCCCCGGTCGTGGTGACAACAGTGGGTAGATCAATGGTTGACATCGCACCTCGCACGCGGTCTGGTTACAGTGATCTGCGCCCTGATACCCAGGCGACAGATCAAACACGAATGACATACCATACAAAACCAGATCGCACTGACCAGTGCGATCTAAACCTGACCGCATTGTACACGATTCATAATCGAGCGGCAAGAGAACTATGCGGAGCAGTTCAGGTGGGTACGACCACAGGATCAGCAGCCGAGGATCACCGGCAGCTAAATCTGCTGGCACAGGGCAACCGCTTCTGGCTTGACCTGCACCATAATCGGCCCATTCACGAAAGAAACGCTTTCTTTGCCACCACCTTTTCGCCTGATATGGCTTGTGGCACATTCTGCTCAGTCTGCTATTATTGGCAGGCACCTGGTGCTGTGCATCTGGGGAGCCGGGCCGCTCTTCCGGATGACGACGTTGCTGGCAGGTAAGGAGTCTGGTATTGGCCAGATTGTCCGCACCCTGCGAGCTAGATCTGATGCGTAAAGGAGAGAGTAGAATTATGGACGCAACCCGTATCGCCCGCCTCAATACGGCGCTGAGTCGGGAAGATATGACCGCACTGGTGGTAGTACCGGGGGCCAACCTGCGCTACCTGACGGGACTGGAGTTTCACAGCAGTGAGCGCTTGACGCTGGCGTTTTTTCCCGCCAATGGTTCCACTCCGCGCATGGTCTTGCCTACTATGGAGGTATTGCGTGCCCGTGAATGCACACTGATTCCGCTAGAATTCTGTGGCTGGAGCGACGAAGAAGGGCCAGATGTCGCACTCCAGCAAGCGCTGATGCCAGTTTTGCACAGCCAGGCCCCTGGCGCGGAGCATGCCGTGATCGGGGTGGAATATACTGCGATGCGGGTGATGGAATTGCGTGCCCTGGAGCGGGCGGTGGCGCTCCTCGGTGACAGCGTGCCTGACGTGCAGGTGGTGGATGCCACGCCCGCGCTGGCGAGTCTGCGCATGGTCAAGGAACCTCGCGAACTGGCGGCGATGGCCGAAGCGGCGCGGATTATTGAGACGGCCTTGTACCAGACGATTACACACATCCGGCCAGGGATGACCGAGCGACGACTGGCGACGATCTGGACGCATGAGATTAGCGCCGCCGGTGGTGAGGGAGAGAGTTTCCCCAACATCGTCGCCAGTGGCCCCAATAGCGCCAACCCGCATCACAACAACAGTGATCGCCCCTTCCAACCCGGTGATCTGATCATCCTGGACGGCGGGGCAATCTATGGCGGTTATCTGTCAGACATCACCCGCACCGTGGCACTGGGCGAACCGGGCGACGAGGCACGGCGCATCTACAACCTGGTGCAACGCGCCAACGCCGCCGGGCGCGCAGTGCTGCGACCAGGCATCACGGGCGAGCAGATCGACCAGGCGGCGCGGGCCGTGATCGAGGCCGGTGGTTATGGCAACTATTTTGTCCACCGCACCGGGCACGGGTTGGGCCTAGAATGCCACGAACCGCCCTATATTGTGGCCGGTAGCGTGCAACCCCTGGCAGCCGGTACCACTTTCACGATTGAGCCGGGCATTTATATCCCTGGTATGGGAGGCGTCCGCATTGAAGATGATGTGGTGATTACCGCTGACGGTGGGCAGAGCCTGACCAGCTTTGAGCGCGAATTGATCGTCTTGCCAGTGACATCGTGACGGCTCCCAGGGCGAAAGCATCCGGGCTTTACGGGCTAGAACAGTAAGGGCGTTGGCACGTGCCAACGTGCCAACATGCCAATGGTATTACAGGCAGACAATCAGTTCCATGATCTGGCGGCGGTAACCCTCACCCGTTAACTCCGCCCAGAGGTAGGGTAGCGTGGCCAGTAGCCGGGTGCGTTCCTCTTCGCGACTGGCGATATAGGCCTTGAGCGCCGGGTGCCCCTCCAGGTCAAGATCGAGTTGTGCAATATAGGCTTTCGTAACGGCAATGTCATGGATCGTGCCCAGCTGATCCTGGAACTGCTTCAACGTCGCCAGTACCTGATTTACGCCGGGGCCAAGATAATCAGCAAACATTTCCAGCACATAGCGCAGCCGTTTGCCTGCAATGCGCGTTTCGTGCAACTCACCGTCTTGTTCGTGAACACCATTGCCATTGCGCAGATCCAGCCTTGTCTCATAGGCCCGCACATTCTCATAGCGCTGCCAGATCAGACTGCCGGCAACGTCACGTACCCGCAGCGTGGTATTCCAGCCTTCCTGCTCATCTGTCATAAAAAGAGCAAAGTCGCGCTTAAAATCGGCATACCGTCTGGTATCAAGTTGCTTGAGCAGATCGACATGGGCGGCGGCGCGATCGCGGTGCAGCGCACTCACCAGCGGTTGCATCTCCGCCCGCTGCTCCTCAGGTAAACTGGTAGCATAATCGGCAATATGCTCCAGGAAGACATCACGATCGCGCACCGCGCTTGATGCCTGCGCCACACGCTGGATCGCCTTGCGGAACAGGCGCACCTGCTTCGGCGGCGCAACTTCTGCGATAATCGCCAGCACTGCCCGTAGACGGCGCGTGGCGACGCGCATCTGATGCACCGCCTCGGTATCTTTATCTGCGCGTACATCCTTTTCCTCGGACTGCAATTTCTTGAACTGTCGGCGCAGCATACGGCGACTGGCCACAGCCACAGGTTCAGCACTGTCATACACAGGCTGAATCGACTCCTCACGCTGCGATGGTTCTGACTCAACCCCGGCTGTTTCGACCACCAGATGTTCTGCTTGATGCCCATTCGGTGCTCCCATGGGCATGTCATCACTCATAGATGGCACCATAATCGGCGTGAGAAAATAGGTAATCTGCCTCGAAAATAACTGCTGCCACAGATCGGCTTTTTTGATCGCGCGAGCACCGTCGGCCTCCGCATTACGACCAGTCAAGTGCAACTGGACATGCGTATCCGCTACATTGCAGCACTCAATTCGGGTGGTCTGGCTCTGCGAAGAGTCCAGCCCATCAGCAATACGCAGCAACGCCGCCAACCGCAGGGTAGTTTCCCGGTCTTTCTTCTTCAGGCCAAGATAGACCGGCTCCCGCTCCGGGCGTACCTTTTTGCGATGGAATGCCACCAGACAGGCCACCATCGCCCGTTCATCCTCGGTCAGCTCCTCCATACTGGTTCGCAACACAATGTCGCGTCCCACAGTATGATGCTGAGCCGGATTCTCGTTCAGCCCAACATTGTGCAGCAACGCCCCGATCTCCAGCAGGCGGCGGGCCTCGGATGGCATGCCATGTACCTGCTGGAGCTGATCAAAGAGTACTAGACAGAGATCTGCGACGTGACGGGCATGGTCACGATCAACACCATAGGTTTCGAGCAAGGTTTCAACCGTCATATCAGTTCCTCCTGCAAGATTTTAATGATTATAGCCAGTGTGTACTGGCAAGGTAGTACTACACAGTGATTTCGGAGGGCTTCGCCGCGCCGCGCCTCCCTCCCCAGGGGAGGTCTCGTTGTAGTAGTCGGTACACCTACCTTGCCAGGAAAGCATAAAAGAACGCCTCCCCTGCATCGGGAGACGCACGCAAGTGCCTCCACAATCATAGCTGGTGTCTGGTTATGGATCGGGATCAAGCAACTCCAGACCGCGTTCGAGTTTTGAGCGATTTTCGGGAACGAGCGTCATATGCTGGCGCAGAGCCGCTACCAGCCGATCCAGATCGGCTTCTGTGCCTGCCGGCAGCACCTCTATTTCCAATTCACAGAACGGTGCGGTTTTGCCCGGAACAGTTATGTTGCCCACATCCAGGCTCAACTCGGCCACGGGCTGCTGATCGCGCAGCGCCAGAGTGTGGCGGCGCTCGGTCTGAATAGTGAGGATCGGGATCAGTTGCTCGGCGCCCACAATCGGCACAAGCTGCGCCCGTGCATCGGCAAGCGGCCAGGTTGCTGGATTGGGGTCAGCCCACTCAAATTCCCACTCCATACGCTGATGAACGCCATTGCGCGCAACGCCCGGCCCTTTCAGGGTGATCAGCATGCGCCCATCAACAGCACGAGTGCGTAGACCATAGCGAGCAGCCCGCAGGTGGCCGCTGGCAGTATCGTAGTAGGTATTGTGTTGCAGCTCAAGGTGTGGCTCGTGGTGTAACGCATAGGTATCCAGCGTGTTCAGTGTACTTGGTATCGCAAATGCCGCCGGTTGATCTATCCGAAATTTAGCTTCTATTTCCATAATGCTGCTCAAGTGATCGTAGATCAATGCGCAGTCACCCCTCCTTTCTTATGCCTGGTGTCTGTTCTCCCGTCGAGGCCTCCCAGACGCTGCTAATGTTGATCCAGGAAAGTGTAGACAAAAGAGAAAAAGTATCGCCTGCTGCAAATTAAGAAAAATTTAACCCACTTAATCAAATGTTAATATTATGTAAGGCAGTAGTATACCACAGAAACGCAAAGTGTGCATGGATAGAATTCAGATCAAGAGTATAGCGAACCTGGGATATGCAAACAACCTGGAACGCCGCCCAGATGCATGGATAGAATTCAGATCAAGATTGTAGCGAACCTCTGGCAATGCGCATGGTACACAACGCTGGCATTGTACCGCCATCAGGCGATTTTGGCAGCCTTTTCCACCTGTGGTATCCCGCACTTTTCGCCTGCGGTGAAAAAAATACGGGACACCACCAGCGTCTCTGCGCTGCCGCGAAGGCCATACAGACTGTCGCGGCGAACATTCAGATCACACCGACTGCGAATAGGCGCGGCGGGTCTTGTAACGAGGTGCCAGCCGCAACGGTGGTGCCACACGCTGCGGGCGATAGCCTAACAACCGCATGATCGCGGCTTGATCCTGCTGCGGGCGACTCTGCATCGCCAGCCGCCCACCCTCAACACTGATGCTAATGCGGCGCGGCTCCGGGCTAAGACAGTGATGCGCTCCACCGCGACCGGAGATCATCTGCTGGTAGGCGCCAATCCCACAGATTGCCAGCACTAGCCCCGCTCCTGTATTCGGTAATAACAGCGGCGGCTGCGTCGGGCGTGGGTAAACATCATCCGAGTCGCACGTCTGGCGTCCTGCCAGGCGCACTGGACGTATAGGGGCATCCCACCCATCGAGGGGCAACACCACGAATTGCTGATTGGGCACGAGCAGACTATCGGGCAAGCTAACCATCATACTACCGTTCATCAGATACCAATCCGGCTGACCAGGTTGTCCGGGTTTGACCTTGCCCACCTCGATCAGATACAGGCTATGATTGGCAACCGTATAGCGCCCAAACTCCCCGATCAGATGCGGCATAGGCACGTGATAGCGTACGCACATATCGCGTATCTCGATCATAAGCCGTTGCAAGAAATCCTGATAGTCGAAGGCAAAATCAAGCGTATAGCCCGACGTGGGCATCCCTCCGCCGAAGTTAAAGTAGCGCAGCGAGGGCACACGCTGGCGCAACTGGCAGTAGGCAATCAGCGAGTCGCGCAACGTTGCCAGAAAATGGTCACGGTCTTCCACCTGACTGCCAATCATAGCATGATAGAGAACCAGTTGATGCGGACTGGACTGCAACCGCGTAACGACCTGATCGATTTCGGCCTCGGTCAACCCGAAGCGATCATTGCCCGGGTGATGACCATCACGGTTGCCGGCACTGCGCTCGCGCACGCCTAACTGCAGCGGCAGGGAACAGGATTGCAGTCCATCCAGTTCATCGAGATCATCAAGCACCGGAATCAGGCTGGTACAACCATCCTCACGCAGGCGACGAATAGCGTCCAGATAATAGGTATCCTTGGAACCATTGCAGCAGATCAGACGATCACGGGGCAAAATCCCGTGTTGCCAGAGATAGCGGGCGATTTCGACATCAGCGGCCGCCGACGTCTCATAATGCGCACCCGCCTGAAGTGCGGTTTGCACCACCTCGGCGGCAAAGTTTGCCTTGGTCGCATACGCATACAGAAACTGACCACGATACCCGGTTTCCTGACGAGCCCGACTGGCCCATTCGTGCATACGTTGTACCTGGATGGTAATCTGCGGGTAATAAACGACTTCCAACGGTGTGCCAAAACGTCGTGCCAGGTCATTAACGTTAATCTGGTTTCCCAGATAGAGGTTTCCATTTCGGCGCGACAGGAAATCGGTAAGCGGCCCTTCGCTGGCGCGATGGTAACGATCCTGTAGGTAGCTGCTATAAGTCTGCTGGTTCAATTGTACCAATGCCCTCCTTGTTGACTATAAGTAAAAAAACTGATAACGGGTGCCCGACAAGACAGCACAAACAACAACCCCTGACAACGGATGTTGCTCAGGAATCGTCAAATGGAAGTACCGTAAAACAACGGAGAAACCATGCAGTCGCAATAGACAGGCGCTCAAAAGGGGCAAACTGGCAGAGGCTGGATGGGGATATAGCAAAGCCCCCGCATCAGGCGACACAGGGGCCAGTATCAATCAAAGGCTTGACAAAAATACAACTCCCTTGACGAGGCTCCAGCCAGGATGCGATTTGAGCGTGTAGCACAGCAGCGCACTGCATGCTAGATTGTGGTTGCCGTCCATATATCCTCACTCAAGCTCATCTGGAAGGTCGTCGTGCTGCCCATCATTGAACAACAGATAACCAGAAAGACCATACACCTGCTTCGCCGCCAATAGCGAACGGCTCTGAGCGCCAGATGAGCGCGAATCCCAGGCTGAATCACTCAGCCAGTAATAAAGTGTACACCCTGAACCCGATCTCGTCAAGTCTCATATGTACAATGGGTGTGACGCGGTGACGCGGTGACGCGGTGACGCGATGACGCGGTGACGCGGTGACGCGGTGACGCGGTGACGCGGTGACGCGGTGACGCGGTGACGCGGTGACGCGGTGACGCGATGACGCGATGATGCGATGACGCGACGAAGCAAGGGTTTGCATAGCTGCGGCGCGAGGTGAGGCGAGGCGAGGCCTTCACGTTGAAACGTTCTAACGCTGATGCCTTTGCCCCTCGCTGGTCGCCAGAGCTACGCGGGTCACCCGCCATAGTTCAAAGCGTTCGGCATCAAAGCCTTTCAGCGTCGCAGCTAGAGCCGCAGTGTGTACCTGTTCGCCCCACTCCGCCAGAACTTCGCCAACTTCTGGATCGTGATACACCCTGGCCGAGATGATAACATCATCACCGGTTGACATCCCCACCAGACGCGCCGCAATGTTGACGGCTGAACCAAAATAGTCCAGCCGATCATTGAGTGTGACCGCAATACACGAACCAGCGTGAATACCAGCCTTCAGATATAACGGTCGCATACCGTTCTCTGGCAGCGACAGAATCTGCTGCGCTTTCAATGCAGTACGCAAAGCCGATGCCGGGCGATGAAACACCGCCATCACCGCATCGCCAATCGTCTTGACAATCGCCCCCTCCTCAGCAGCTATAATCTCGCGCAACACATCGAAGTGGTTCATCACCAGGCCAAAAGCAGACGCGTCGCCAATATCCCGATAGAGACGGGTCGAATCGCGCAGATCGGTGAAGAGAATCGTCAGATTGCCCACCGAAATACGCTCACCTGGGCGCAACGCCTCGTTCGCAAACAGATCGCGAAAAGCCTGGCGCGTCGTTACCTCGGTGGCAGTCACTGCCTGATCACCCCAGGACATACGCTCCAGTATTACTAACTGCTCACGGTCGGTCTTATTTTCCAGCGTCAACTGTGGGGACAGCCCCACCTCTGGCTCAGCAGCAGGCCAGCCACTGCCAGAGACCTCCAGGCTGACTTCCGGTTGGCCCGCTGCTGAGACCGACACCAACTGATGACCGCGCCAATTCAACGCCCGTAGGCGATAACGGCCCTCTTCGAGCATAGGCGTCACAGTGCGGCGTTCACCAGATTGGAGCAACTGTTGAACCACAATGTGGGGCGTGATTCCCGGCCCACCTACGCAGAATACCTGTTCACGGATCGAGCGAATCGAGGGGTTGGGCCGAAAAGTCAATTCTACCGAACGATCAAAATTGACTTCAAAGTCAATATGGCAATAGTCACAATGGACATGCACATCGATGTCCCTGAGGGTTGAGCTATGCGATTGCGAACCGCGACAGAGGGGACAGAGCAGATCCCAGCGAAAGTCAAGCAAGCCAGCACGAGTCGCCAGCAAACACAATTCCAGCACTGCCGAACGCGAAACACCCCAATAATCCGCTAGTGCATAGGGACGTAACCGACCCAGCGTGTTATCGTCGCCACGCTCAATCACCATCGCCAGCCGTGTCACCAGATCATGATCGGCACCCTGTGCCACCAGCGTCTCACAGAGTTGCGCCAGACGTTGACGGCCACCTGGCGCAAAATGGACACGGGTGGGCAACTCCAACGGCAACTTGCCAGCCAGTGCCAGTTGATCATACTTTTGTAGCGTGGCGCTAAACCTCCGCCGACTCAATACTCCGACCTGGAGCGGAATAGCGATCAAGCCCAGGATATTCTGCGGTCTGACCCAGACCTGATAGCGCAGATGCGTCCCACCCTCAATCCGGGGCGTTAACTCGGCCTGTGCCCGCATTTCGGCGACTGGCCCACGCCGATAGCGTCGGACAACGCCAAACCGATAGGGCCGCATCCACTCAAACGGCTCCTCAATCCACTCCACCGCCATACCAAATTGAAAGAGGCGGAGGTGACGACGCGCATTGCTTAACACTGCCGCATCGTCGCCAAGTTGCTCAACCGAAGGCAGACCCGTATCATAATTAAAGCGATTCGTATCAGCCAGCAGCGGCCACAATAGCTGCGGGCTACTCTGGAGACACCACTCCCAACAATAGTGAAATTCGCGCAGTCGCACGGGCTTCCTCGCAATCTATGATTCGTGGTTTGTCGTGCTCCAACGAGACGTGATCTGGGCAGGGGCGCGGGAACCTGTGGCGCTCGCACGTTCCCGGTGATTCTGGAGTGACGAAACCGCGCCGCGCCTCCCTCCCCAGGGAATATCTCGTTATATAGGAGGAGTTTCTGATACCAGATTCGGTTGATTCCTCAGGTACAGTGCGTGCTCGTTAGCTCGCTATGGCCCACTTTCAGGTGTTTGTATCGTAGAGAACGCATGATTATCTGATTTTATCATACCTGGGTCACCCGCAACACCATCAGCGCAATATCATCGTGCTGCGGCATACCCGCACTCCAGGCGCTGACCGCTGCGATGATGCGTTCGATAATCTGCTGCGGTAGCAGATCAAGATCAGCGCACCCTGCAATAACTGCCTCCAATCGCTCAAAACCAAACAACTCGCGCTGCTTATTATGGGCTTCAATGACACCGTCGGTATAGAAGACAAACACATCGCCAGGATATACATCCAGGCGTAGTGCCTCATAGATCGGTGACGGTACCACCCCCAACGGCAGGTGACTGCCCGTGCCTTCAAGAAACAGTACCATCCCGTCGCGCAATAACATTGGTGCTGGCTGGGCTGCATTCACCAGCGCCAGCGTCCGATCCGTAGGATCAAACGCAGCATACGAACTGGCAACAAAGCTCCCCCGCGGCATATCCCCCATCAGTACCGTGTTTGCCAGGCCTAGCACCGTCGCCGGATCAGTCGGGGTTGTGCGGGCCGCCGCACTCAACGCCGTGCGGGCCATGGCCATGAGCAATGCTGCCGGCAGGCTTTTGCCCGACACATCACCCACAATAATCCCCAGGCGGCCATTCATGCCCTGCTCAATAATCGGGATAAACTCGTAGAAATCACCCGTCGTTTCACGGGCAGGTTTATAAAATGCCGCCGCCAGCAGTCCTTCGATCTGCGGGGCGACGGTAGGAAACAGATGACGCTGGATTTCTTCAGCCAGCGCCAGTTCGCGCTCAATCCGGTGCACCGAGTCCTCATACAGCCGCGCATGGGCAATGGTGATCGCTACCTGGCTGGCAAGCGCGGTGAGTAACTGTACCTCCTCCGCACCATAAAAGTTGATCTGTGTTTTGAGTACTGCCAGGAGACCGATCGGCTGCTCTTTGACGAGCAGCGGAACACCCAGCCATGATCCGGCAATCAGCGGGGTTGTGTCTGTGCTACGCCAGCGCGGATCGCGGGAGGTATCAGGTACAATGATAGCGCTACGAGTGTTAATCACCGCCTCGTTGAGTGGAAAATAGCTCAACGGGTGGGTGGAGCGGCGGGTAACACTCACCATGCCCGCCATCGCCACCGTCTCGAGCAAGGCCCCCGTCGGGTTGAGCAGCAGGATCGTGGCCGTGTCATATTCCACCAGACGCCCGATATGGGCCAGAATGGTGGACAGTACCTCTTGCTCTTGCAGCGATCCTCCGCTCAACCGCGCCACATCCATCACCGTGTGCAACTGTGCGGTACGCTCGATGACACGCTGTTCCAGCACTTCGTTCCACTGCACCAGACGCTCATGGGCGGTGTACAGACCGGCTATCATCCGATTAAACGAATCGGTCAATATCGCTATTTCATGCGTCGGCTCAAACCCGACGATCTGCAGACAGCGTGGATGCTCTCCCAGATTACCGCTGACCGCAATATCTGAGGCTGCCTGACTGAGCAACTCCACCGGCTGCACCGCACTCCGTACGACATTCGAGAGGAGCAAAGCCACACTGACGCCACTGAGCAGTGTCACCAGTATCGCCACGAATGCAATGGTACGCACGGGTGCCAGCGCAGTGCTGCGTTGCTGCTCCACCAGCACCCCCCAGCCACGCAACACCCCGCGTAACGGTGAGTACGCTGCCAGGTAGGTAATACCATCCTGCGTATAGGTCGTGCTGTTGGCATAACCTGCAAACATGGGGGCAATCGCCTCGATGTCAAGCTGTTGTCCAATGCGCTGCCGATCCGGGTGGGCCAGGATGGTGCCCTGTTGATCCACAATGCTGATACCACCTCCAGCTACTTGCAGGCTATCGACACGTGTCCAGAACGAGCGCAGGTCGATCTGAACCACCAGCATACGGTACGTGTTCTCATCGGACAGGGGCAAGGTCATAGTGACATAGGGTGAACTGGTGATTGGACGAAAGGCCACGGGCGAGACCCGAATGGAACGGGTCTGCAACGCTTCTGTAACATCGGCACCCAACGTAACGCTCTCGGGCGGATCAAAGTGTGAGACGCCCTCAGCCAGAATCTGGTGCAATGGCCCGGACATCAGCAAGAGTTGTTCTCCCTGATCGTTCAGCAACCGTAGATCACCATAGGTATAGGGAAACTTTGCCCGCAAACTAATGAGTGCCTGTTCTTGCGCGGTGCGATCATCGGTTGCCAGTAGTGCCTGCTCCTGCAACCGGAGCGTATCCAGCACATTCTGAAAAAAAGTCGTAATTTCCTGGCCCACCTGGGCGGCCACCTGCTGGTTGCGCGTTTCAATCTGATCGACGATCGCCCGCTGCCCCATCCGAAACGCAACAAATCCAAGCGCAGCCAGAAACAGCAGTGTCAACAGCACAGCAGGCACAATAATTTGCTGACTCAGGCGTGCCCGCCACCAGTGCAAACAGGGCCGAAACAACGCCCTCATGGTCGGGGATACTCCTGTACCACAATCGTACCACGATCCAGATCCTCGGCGATCGCTTCCAGTCTGATCTGTACTTCGAGGGGAACCAGTTCTTTTGACAGCGGTGCCAGGCCCACTCCTCCCGATTGCAGATCCAGGACACGCATGCCTGGCTGCAATGTCCCTGCTTGCAATTCAGTGATCAGCGTGAACACCGCGGTGTCAATCCGTTTCATACGACTGGTAACTACCACATCGGGCGCAATCCAGCGCTGATCAGAGCCAGTCGTAATCACCAGTCGCTGTTGTTGTTGGGCAGCCATAATCGCGCCCAGTGCTGTGCGTCCTGCTGGCGTATAGACCACATCGGCCCCCGACTCATAGATCTCCGTGGCCAGTTCCAGACCCAACTCCGGTTTATTGAACCCGCTGAAATCGTCCTGACCGCTGGCATAATACACCAGAATCTGCGCATCACGCTTGACATAGCGCACGCCCTGCGTCCAGCCGAAGCGAATACGGCGGATCACTGGAATATCTGCACCGCCCAGGAAGCCGATCACATCCGACGAACTGAGCAAGGCCGCCAGTGCCCCAGCCAGAAAATCGCCCTCTAACTCGCGGAAGGTGACAGAGGTAAGATTGGGGCACTCAGCCTGCGCGTCTACAATTGCAAATCGCTGGTGCGGATACTCCAGCGCAACCTGCTCGATGATCGCCGCATGTTCCTGCCCTACCGCAATCACCAGATCATGGTGTTCCTGTGCCAGATCACGCAGGTTGGTTACCTGCGCCTGATCGCCTTGCCATTCTATAATGCGAAAGCGAATACCATATGCTTGCTGCGCCTGTTGCAATCCATCATAGGCATCGTCGTTGAACGCTCGATCGCCCAGGCCACCCGTGCCCAGCGCCAGACCAACGCTCAACACAGGCTGCGGTTCACCGGGCGTAGTATGACCGGCAAGAACCCCCACTCCGATGACGGTGAACAATCCGATCAAGGTTGTAAAAAATCCTACTGTGCCGGTTTGACGCATGGTGTAACCCTTAACATCGTCCTTGTTCCGGGGAACGTTCACCAGCGGGTTATGCGGGAGTCCCTGGCTTCCACGTAGCCAGCCCCAAGAAACACCGCGAGAGGCATAGCCCTTCCAGACGAAATCAGCCAGACGGGTACCTTAACACTTGCTGCATTGCAGAGTATAATTCTAAATATTGTACCAAATCCGAACGATATGTGTTCAAGAATCAGCCTCGGCTCCGATGGGCAACGGTCCTTCATCGAATGATTATGATGGAAGCGTGAAATGAAGGAAGTAGGCATAACCACC
>Ga0308414_1000526_pt1 | contig 24383 bp, 21 predicted proteins | sample HotsprSampleOS50_FD_205667 | JGI IMG/M metagenome (GOLD analysis project Ga0308414, IMG submission 205667) | Hot spring phototrophic mat microbial communities from Octopus Spring, Yellowstone National Park, Wyoming, United States - 20090730_OS50 ...
GCTGCGCGCCTCGGCGGCGACGCGATCGAAGATCGCGCCCGCCGCATCGACGCCGCCCGGCTGACGCGAGTGCGAAGCGGGACTCACGCTGCGCCGTCCTGCCGCCCGCGCCCGGGCGAAGCAACGACGGCAACCGCCGCGCTTGCGCCGCGCGCCATCAAAGGCCTGCCCGCCCCATGCGCCATCGCCATCCCCCGTGACCCCGGCGCCGCCACCACCCTGCTCGTCCGTTACGCCGCGGCCGTCATGTCGCGACGCTGTCAGCCACCCGAGCCTCGGTCGCGCCGGCCGCCTTGGCGCACAACCGCGCCCATTGCTCGTCGACCTCGGCCTGCAGCGCGTCGATCTGCGCCGGCGTCAGGTGCCGGTAGCGGCGCTGCATCGCCAGATAGTCGGCCACCGGCCGCGTGCGCGCTGCGTGGTTCAGCCGCCAGGTGCGGCCGTCCTCGACCTCGTACAGCGGAAACGCGCCGCACTCGACCGCGCAGCGCGCCACAGCAAGCCCCAGGTCGTCGTCCACGCCCCAGCCGTCGAGGCAGGGGATCAGCAGCGTGATGATCCGCGTGCCGCGCATCGCCTTGGCCTTCTCCACCTTGGCGAGCAGGTCGGGCAGGAACGCCACGTTGGCGGTGGCGACGTACGGCACCTCGTGCGCGGCCATGATCTCGGTCAGGTTCTTCTTGCGCGAGGTCTTGCCGGCCGGCGTGGAGCCGGTGCTGGCGTAGTGCGGAGTCGAGGAGGACTTCTGCGCCCCGGTGTTCATGTAGCCCTCGTTGTCGAGGCAGAAGTAGATGAAGTCCTCGTTGCGCTCGGCGGCGGAGGACAGGCACTGGAAGCCGATGTCGTAGGTGCCGCCGTCGCCGGCGAGCACGACAACCTGCGTGTCGTGCCTGCCCTGCGCGTTCAGCGCCCGGCGCAGACCGCTGGCGGCGGCAGCGCTCGCCTCCAGCGTCGGCTGGTAGACGGGGATCTTCAGCGAGCTGTACGGCTGCGGCCCGGCGATGATCGCCATGCAGGAGGGCGGGATCACCGCCATCGTGTCCGGCCCCATCGCGGCGAGCACGTGCCGCACCGAAAGTGCATCGATGCAGCCCGGGCAGGCGGCATGGCCCGAGCAGAGAATCTCGTCGCTGCGCAGTTCGATTCTCCGCATCCCCATCACCTCGCGCAGACCGGGTGGCGCCCTGCGGCGCGCAGGGCGCTCACGCGCGGTCCACGCCTCGTGGTCATCGCACCCATACCGACTCGGGCACCGGCTCGCTCGCCCGCGCCTGCCGCACGAAGGCGGCGATCCGCTCCGGCGGCACGTTCACCCCGCCGACCCCGGCCAGATACCCGTGCAGGCGCGGCGCATCGGCCAGGCCGTACAGGGCCGCCTTCAGTTCCTGGTGCAGCACACCGCCGGCACCGGGCGAGTGGTTGCGGTCGAGCACGATCACCTCCGGCACGCCGGCCAGCCGCGCGCGCAGCGCGGCCACCGGCAGCGGCCGGAACAGACGTACCTTCAGCAGGCCGACCGCGTCGCCCGCCGAACGCATCGCATCGACCGCCTCGCGCACGGTGCCGCACAGGCTGCCCAGGGTGACGATCACCGTGCGCGCGCCGTCGCAGCGGTAGCTCTCCAGCGCCCCGCCCCAGGCGCGGCCGGTGCGCGCGGCCCAGTCGGCATCGACCTCGTCGGCCAAGCGCGGCACCCGCGCCATCGCCGCCTCCATCTCCTGCCGGTGGCGGTAAAACATCTCCTGCGTGACGACGTTGCCCCACGATTCGACCTTCTGCGTGTCGAGCCGGTGCGGCGGCGCGTACGGCGGCAGGAACTCGTCCACCAGCGCCTGCGCCGGGATCGACACCGGCTCCAGCGCGTGCGAGACGTAGAAGGCGTCGTGGCTGACCATCGCCGGCAGCAGCACGGCCTCGGCGATGCGGAAGGCCTGGATCGTGGTGTCGAGCGATTCCTGCGCGCTTTCCGAGTAGAACTGGATCCAGCCGGTGTCGCGCTGCGCCAGGCTGTCGGTCGCATCGGGCCAGAAGGCCCACGGCGAGGCCACCGTGCGGTTGATGTTGGCCATCACGATCGGCGCCCGCGCGCCGGCGGCGTAGTGCAGCAGCTCGTGCATCAACAGCAGCCCCTGCGAGGCGGTGGCGGTGAACACGCGGCTGCCCGCCAGCGAGGCGGGGACGCACGCCGCCATCACGGAATGTTCGGATTCCGGCGTGATCACCTCGGCGTCGAATTCGCCCGCGGCCTGGAATTCGGTGAGCTTCTCCATCACCGGCGTCTGCGGCGTGACCGGGTACACCGGCACCACCTGCGGCCGAGCGAGCTTCGCCGCCCAGGCGAGCGCGTGGTTGCCGGTCAGCAGAACCGGCCCGCGCGCGCTGTCCCGTTCTGCCGCGGTCAGCTCATCGCGCGCGTTCACCTTGCCTCCTCGACCATCTTCATCGAGCCGGTCGGGCACTCCTTCACGCACAGGCCGCAGCCCTTGCAGTAGTCGTCGAGCACGACGTAGCCGGCGCCGTCGCGCCTGACCGCCAGATCGGGGCAGACGTTGACGCAGTTGTCGCACAGCACGCAGGTGCCGCAGGAGAAGCAGCGCTCGCTCTCCCGCAGGGCGGCGTCGAGGTCGAGTCCGAGCTGCACCTCGGCATGGCCCGCCAGCCGCTCGGCCGGCGCCAGCCGCGCCGCCGCCGGGCGCGGCTGCCGCAGGTAGTAGGCGGTGGCGATGGCCGCCAGCGGCACGACCGCCTCGGCTCCCTCCGCCGGCGCCGTTTCGCCGCGCAGCGCGCGATCGATCTGCCAGGCCGCGCGCTTGCCTATGCCGACCGCCTCGGTCACGAAGCGCGCCTGGCTGGCGAGATCGCCGCCGGCATAGACGCGCTCGACGCTGGTGGCCTGCCGGGCGTCGACGCGCAGCAGGTTGCCGTCGCTCGCAAGCGCCGCGAACGGCGACAGGTTCGGCTCCTGGCCGATCGACACCACGATCGAATCGGCGAGCAGCGCGTAGTCGCTGTCGGGCAGCGGCGTCACCGTGAACTGGCCGCGCTGCGCGCCGGGCTCGAACGTCACCCGCACCAGCTCCAGCCGAACGCCGTCGGCCATCGCCCGCGCCGACGTCAGCATGCTGCCCGCCAGCAGCACGATGCCTTCTTCGAGCGCCTCGTCGATCTCCTCGCGCTGCGCCGGCAGCTGCTTCGCGCTCTCGAGGGCGACGACGGTCACCGCGTGGCCGGCACGGCGGGCGCTGCGGGCGGCGTCGAAGGCGGCGCTGCCGCCGCCGATCACCACCACGCGGCGGCCGAGCGCGGGCGGCCGGCCGCTGCTCGCCCGCGCCAGATATGCGGCGCCGTCGATCACCCAAGGCTGCGCGTAGTCCAGCTGCGGCAGCCGCTTCTGCTGCCGCGCGCCGGTGGCCAGATAGACGGCGTCGAAGTCACGGCGCAGCCGCTCGAGGTCTGGCGCGCCGGCCAGCGGCTCGTCGCAGCGGACCTCGACGCCGAGGGCGACGATGCGCGCGATCTCGCCGTCGAGCACCGCGCGCGCCAGCCGGTAAGGCGGGATGCCGTAGCGCATCAGGCCGCCGAGCGAAGGCTGCGCTTCGAGCAGCGTCACCGCATAGCCGCGGCGTCGAAGCTGATAGGCGGCCGACAGCCCCGAGGGCCCGCCGCCGACCACCGCGATCCTCTCGTGGCGCTGCTGCGCCGGCGGCGCGAAGGTCCAGCCTTCGGCGAGCGCCAGGTCGCCGACGAACCGCTCCAGCTTGCAGATCGAGATCGCCTCGTCGAAGCCGGCGCGGTTGCAGGCCGACTCGCAGGGGTGGTGGCAGATGCGGCCGGCGATCGCCGGGAACGGGTTGTGCCGCGTCAGCACGTCCCAGGCGCGGCGAAAGTCGCGCGAGCGCGCCAGCCCGATCTACTCGGCGATGTCGCCAGCGACCGGGCAGGCGGCATGGCACGGCGACCGGGCGCGGATGTGCAGCGGCAACGCCGCCCGCCAGGAGCCGGTCTTGAAGACCTCGGTGCTGCCGGTGGTCCAGGTGGGCGGGATCGGGCCGTTCATGCCGCAGCCTTGCGCAGCAGCGCGTCGACCCACGCGTAGCCGTCCTCGCAGGCGGCGAGGTTCCCGGCGGTGAGCTTCGGCGCCTCGTCGGCGAGCGTGCGGGCCAGCACGTCGAACGACGGCGCCTCGATGGCGCGGGCGAGCGCGCCGAGCAGCGCCGAGTTGACGATCCGCCCCAGCCCGCGCCGGCGCGAGATGCCGATGCCGTCGACCGGGATCACCCGCCGCCCGGCGCCACGTCGGCGAAGTGCTCCGGCGCCTGCGCCGAGTTGACGACCACCAGCGCTCCGGGCCGCGACCAACCGAGCAGCCGCGCGTCGAGCAGCGTGGCGTCGAAGCAGAGGATGGCGTCGGCCTGCTCGATGTCGCAGCGCAGCCGGATCGGCCGGTCGTCGACGCGGATGAAGGAGTTGACCGGCGTGCCGCGGCGGGCGCCGCCGTAGCTCGAGAACGCCTGCGCCTGGTGGCCGGCGGCGAAGAACGCCATCGCCAGCAGGTTGCCCGCCGTCTGCGCGCCCTGCCCGCCGCGCCCCTGGATGACGATCTGCAGCACTTCGCCTCCTGCCCGCCTGTCGCGCCTGCCGGCCGCTGCCAGCTTGCGCGCCCCGACCGCTCGCGCGCCGCCGACCAGCGCTCGCCAGCATTCGCCGGCCGTTTGCGCCTGCGGCCGCTGCGCTCGTCGTTCGCCGCCGGCTCTGCGGAGCGGCCCGCTCGCCTCCGCGGCCGCGGAGCCCGCGGCGCAGCCGTCCGGCAGCGCTGCCGCCCTGCCGCTGCACCTCGGCCGCCGGCCCGCTCGGTCTCGCGGCCACCGCTGGCCGCGGCGCCCTTCGAACCGCATCGAAGCTCAATCTAGTCCGCCGCTGGCCATTCGTCGAATTGATTGTCAGAATCCCCGCCATTCACGTCGCGAATGCGACGCCGCCTGCGCCACCAGCCGCGCGCAAACCGCCGCGGGAGGTCGCCCGTGAACTTCCGCCACCTCGACCTGAACCTGCTGCGCGTGCTGGCGGCGATCTACCGCAGCGGCTCGGTGACGGCGGCCAGCCAGCAACTGGCGCTGTCGCAGCCGGCCACCAGCAACGCCCTGGCGCGGCTGCGCGAGTTCTTCGGCGACGAACTGTTCGTGCGTTCGCCGCGCGGTCTGCATCCGACCCGAACGGCGCAGCGGCTCGGCCCGGCGGTGATCGCGCACCTGCAGGCGCTGGAGGCGACCGTGCTGAGCTGCGAGGCGTTCGATCCCGCCCGCAGCCGCGTGCACTGGCGGCTGTCGCTGTCGGACCTCGGCGAGATCCTGTTCCTGCCGCCGCTGGCGCAGGCGCTGCGCGCCGAGGCGCCGCATTGCCAGTTGTCGAACGTAGCGGTGGCGGCCGAACAGGTGGCCGCCGCGCTGGAGGCGCGCGACATCGACCTGGCGATCGGCATCCTAGCCCCGGCGCACCGCGGCGTGAAGAGCGAGACGCTGTTCCGCGAGCGCTTCGTCGGCATCGCCGCGCCGCGCTGGCAGCCGCCCGGCGGCCGCGGCGGCAGGTCGCTCAGCGCCAGGCAGCTCGCCAGCGCCGCGCTCGCGGTGGCGACCCCCACCGCCACCGTGCACGGCGCGGTCGAAGCGCGCCTGAAGCAGCTGAAGCTCGCCGACCGCGCCGTGCTGCACGTTCGCCACTTCGGCGCCCTGCCGGAACTGGTGGCGCGCAGCGATCTGCTGGCGATCGTGCCGCGGATGTTCGCGGCTTCGCTGGCGCCGCGCTACGAGGTCAGCGTGTGGGAACTGCCCGACGTGGCGCCGGGCTACGAGGTGCGGATGTTCTGGCACGCCTCGGCCGACGCCGACGAGGCGCAGGCCTGGCTGCGCCAGCGGGTGCTGCGGCTGTTCCGGCGCGGCGATCGCGGCTGAGGGGCGTTGCCGCGCGCCGCTAACATCGGCGCATGGATACCCCCTACCCGCACCTGTTCGCCCCGCTCGACCTCGGCTTCGTCCGCCTGCCCAACCGCGTGCTGATGGGCAGCATGCACACCGGCATGGAGGACGGCCGCAGGCACTTCCCGGCGCTGGCGGCCTACTTCGCCGAGCGGGCGCGCGGCGGTGTCGGGCTGATGGTCACCGGCGGCTTCGCGCCGAACGTCGCCGGCTGGGTCAAGCCGTTCGCCGGCACGCTGGCCACAACCAGCGCGGCGCGCCGCCACAGAACCATCACCGATGCCGTGCATGCCGAGGGCGGCCGGATCGCGCTGCAGATCCTGCACACCGGCCGCTACGGCTACCACCCGTTCTGCGTCGCGCCGTCGCGGATCAAGAGCCCGATCTCGCCGTTCGCGCCACGCGAGCTCACCGCGCGCGGCATCGAGCGGCAGATCCACGCCTTCGTCCGCTGCGCGCTGCTGGCGCGCGAGGCCGGTTACGACGGCGTCGAGGTGATGGGCAGCGAGGGGTATCTCATCAACCAGTTCCTCGTCACCCACACCAACCGCCGAACCGACGACTGGGGCGGGCCGTACGAGAACCGGATGCGCTTTGCGCTGGAGATCGTCGCGCGCGTGCGCGAGGCGGTCGGGCCCGACTTCATCGTCATCTACCGCCTGTCGATGATCGACCTGATTCCCGACGGCAGCTCGTGGCCGGAAGTGGTGCAGCTCGCCCGCGCGGTGGCGCAGGCCGGCGCGACGATCATCAACACCGGCATCGGCTGGCACGAGGCGCGAGTGCCGACGATCGCAACCAGCGTGCCGCGCGGCGCCTTCGCCTGGGTGACGAAGAAGATGCGCGCCGAACTGCGCGCCGCCGGCGTCACGATCCCGCTGGTGACCAGCAACCGCATCAACACGCCCGAGGTGGCAGAGCAGCTGCTCGCCGACGGCTGCGCCGACATGGTGAGCCTCGCCCGGCCGCTGCTGGCCGACCCCGACTTCGTCGCCAAGGCCCGGGCCGGCCGCGCCGACGACATCAACACCTGCATCGCCTGCAACCAGGCCTGCCTCGACCACACCTTCCGCAACGAGCTGGCCACCTGCCTCGTCAACCCGCGCGCCGGCCGCGAGACGACGCTGCTCGTCCGCCCGACGCCGCGGCGCCGGCGCTATGCCGTCGTCGGCGCCGGGCCGGCGGGGCTGGCGGCGGCCAGCACGCTGGCCGAGCGCGGCCACGAGGTGCACCTGTTCGAGGCCGCCGACCGCATCGGCGGCCAGTTCAACATGGCGAAGAAGATCCCGGGCAAGGAGGAGTTCAGCGAGACACTGCGCTACTTCTCGCGGCGGCTCGCCGCCACCGCGGTGAGCGTGCACCTGAACACGCGGGCCACCGCCGCGGCGCTCGCCGCGCAGCGCTTCGACGCCGTGATCCTCGCCACCGGCGTGACCCCGCGCGACCCGAAGATCCCCGGCCAGGACGCGCCAAACGTGCTGAGCTACGTCGACGTGCTCGCGCACGGCCAGCCGGTCGGCGAGCGGGTGGCCATCGTCGGCGCCGGCGGCATCGGCTTCGACGTCGCCGAGTTCCTGGTCACCCCGCCGGGACACTCGCCGACGCTGAATCTGCACGAGTGGCTGGCCGAGTGGGGCGTGGCCGATCCGGCGCAGGCGCGCGGCGGCGTGGTGCGGCCGAACCCGGCGCCGCCAGCGCGCAAGGTGACGCTGGTGCAGAGAAAGCCCGGCAAGCTCGGCAAGGGGCTGGGCAAGACCACCGGCTGGATCTACCGCGCCGCGCTGCAGATGAAGCAGGTGGAGATGTTGGGCGGCGTCAACTACGAGCGCATCACCCCCGAGGGCCTGTTCGTTTCCTACGGGCAGGAGCGCAAGGGCGCGCAGCTCATTGCCTGCGACACGATCGTGCTGTGCGCCGGCCAGGAGCCGCTGCGCGAGCTGCTGGCGCCCCTTACCGCCGCCGGCGTCGCGGTGCACCTGATCGGCGGCGCGCACGAGGCGGCCGAGCTCGACGCCAAGCGGGCGATCGACCAGGGCACTCGGCTGGCGGCGCAGCTCTGATCCTGCGCCGATCGCCGCCAACGCGGAGCGGACGGCAGCAACATCGGCACTCGATCGCCGCCGATCGGATAAGACTTCGAAGGGGTTTTGGCTTCAGCCTGCCGCAGCGCTGGCCGTGCCGAAGGTCTTCGCTGAACAACGTGGTACACGCGGCTTCGAGGGCGGCGGCGACGATCAGCGCGTCATGGCAGCCGAGCCGGGAGCGCCCTTTCAGTTCGAGCGCGCGGTGGTACAGCGCGGCGCTCGGCATCACCCGCCAACGCGGCGCGAGGATCCGGTCGAAGAACCGTCGCGCATCCCCCGGCGTCGCCGGCGCGGCAAGCTTCCGCGGGATGACGTTCAGTGTCTCCTGGACGACCGGCAAGCTGATGCAGGCGCGCCCGCTTTCCAGCCGGCGCCGAGCAGCGGTTCGGCCACGCTTCGCATTCTGGCATCTGCCTCGTCGAACGGGCCGATGAAGGGGTTGCTGTCGATGGACTCAACGTTCATCCGTCTCGGCGCGGCTGAACCCGCGCCCGCGCGTGCGGACGCACTTGCGCATCAGTCCGACGACGGACATCGCCGTCTCGGCCTTCTGTTTCCGTCCCCTGTACTCGGCGAGCCAGCGGCGGAATTCCCCGTTGAGCGTCGTATGTTCGGCGCGAGCCCGCGCACGGGCAGCTTCGATCAGACGCTCGTCGGCGCTCAGGGCGATGTCTCTCATCGATGCAGGCCGAAGCAGAGCACACGACGGCGGTGTGCACGGCCCTCGTGCGACCCGGCTTGCGCTGTTCCGCTTCAGCCCCGTTCGACCCGCCGCACCGCCACCCGCACCACGTCGGCGCCGGACCCGGTGGCATCGGTCAGCTCGATCGACATCGGCGCGATCGTGTTCAGGCTCGGCGCCTGCATCTCCTTCGCGTACGGCGTGGCCCAGTGGTCGAACTGGCCGATGATGAGCAGCGTCTTCGGGTGAATGCCCTGCGCCAGCACCGCCCGGCCGCGGGTGGCGGCAATGGCCGACTTCACCTCGATCGTGTCGCCATCGTCGATGCCGAGCTCGCGCGCGGTGCGGGCGTTGATGACGATGCCGCGATGGCCGCGCAGGTTGCTGGCCACCTCGTCCATCAGCTGGATCGCGGCGTTGCCGCCGGAGTGGTACTGCATGCTCTTGCTGGTCAGCAGCCAGAACGGGTAGTCCTCGGGCTTCAGCCCGCGGCGGACGAGATCCTTGTCCCAAAGCGCCGGGAAGTCGTGCCACACCGGCAGCGGCTGGTACTCCTCGAGTTGCCGGTCCCACCACTGCACGCCGCTTTCGTGCAGCCGGTTGGCCAGCTCGCGGCCGGCGCGCAGCAGCCGCTCCTGGTACGGCAGCTCGAAGCGCAGGCCCAGCTTCTTCAAGGTCGGATACAGGTACCAGCCGGTCTGCCTGTACGGCCGCGTCATCAGGCCGTGCTCCTTGAACCAGGCCAGATCGTGCACCTCGGTGCCGCCCGACAGTTCGTGGCTGGCGGCGCGGCACACCGCGTCCCAGATCTCGTCGACCTCGTGCGGCCGGGACGGATCGAGCGAGAAGTCGCGCCCTTCCGCCTTCAGGGCAACGCCGCAGGCGCGGCGGTTGATCGCCTCGTGATAGGCCTGCAGCAGGCCGGTGCGGCGCGCCAGTTCGGTGGCGATCCAGGTGAAGTCGCGCGCCTGGCCCTGCGGCTCGACCGCCTTCTGCCGGATCACCCAGCCCTGGTGGCGCCAGAACTGCTCGACGAACTTGGTCTTGCCGAGCCGGATGAGCTGCGTCGACTCGAGGTCGGTCGCCTCCGGCAGCAGGATGTCGGCCATGTGGTTGGTCTCGTCGTGCGTGTAGGCCACACAGACCGTGAACGGGAAGCGCGCCATCATCCGCGCCACCGCGCGCGTGTCCCAGAAGGAGATCGCCGGGTTGGTGCGGTAGGCGATCCACACCTCGGGCAGGCTGGTCTCCGGCCAGGCGTCGGGGCGGTGATCGCTGAACATCCACGCCAGGTGGGTGGGCCCGAGCGACTCGCTCCAGGCGCCGGCGTTGCCCGACAGCGGCACCAGCTTGCGGTGCGCGTTGCGGCCAGTGGGCTTGCGTACCCAGGTGTCCCTGCCGGTGGGGTTCATGTTGGTGTTCATGAAGCCGTCGACACCGGGCTTGACGCTGGCGTGGCGGTTGTCGTGCGGCTTGTTCAGCCGCACCGTGGTGCCGAGCGTGCCGCCCGGCACCTCCAGCGCGCCGACCAGCACCGCCAGCATCGTGCGCGACCACACCGCCTCGAACGCGCCCCAGCCGTTGTTGACGGTCTTGCCGAGCGTCACCGCCACCGGGCGGAACGGCAGCACCTCGCCGTCGATCTCGATGGTGGCGCCGACGCAGGCGTTGTCGAGATACTCGGCGGCGAGGCTGCGGATCGTCGCCGCCGGCACCTCGCAGATCGGCGCCGCCCACTCGGGGCTGTACGGCTTCATGTGCGCGACGAGCCTGGCGAACGCGGTGTCGGCCTCGACGTTCACGTGCGTCCAGTGCTGCCCGTCGGCGCCCACCTCGACGGCCCGCGCCACCGTGACGCGGCCCTCGAGCAGCGGCTCGGCGTCCGCGGCGTCGAACGGCACCGCGGCGCTGCGGCGCAGGTCCCACAGCAGCGGCTTGCCGTCCTGCTCGTCACGCAGGTAATAGCCGTTGGGACCGACCAGGTACGGCGACGAGGTCGCATCGCGCAGGAACGCGAGGTCCAGGCGCGCGCGCGGATGCTCGTGCAGCATCACGTGGATCAGCGCGAACATGCAGGCGGCGTCGGTCTTTGGCTTGATCGGGATCCACTGCGCCGAGGTCGCCGCGGTCACCGACAGATGCGGCTCGATCTGGATCCGCTTCGCGCCGCGCACGCGCGCATCGGCGTGGCGCGTCACCGCGCAGGGGCCGCCGGTGACTTCGTTGTTGTTGCCGAAGGACAGATTGAAGCGCGTGTACGGCATGTCGGCCGACACGGTGAAGGCGCGGTGCCAGAACTCGCCGAACAGGTGCTCGGAGTGCACGCACTTGACGCCCTGCCCGGAACCGAAGCTGTAGTCGAGCGGCCCCCAGGCGGCGAGGAAGGCCGGGAAGCTGCCCATGTAGTTGGCCGGCGTGCCGCCGTGGCCGAGAGTGACCGCCAGGCGCGGGAAACCGTGCTCGTCGACGAGGCCGCGGGCGCGGATGTCGTTGAGCTTCGCCGCCACCGCATCCAGCGCCTCGTCCCAGGAGATCGGCACCCAGCCGGGATCCTCGTCGATGCCCTTCCTGGGGTTGGTGCGCTTCATCGGCGACAGGATCCGCGCCGGGTGGTACGTCTTCTGGATCAGCCCGTAGGCCTTGACGCAGGGCCGGCCGTCGGAAGGGTGCAGGCCGATGCCGGCGAAATTCGGCCCGATGCCGGTGGCGACACCGTCGGTGACCTGCACCGTCAGCAGGTCGGGGCCAGCCACGCAGTTGTAGCAGTAGGTCGGCACGGTGCGGGTGGCGCCGCGCCTGCGTTCGACCGTTGTCGTGCCCATCGTCGTCTCCCTGGCCCGGCGTCGCTGCGCCCGACCGTCGTGGGCCCGCCGGCGCCGTTGCCGGCGCGACCCACCTGTTCCTGTCGCCGGCGCGCTGTCAACTATCGGCGCGCCGACGCTGCCAACTTCTCCCGCCGCGCGACCGCCTCGGCCGGCTGCCGCGCGGCCAGCGCCGGGATGCCGTCTGGCTTCGCGCCCGGCCCGGCCGCGCCGCAGCCGCGCGCCAGCCGCGACCGCGGTTCAGCTGTCGTAGCGCGGCGGATCCGGGTCTTCCGCCCAGTCCTTTTCCGGCTGCGGCACCTTGGCCAGCCACGCCTTGACCAGCTCGACGTGCTCGCGCTCCTCGTCGCGCAGTTCCATGGCCGCCCTGCGGATCGGTTCGGCCTGCGCGCTCATCGCCAGCTCGGAGAAGAACCGCGCCGCCCGCTCCTCGGCGGCCAGCGCCAGCTGCAGCGCGTGCCACGGCCGCATCAGGTAGTGCACCTCGTCGATCGGCACCTGCTCGGCCGACTCGAACCCCTCGAAGGCCGGCGCCACCGCGTACGGCGGCGGCTGCGTCCACCCCATCTCCGCCATGATCTGCGCCGCGTGCTTGCCCTCGATCGCCGCCATCTTGCGGAACAGCTCGGCGACCTCGCGGTTGTTGTGCGTCTCCATCGCGTCGGCCAGGTCGGCGTAGCGGCTCTGCGCGTCCAGCTCCATCGCGTAGGCCTGGGCCATGAACTCGTCGAGGGTCTTCGGCAGCGGGGCGCTCATACGCGGAACTCCATCTCGAGGTCGGCGACGCGGTGCCGGGCCACCCCGTCGTTCAGCGGGTAGGCCGGGCGCGTGCCGGCGAACAGGACGCCGATGTTCAGCCCGTCGTCGCTCATCACCAGGCGGGCGGCGCGCACCGGATCGTCGGTGGCCGCCACCGGCGCCGGCCGCACCACCGACTTCCACTCCTTCTGCTCGGGGCGGAAAGTGACGCAGGGGCTGAGCACCTCGACGAACGAGAAGCCCGGATGCCGGATCGCCTGCGCGATGATCGCCGCGGTGCCGTTCGGGTCGCCGGCGAAGGCGCGGGCGACGAAGTTGGCGCCGGCGGCCAGCGCCACCACCAGCGGGTGGAAGACGCGCACCTTGGTGCCGCCCGGGGCGAGCTTCGAGTCCCAGTCGGGCTCGGTGGTCGGCGACGGCTGCCCTTTGGTCATGCCGTAGACGTGGTTGTCCATCACCACGTAGGTCAGGTCGACGTTGCGGCGGCAGGCGTGCAGGAAGTGGTTGCCGCCGATCGAGTAGCCGTCGCCGTCGCCGCCGGTGACCAGCACCGTCAGGTCTGGCCGCGCCAGCTTCAGTCCGGTGGCGGCGGCCAGCGCCCGGCCGTGCACGCCGTGAAAGCCGTAGCAGCTCGTGTAGGCCGGGATGCGCGACGAGCAGCCGATGCCGGAGACGACGCCGACCTCGTGCGGCGGCTTGCCGATCATCGCCAGCGCCTTGGTGATGGCGCTGAGCACCGAATAGTCGCCGCAGCCGGGGCACCAAACCGGCTTGACCGCCGACTTGTAGCTGGCGGGGGTGTAGCTGGCCGCCGCAGCGGCGGTGGCAACGTCGTTCATGCCGCCTTCCTCCATTCGCTGATCGCCTGGTGCAGTTCACCGGGCCGCAGCGGCAGGGGGCCGGGGCGGTGGTAACTGGCCGGCTTGGCCGGCAGGTCGTAGTTGCCGCGCAGGTAACGCCAGAACTGCGCGCCGTGGTTCTGTTCGATCACCATCAGGTGGCGCACGCCATCCAGCGCGCGGGCGAGCCGTTCCGGCTGCGCCGGCGCCAGCAGCCGCATCGCGATCAGGCGCAGCCGGTGCCCGTCGGCGCGGGCGCGGGCCACCGCCTCGCGCACCGCAGCCGAGGTGGAACCGAAAGTGATCACCGCCGCGTCGCCGTCGCCGTCGATGTCGGCCCAGGCATCGCCATAGTCGAACAGGGCGAGCTTGCGCTCGCGCTTGTCGAGCTGCAGACGATGGTCCTTCGAGTTGCTGCTCGGCACCGCCGCCTCGGTGTGCTCCAGCCCGTCGGCGGTGTAGGTGACGCCCGGCGTGCCCGGAATCGCCATCGGCGACACGCCCGAGGGGGTGTTGCGGTAACGCCTGTACTCGGGCGCGTTGGCCTCGGCAGTCAGCCGCTGCGCCCGCAGCCCGGTGTCCGGCGGCGGGTCGATCACCGCCCGCGACTGGCCGAGGAACTGGTCCGACAGCACGATCGCCGGCGCCTGCAGCGCCTCGGCCAGATAGACGGCCCACTGCGTCGTGGTGGCGCAGTCGGCGATCGAGGTCGGCGCCAGCACCAGCCGCGGCGCATCGCCATGCAGGCCGCCCACCGCGAAGCTCAGGTCGCTCTGTTCGCTCTTGGCCGGGATGCCGGTCGACGGTCCGCCGCGCATCACGTCGACCACCACCACCGGCGTCTCCGAGGCCACCGCCAGGCCGATGCCCTCGGCCATCAGCGACAGCCCCGGGCCGGCGGTGGCGGTCAGCGACGGCACGCCGCCGAACGAGCCGCCGATGACCATGTTGATCGAGGCCAGCTCGTCCTCGGCCTGCAGCAGCGAGCCGCCGACCTTGGCCAGCGCCGGCGCCATCCATTCGAGCAGCTCCGTCGCCGGCGTGATCGGGTAGGCGGCGACGAAGCGCACGCCGCCGCGGATCGCGCCCAGGCCCGCCGCCTCGTTGCCGGTGATCGACCAGCGCGGCCTGGGCTGCTCGATCGGCGGCACCTGCGGCACCGCGATCGGCGGCGAGACCTCGCGCTCGGCGGCGAAGCCCGCGGCCAGCGCCGCGAGGTTGGCCGCCAGCGCCGCCTCGCCGCGCTTCCAGTCCTCGCGCACCGCCGCTTCGAGCGCCTCGCGCGGCAGGCCGGCCAGCGCGCCGGCGAAGCCGAGCGCGACCATGTTGACCCAGCTTCCGGCGATCGCCTTGGCCAGCTTCTTCATCTGCAGCGGCACGTAGCGGGCGCCGGTGGCGATGAAGACCTCCGGCGCCTCGCCCTCGTCGGGGTCGCCGACCAGCACGCTGGCGGCCGACAGGGGCACCTCGTCGGCGAAGCGGTGCGTGTTGCTCCAGTCGATGGCCAGCAGCAGGTCGAAGCTGTCGCCGAGCGTCTGCACCGGGCGGTCCGAAAGCCGCACCAGCGCCGCCGCCTCACCACCGCGGATCTGCGGCCCGCTGGTGCGCACCATCAGTCCATAGGCACCGGCCTTCGCCGCCGCCGTCAGCAGCAGCGTGCCGGCCGTCATCACCCCGCTGCCGCCGCTGCCGGCCAGCGCGACCGAGACACCGCCGCCGCGGTTTTGCCGCATTGCGCTTGTCACTTCGAGGTCCTCCCGCAAGTGACCGATACAACCGCGCCTGCCGGGGCTGCGGTTTGACGCAGATCATTGAACCCGCATCGCGTCGGCTCACGATGCGGCCCTGAACTGGTAAATCGGTACCGCTATGCCAGAATAGCCGCGACCAAGGCGGCGGCGCAACGGCGCCGATCTGATCTGGCGCAAGCCATCGCGCGATCGCGTCGCCGGTGGCGGCCACCGTTGGCGGGCACGGCAGGAGGCAGGATGAGCATCGATGCGTATCGCTGGCTGATGACCGCGCCGAAGGCGCCGCTGCAGCGCGCGACGTTCGCTGCCGAACCCGGCGCCGGCGAAGTGACCGTGGCAGTGGCCGGCTGTGGCGTTTGCCACACGGATCTCGGCTACTACTACGACGGCGTGCGCACCAACGCGCCGCTGCCGCTGGCGCTCGGCCACGAGATCAGCGGCAGGGTGGTCGCCGCCGGCGCCGGCGCCGAGGACTGGCTCGGCAGGACGGTGATCGTGCCGGCCGTGCTGCCCTGCGGCCAATGCGACCTGTGCCGGCGCGGCCTGGCGCCGATCTGCCGCGCGCAGAAGATGCCGGGCAACGACGTGCACGGCGGCTTCGCCTCGCACGTCGTGGTGCCGGCGCGCGGGCTGTGCGAGGTCGACCCGACGCGGCTGGCGGCAGCGGGGCTGACGCTGCCGCAGGTGTCGATCGTCGCCGACGCGCTGACCACGCCATACCAGGCGGTGCATCGGGCCGAGGTGCGGCCGGGCGATCTGGCGATCGTCATCGGCGCCGGCGGCGTCGGCAGCTACTGCGTGCAGGTGGCGCGCGCCTTCGGGGCCACGGTCGTGGCGATCGACGTCGACGACGCCAAGCTGGAGGCGATCGCGCCGCACGGTGCGGCGCTGACGCTGAACGCGCGCAGCCAGGATGCCAAGGCGCTGAAGGGCGCGATCGCGGCGTTTGCCAAAGCCAACGGCTTGCGGTCGACCGAGTGGCGGATCTTCGAGTGCTCCGGCACCGCGGCCGGGCAACTGACCGCCTTCGGCCTGCTGGTACACGGGGCGACGCTGTCGGTGGTCGGCTTCACGATGGACCGGGTCGAGGTGCGGCTCTCGAACCTGATGGCCTTCGATGCCCGCGCCATCGGCAACTGGGGCTGCCCGCCGGAGCACTACCCGGCCGCGCTCGACCTCGTGCTCGACGGCAAGGTGGCAGTGGCGCCGTTCGTCGAGTTGCACCCGCTCGACGACATCAACCACGTCTTCGCCGCCGTGCACGCGCGCGAGATCCGCAGGCGCGCGGTGCTCGTGCCGTCCTGATCTTTCAAGGGAGCTGCCCGCGATGCGCGACTTCAAGAACCACGACCTCGTCGACGACATCCGCAAACCCGGCGTGCGCTACGAGAAGCGCCCGGCGCGCACCCCCGACGGCAGGGTCGCCGAGGGCCTGTACAACGCCTGGATCTGGCTCGACAACCCGGCCCAGTTCAACTCGTACACCACCGACATGGTCAAGGGCGTGATCCTGGCCATGCGCGCCGCCAGCAACGCCCGCGACGTGAACTGCGTCGTCTTCACCGGCGTCGGCGACAGGGCCTTCTGCACCGGCGGCAACACCCGGGAGTACGCCGAGTACTACGCCGGCCACCCGCAGGAGTACCGGCAGTACATGCGGCTGTTCAACGACATGGTGTCGGCGATCCTCGCCTGCGACAAGCCGGTGATCTGCCGCGTCAATGGCATGCGCATCGGCGGCGGCCAGGAAATCGGCATGGCCTGCGATTTCTCGGTGGCGCAGGATCTCGCCCGATTCGGCCAGGCGGGCCCGAAGCACGGCTCGGCGCCGATCGGCGGTGCCACCGACTTCCTGCCGGTCGTCGTCGGCGCCGAGCGCGCGATGGCCGCCTGCGTGCTGTGCGAGCCGTTTTCGGCGCACAAGGCGTACTGGATGGGCATGCTCACCGACATCGTGCCGGCGCTGAAGGTCGACGGCCGGTTCGTCGCCAACCCGCTGGTGGAAACCCAGCGCATGCTCGACGAGCACGGCCGCTTCGTCTACGGCGAGCCGAAGACCGGCGACGCGGCCAAGGAAGGCAAGGCGCTGCTGGCGCGCGGCGCAGTAGATCTTTCGCTGCTCGACGCCAAAGTCGAGGAACTCGCCGCCAAGATCCTGCTGACCTTCCCCGACTGCACGACCAAGACGCTCGAGGAGCTGCGCAAGCCCAAGCTGGAGGCGTGGAACCGCAACAAGGAGGACTCGCGCGCCTGGCTGGCGCTGAACATGATGACCGAGGCGCGCGCCGGCTTCACCGCCTTCAATGAAGGCACGAAGGACGACCGCGAGGTCGACTTCGTGCTGCTCAGGCAGAAGCTTGCCGCCGGCGAATCCTGGATCGGGCCGCTGCACGACGCGATCCAGCCGAAGGCCAAGCAGCGCGGCTGACCGGCGCACCGGCCAGCGCCCCGCACCGATGAACCCGCTGCCGCCGCAATCCGCCGCCACCGCGGGCGTCTCGCTGCCGCTCGGGGGCACCTGCGCCTTGCGCGGTGACACGGCGTCCTGCCGTCGCGCAGCGCGCGACGCGCCGCCGGGCGGCAGCGCCGCCGCCGTGTCACCGCCGCGAGCAGACCGATGACCGACGCATCGCCACTGCGCGACTGGCTCGAACTCGACGGCGCGCTGCTGCGGCTGCGGCTGGCGCGTCCGAAGGCCAACCTCGTCGACGCGGCGATGATCGCCGCCCTCGACGGCGCCCTGCTCGCCCACCGCGGCCGCGCCGGCCTGCGCGGCGTGCTGCTCGACGCCGAGGGGCCGAACTTCAGTTTCGGCGCCAGCGTGGAGGAGCACCTGCCGGCGCAGTGCGCGCAGATGCTGGCCTCGTTGCACGCGCTGATCGTCAACATGCTGGAGTTCCCGGCTCCGATCCTCGTCGCCGTGCGCGGCCAGTGCCTCGGCGGCGGACTGGAAGTGGCGCTCGCCGGCAGCCTGATCTTCGCCGCGCCGGAGGCGCAGTTCGGCCAGCCGGAGACGAAGCTCGGCGTCTTTGCGCCGGCGGCCTCCGTGTTGCTGCCGTACCGCGTCAACCAGCCCTTCGCCGAGGACCTGCTCTTTTCCGGCCGCTCGATCGGCGCCGACGAAGCGCGCGCCGCCGGGCTGGTGCACATCGTCTTCGACGACCCGGAGACCGCAGCGCTGTCGTATTTCAACCAGCACCTGGCCGGCAAGAGCGCGGCGGCGCTGGCCTGCGCCGTGGCGGCCGCTCGGGGTGAACTGCTGCGCGCCGTGCGCCAGCGGCTGGCGGACGTGGAGCGGCTTTACCTGGACAGGCTGATGGCCACCCGTGACGCCAACGAGGGCCTGACGGCCTTCCTGGCCAAACGCAAGCCGAACTGGGAACACCGATAGGAGCGCAGCCGATGGCCGCCGTCCCGCCCGTCGCAAGCCTCGTGCAACGCTGCGAGGCGCTGTTCGAAGACCTTCATTTCAACGCCGTACGCGAGTGGAAGGCGCAGCAGCCCGGCCGCAAGGCGATCGGCTACATGCCGGTGTACGTGCCGCGCGAGATCATCCACGCTGCCGGGATGCTGCCGGTGGGCATCCTCGGCGGCGGCGACCAGCTCGAGGTGATCCAGGGCGACGCCTACTACCAGAGCTACATCTGCCGCATCCCGCGCTCGACCATCGAGCTGGGGCTCACGGGCCGGCTCGACTGCCTCGACGGCATGCTGTTCCCGTCGATCTGCGACGTGATCCGCAACCTGTCCGGCATGTGGCAGATCCTTTTCCCGGACAAGTACGTGCGGTACCTGGACGTGCCGCAGAACTACGTCGACGACATCGGCGGCCGCTTCTACGTGCAGGAACTCGAAGTGTTGCGCGAGGACCTCGGCAGGCTGGCCGGGCGCGAGATCACCGACGAGGCGTTGAACGCGTCGATCGCCGTCTACAACGACAACCGCGCCGCGATCCGCGAGCTGTACCGCTACCGCGCCGCAAAGCCCTGGCAGGCGCCGACCTCCGAGGTCTACCTGGTGCTGCGCGCCGGCATGGTGCTGCCGCCGGAGGAGCACACGCGGCTCGTGCGCGAGTACATCGCCGCCGCCGACGCGGCGCCGCGGCCGAAGCGCGACAACGCCCGCGTCGTGATCAACGGCGCCTTCTGCGAGCAGCCGCCGCTGGCGCTCGTCAAGTCGATCGAGATGTCGGGCTGCTATGTCGTCGACGACGACTTCATGCTCGTGCACCGCTGGCTGCTCGACGACGTGCCCACCGACGGCAAACCGCTGGAGGAACTGGCCAGGGCCTTCCTGCACCGCTCGGCGACCACCGCCGCCAAGTACGACGAGCGGCGCGAGCAGAAGGGCCAGTACCTGCTGCGGCAGGTGCGGACCAACGGCGCCGAAGGCGTGATCTTCGCGGCGCCGAGCTTCTGCGACCCGGCGCTGCTGGAGCGGCCGATGCTGCAGGACGTGCTCGGCCGCCACGGCGTCCCGCATACCGCCTTCAAGTACGCCGAGAACACCGGCCAGATGGCGCCGATCCGCGAGCAGGCCGGCACGTTCGCCGACTCGATCAAGCTATGGAGCGCGGCGTGACTGCCACCGTCGCCCCGGCGCAGGCCGGGGCCCAAGTTTCGATGGCCGCAGATTGGTTCCCGGCCCGCGCCGGGACGACCGACACCGGAGCCTGTCAATGACCACGACCACCATCTCCATGCCGCCCCCGATCGGCAAGCCCGTCGTCAAGCCGCAGAACGTGCAGAAAGAAGACGCGATGTGGCTGCAGAAGGAGCTGATCAACCGCAACTACCGCGAGCTGGCGCAGGCGCGCGCGCTCGGGCGCAAGGTCTCGGCCACCTTCGTGCCGGGGAACCTCAACGAGCTGCTGATGTGCTTCGACTTCGCCCGCTCGCTGCCCGAGACCAACGCGCTGCAGAACGGCCTGCGCAAGAAGAGCGGCAAGATGATCATGGACGCCGAGCGCGACGGTCAGAGCGAGGACGTCTGCACCTACGTCAAGGCCGATCTCGGCATGATGCTCGGTGGCGAGATCGGCCCCACCGGCGATCCGCTGCCGCGGCCCGACGTGCTGCTGCTGTCTTACACCGGCTGCTTCACCTTCATGAAGTGGTTCGAGCTGATCCGCCACAAGTACGGCTGCGAGTCGGTGATGCTGCACGTGCCGTACCAGGGCGAGGGCAGGATCGCGCCGAACATGCGCGAGTACGTGGTCAGGCAGTTGCGCGAGACCGTGATCCCGGCACTCGAGCGCATCTCGGGCGTCAAGTTCGACATCGACCGGCTGCGACAGTACCTGCGCGAATCGGCCAGGGCCGAGGAGGATCTGATTGCCGTATTGCACAGCGCGAAGAACCGGCCGAGCCCGATCGACGGCTACTTCGGCGCCGTCTACTACATCGGCCCCATTTTTACCGCCTTCCGCGGCACGCCCGAGGCGACCGAGTACTACCGCGTGCTCAGGGCCGAGATCGAGCAGCGGGTGCGCGACGGCAAGGGCCCGATCACGCCCGAGGGCGAGATGGGCGAGGAACGCTACCGGCTCGTGGTCGAGGGCCCGCCCAACTGGACCAGCTTCCGCGACTTCTGGAAGATGTTCTACGACGAGGGCGCGGTGGTGGTGGCGTCCACCTATGCCAAGGTCGGCGGCGTCTACGACTTCGGCTTCCGCCACGACCCCGAGCATCCGCTGGAGTCGCTGGCCGACTACTGCCTGGGCTGCTACACGAACCTCAACCTGCCGTCGCGGATCGACATGATCTGCCGCTACATCGACCAGTACCAGGCCGACGGCCTGCTGATCAACTCGATCAAGAGCTGCAACAGCTTCTCCGCCGGGCAGCTGCTGATCCTGCGCGAGGTCGAGCGCCGCACCGGCAAGCCGGCGGCGTTCATCGAGACCGATCTCGTCGACCCGCGCTACTTCTCGGCCGCCAACGTCAAGAACCGGCTGGAGAGCTACTTTCAGATGGTCAAGCAGAAGCGCGGCGCGGCGGCCGCCGGCGGCACGCCCGGCTTCATCCCGATCGCGACGGCGCACTGAGGCGGAGGCGGACCATGCGCTGCTTCATCGGCATCGATCTCGGCTCGACCACCACCAAGGCGGTGGTGATCGACGAGAACCGCCAGGTCCTCGGCCGCGGCATCACCAACTCGCGCTCGAACTACGACACCGCGGCGACGATCGCCAAGCAGGAGGCGCTGCTCAACGGCCGCTTCCACCTGTTCCGCCGCGCGCTGGCGGAATCGGCGGCGCTGAACGGCGGCCTCGACGCCTTCATCGCGCAACTGGAGCGCGACTTCCGCGCCGAGCAGTATCTGGAGCAGCTCGCCGACCTGGAGGCAACCTGCCAGCGCAACCTGGAGACGGCCCGGTTCGGCGACGCCACCGCGGCGGTGCGCGCGGCGCTGGAAGAAGTGTTCCGGCGCCTGAACGCCGAGGCGCCGCAGCTCTTCGCGCCCGGCGCGCGCCGCAAGAGCGACTTCTTCCGCGACATCGCCGGCAGCCAGTACCTGGCCGCCGGTGAGGCGGTCGCCAGGGAAGCCGGCATCCGCTACGACTTCCTGCTCAACCTGTTCGACCGCTCGATCATCGAGGTCGAGAACCGCGTCTACGACGCCTCGATCCGCCGCCACCTGCTCGACGCGCTGGAGAAGACCTTCACCGCGCTGCCCGAGGCGCGCGCCCACCGCGCCGCGATCGAGGTGCCGATCAAGGGCGTGCTCGACACCGAGATGGAGGAGACCTACATCGTTGGCACCGGTTACGGCCGCGCGCGGCTGCCGTTTTCCAAGGAGCACATCCGCTCCGAGATCCTGTGCCACGGACTGGGCGCGCACGTGATGTATCCGGGCACCGCGACCGTGCTCGACATCGGCGGCCAGGACACCAAGGCGATCCAGGTCGACCGCAACGGCATCGTCGAGAGCTTCCAGATGAACGACCGCTGCGCCGCCGGCTGCGGGCGTTACCTCGGCTACATCGCCGACGAGATGAACATGGGCCTGCACGAGCTGGGGCCGCTGGCGATGAAGTCGACCAAGACCATCCGCATCAACTCGACCTGCACCGTGTTCGCCGGCGCCGAGCTGCGCGACCGGCTGGCGCTCGGCGACAGGCGCGAGGACATCATGGCCGGGCTGCACCGGGCGATCATCCTGCGGGCGATGAGCATCCTCGCCCGCTCCGGCGGTATCCGCAACGAGTTCACCTTCACCGGCGGCGTGGCCAAGAACGAAGCGGCGGTGAAGGCGCTGCGCGAACTGGTCGAGGAGAACTACGGCCGCATGACGATCAACATCGACCCCGACTCGATCTACACCGGCGCGCTGGGCGGCGCCACCTTCGCCTGGCGCGCGGTGGTCGAGGAAGGGCTCACGGCGCAGGCGCGCGCCTGAAGGAGCGCGGGCGATGATCCACACCGTCGGCATCGACATCGGCTCCGGCGCGGTGAAGACCGCGCTGTTCCGCAACGAAGGCGACCGGCACGAGTGGCTGGCCAGGCGCTGCGAGCGCATCCGCCGTCGCGACCCGATGACGCTGGCGCGCGAGGGCTTCGAGGCGGTGCTGGCCGACGCCGGCCTGGCGCCGAACGACGTCGCCTACATCGCCACCACCGGCGAGGGCGAGAACGCCAAGTTCGCCACGGGACACTTCTACTCGATGACCACCCACGCCCGCGGCGGCGTGTTCCTCGTGCCGGAGGCGCGGGCGGTGGTCGACATCGGCGCGCTGAACGGCCGCGCGATCTACGTCGACGGCCGCGGCAAGGTGCTCAGCTACAAGATGACCAGCCAGTGCGCGTCCGGCTCCGGCCAGTTCCTGGAGAACATCGCCCGCTACCTGGGCGTGGCCGTCGAGGAGATCGGCCCGCTGTCGCAGACCTCGACCCATCCGGAAAAGGTGAGTTCGATCTGCGCCGTGCTGGCCGAGACCGACGTGATCAACATGGTCAGCCGCGGCATCCCCACGCCGGACATCCTCAAGGGCATTCACCTGTCGATGGCCAGCCGCATCGTCAAGCTGCTGAAGGTCACCGGCATCCGCGAAGGCACCGCGCTGCTCACCGGCGGCCTGGCGCTCGACAGCGGCCTGCTCGCCGCCATCCGCGAGGAGATGGTCAACGAAAAGGTCGCCGTCAACGCCGTGTCGCACCCCGACTCGATCTACGCCGGCGCCATCGGCGCCGCGCTGTGGGGCGCGTACCGGCACGAGAAACTCCAGCAGCTCGAAGCGCGGGCAGCGGCGTAGCGCGACGCTGACCGTCGCCGCATCCGCCAGCGGCAGGAAACGGCGCGGCGCCCGCCGCCAGCGGCTGCGCAGCCAAGGGGTGGGGGTCAGCGCCCGGGCGGGCGGTACTCCACCGTCTTCCTGCCGACCTGGTCCATCTCGTCGGGCGCGATCAGCACGACGGTCTTGACCGCCGCGCCCCCGCCCTGGTTGACGGCGAGCGCCACCGCGGCCGCGGTGACGTTGTCGGGCAGATCGGCAATGACGTAGGCGTCGACGTCGCCGAATGCGAAGTAGAACGCTTCCAGCTTGCCGCCCATGCCCTCGGCCATGCGCGCGATCGCCGCCCGCCGCCCCGAGCCGCCTTCGCGCACCAGGCCCTTGGCGCCCTCCGTCGTATAGCGCGCTTCGAACAGGTACTTGGCCATTGCGTGTCTCCCCAAGGTTGGACACCTTTCAAGGCAAAGCCGCACGATGGCAGGCGAAGCCCAAGGCGCCGACCAGCATTGTCCGCATGCCGGGCGGCGGACATCCCGCAATGGCGCCCGGGCGAGGGGTGGCTGACGCGAAGGCGGTGGCCTGTGGCGCGACCACCTGTCCGGCGATCATGAGGCCAGCGCACGGCGTGCCGCTGGCGACGGCCTGGTGCTGGACACGCGCCCCTACTCCACCCAAGACTGGGCGGCGGTTGCCGGGCGCGTCATGCCTTCCGTGGTCATGGTAGCTGTCATCGAGCAGGCGAAGGGCGATGGCAGTAGTAACCGCGTCTGGCTTGTCCCTGGCGTCCAGACGAACCTTGCGACCGCCATCCTGACCCGGTATCGCGCCTGGCAGGCCGGGTGGGCGCAGGCCGACCGCGAACGCGAATGGGTGACGATGGGCGCGGGATTCCTGATCGGTGACGGCCGCCATGTGGCGACCGCCGGGCATGTCCTTAGCGGCACCGAGGCGGTGCGCGTCAAGCTGGCATCGGGAGAATGGCGGCAGGCCCGCGTGGCCGGGGTTGATCCATCGCTGGACGTGGCCTTGCTGCGCATCGAGGGCGAGCTGGGCCGGCCGGTGACGCCAGCGCCTGCCATGCCCCGGCAGGGGCAGGCCATAGCGGCTGTGGGCGCGCCCAACGGCTTGTGTCAAGAGGAACCCAAATTTCCCCACCCATGGGAATCGAATTTTCCCCACCCGGGTTGAGAATCAGGACTCGGTCGCTTCTGCAGCGCGTACCAGACCGGCCTTCAGTTTCT
>Ga0308414_1000528_pt1 | contig 24265 bp, 17 predicted proteins | sample HotsprSampleOS50_FD_205667 | JGI IMG/M metagenome (GOLD analysis project Ga0308414, IMG submission 205667) | Hot spring phototrophic mat microbial communities from Octopus Spring, Yellowstone National Park, Wyoming, United States - 20090730_OS50 ...
ATGGCTCTCAATAGAAAAAATAAGCTCAGTTTTAGACTTGTCGGTTGAAAAATACGATTCTGACTAAAAGTATTTTTTAATAGCCTCTTCTATGCGACAGCCACCGAAGGGATGAAATAATAAATCACAAATGAAAACAAGATTTATCAAAACAAAAAGATTATGATTTTCAGAGATAAAAATTGCCCTGTCTTTTAATACAAGAATTATAAATTCAATATAAGTCCAAAATCAGTATATTTATTTGGCTAAAGCCTGCACCTGCTTCTAATTTTTTGGGAGCTGTCTAAAAAGTAATTTTTTTATATAAATCAGCATGAAAACATTTGATTTTACAAAAAAATGTCAGTCTTCGACGGGATCCATTAGACTTAGTGAGAGATTTATTTTGAACTAAAATCAGAGTTTATTCATAAAGTTTAAGTTTCTTTTGAACAGCACTGATTAAAACCACCGAAAATTAAAAATCATTGCTTTTTACTCGCTTCTAATCTATTTTTACCAACTTAAAATTAAAGATTAATCAAATTTCGGAGAATATATTACTATGCCAATGATGGCCAAAATGAGAAGTTTGGCTCCTGCTTTTATAATTACAGTCGGAGCTTTGTTTGTTTTATTTATGGTGATTTCTGATTCTAACGTTTTAGAAGCTATTGGGGGTCCTGTTAAATATATCGGTAAAGTAAATGGCAAAGAAATCACCTATCAGGATTTTCAATCTGCTTTTGACCGACAGGTTGAAAACCTCAAACAACAAAATGGACAAGACCCAAGCGAAGACCAATTAGACCAAACAAGAGAACAGGTTTGGGAATCCCTGATTAATCAGGCTCTAATTGATCAGTTAATTGAAAAATATAACTTAAAAGTAACCGATCAGGAAGTTAAAGATGTTATTCTTGGAGAAAACCCACCGGATTTTCTTAAACAAAATTTCATAGATTCACTTGGCAACTTTAACCGTCAGCTTTATGAACAGGCATTATTTGACCCGCAAAATAAAAATGCTTTAATTCAGGCTGAAGAATTTGTAAGACAATCAAGATTAACACAAAAACTTCAGAGCATTCTGCTTGCTTCTATAAACGTTGGCGAAGATGAGGTTAGAAGAAGATATATTGATCAATATACCAACATTGATGCTGATTATATTCTCTTCGATGTAAATTCAGTCTCTGATGCGGAAATAAAAATTACCGATGAAGACCTAAAAAATTACTATCAGAAGAATTTAAATCTTTATAAACAACTGCCTCAGCGAAAACTTAATTTTGTTTTATTTCCTAATGTTGCATCCCACGATGATACGTTGTTGGTTATTAAAAACCTTGAAAATGTTTTAAGAAGAGCAAAAGAAGATACTTCTGATTTTAAAGGCTTAGTAGAAATATATTCTGAAATCCCGTATTCAAGAGATACTCTTACAATCCAATATTTTACCTCTGACATCCTTCCACTTATTAAAAATGCTAAAGTCGGAGATTTAATAGGACCAGTTGGAACTCCACAAGGTTATACAATCTATAAATATTATGGAACAGTGCAGAGTGATCAGCAGTTTGTCAGAGCTTCTCACATTCTTATTAACCAATTCGGTTCAGATGAAAAAAATCTTGAAGAAGCAAATAAAATCTATGACAGAATAATTAAAGGAGAAAGTTTTGCAAAATTAGCAGAGCAATATTCCGCTGATCCTGGAAGTGCTAAAAATGGCGGCGATTTAAATTATTTCTCAAAAGGTATGATGGTTAAAGAGTTTGAAGAAGCATCTTTTAATGGTAAGATTAACGAAGTTCAAAAACCTGTCAAAACTTCTTTCGGCTATCATATTATTAAAGTTACAGATAAGACGAATAATAAATTTGTTGTTGAAAGAATAGTTAATCAAGTAAAACAATCCGCATCCACAAGAGACAGAATATTTAATGCGGCAAACGATTTTTCATTTCTTGCTCAGAAAAACGGATTTGAACAAGAAGCTAAGCTGATGAATTATGAAATTAAAGAAACCCCTCTTTTTTCTGAACAATCAATTTCAGTTCCGGCAATCGGACCAAATAAAAGATTAGTAACTTATTCTTTTGAAAATAGTGTAGGTACTATTAGCAGTCCATTTAAAGTTCCGATGGGATATGTGGTTGTTAAAATAGTTGAAGCTACTAAAGAAAGATTTACTCCTTTTGAAGAAGTAAAGGAATCAATGCGTCCGGCAGTTATAAGAGAAAAGAAATTTGAAAAACTCGAAAAATCTGCCAAAGAGGTCTTCAAAAAATTAAATGGTAATCTGAATAACATTAGCTCAATCAGACCTGACCTCCAAGTAATGAATACAGGTCCATTTACACCTAACGGAAATATTCCTAACTTGGGAAGAGATTATTTATTCATCAATAAAGCCTTAGAGTCAGAAATTGGAAAAATTCAGCCACCATTTAAGGGTATGCGAGGTTGGTATATTATGAGTGTCAAATCAAGAACTGATTTTGACAAAAATAACTTCGAAGCACAAGCTTCTTTATTAAAGAATCAAATCTTAAACGAGAAAAAAGGGAGATTCTTTAATGAGCTTCTTACAAAGCTAAAGGATGATGCTGATATTGTTGACAACCGTCATATGTTTTTTGGTTGGTAAAATCATTTTTTATTTAATTGTTTGATATGTCGAAGTCTAAAAACTTATTTTTATTTCTACTGATATTTTTATTTAATAATTATTTTGCTCAATCTAAAGGCGAAGGATTCAGCTTAAACTTGGGCTTAGGATTGATTTCTTCTTCTAAAATTTTCCCCAATCCTAATTCCTCTGATTTAATTCAAAGAAATAAATCTTTTGAAATAGAAAATATTCTCTCACCAACTTTGGAAATAAAATATAATTTTAATGACGAAGTTTCAGTTGGTTTATCTGGCGAATATGCAATGAAAATGAAAAAGGGAAATTTTGTTTCTGCTTTATCCGGAAGTCAAATTGTCGAACTTGAATCAGAAGATGGATATGTTTTTATACCTATTGAATTATCAGTATATCAAACCTTGCCCTTTTCAACTGAAAATTTTAAGTTTATTATTGGTGGTGGATTAGGATATTATATGGCAAGTTTAAAACGAAATTTAGGGGACACAAAAATTTCAACAGTCGAATCTTTACCAGTTTTTGGAATACAGGTTTCTGCTTCAGTTGAATATAAATTATTAGACAAATTAGGAATATACCTTCAGACAAAATATCGTGCTCCTGAAATAAAAGTTACAAGCCGATATGAAAAGAATATAATTCAATATAAAGGTAAAACCATAACAATTCTTCAAAACACTTTTGATTCTAAAATAAGTGTCAATGGAGTTGTTTTATTGGTGGGATTGAATTACAATTTTGATTGACTTTGGCTCAGTTATAATTTAAGTTTGATGCCTGATTTTTAAATTTCGTAAACAGTAACAATTTACAGGAAATATGAAAGAATATAGATTTCGTTTGATTATCATTATCGCTGCAGTAGCTCTGAGCATTTATTTGCTCTATCCTACTTATGTGGATTATCAAAACAATAAAAAAATTGAATCCGTTCTTCAATCCAAAAAAGAAGAACTCAAGCAATCTCAGTTAAGCAAATCTGAGATTGAAGAACTTCTGGTTATCATCGAAGACAGCCTGAAGCAAGCTGATCCCTCAATTGTTGAAAATAGATTGAAACGCTTGAAATTAGGATTGGATCTTCAAGGCGGTATGCGAGTGGTTCTCGAAGTAAATACTGCAAAATTATTGGAGAAACTTGCCAACAATCCTGATAAAACTTTTGTATCATTACTTGAAGAATCTTTCAGGGAATCAGAAACTACTGATGAATCAATAGTGGATGTTTTAGCAAGAAAATTACAATCAAAAGGAATAAGGCTTAGCAGATATTTTGGAAATATCAGGCAGGACGATGCAGAAATTATTTCCAAATTAAAAAGTGATGCTGATGATGCTGTAACTCGTGCAATTGAAATTATAAGGAACCGTGTTGACCAATACGGAGTGTCAGAACCTTCTATTCAAAGACAAGGAGCCAGAAGAGTTATTGTTGAATTACCGGGCGTTGCAAAAGAAGAAGAAGCAAAACAATTATTACAAGGTACTGCTTTACTTGAATTTCGTTTAGTTAAAGAACCTGATTTTACTTATCAAATTATGGATAGAATTGATAAAAAGTTAGCCGCAGTTCTTTCGGGTAATGACTCATTGTTAGCAAGTTTTAATACAGATAATCAGAAAACAGATACCACTAAATCAAATGATACTTCTGCTGTTTCTGATAACACAAATAAACAATTAACAGAAGAAGAATTCCGTAAACAACATCCTTTCTTTTCGGCAGCATTATTAGACCCTCAAGGCCGCTCCGCTGATGCTTTTGTCAAAGAGGATGATAGAAATAAAATTTTGAGATGGCTTTCTTTACCAGAAATTCAAAAAGAAATACCTGATAACGTCGAATTTGTGTTTTCAGCTAAATCAATCACTACAACTGAAGATGGTAAAAAAGTTTATATGATGTATCTGGTTAATAAACAACCAGAATTAACAGGTGGAGTTATTACGGATGCAGTTGCTACTTTAGACCCAAATACTTCTGCTCCAATAGTTAATATGGAGATGGATTCTGAAGGTGCTGTAGAATGGGCGAGAATTACAGGAGCTAATATTAACAAAAGAATTGCAATAATGTTAGATGGAAAGGTCTTTTCAGCTCCAGTTGTTAGGAATAAAATTACAGGCGGACGTTCTCAGATTGAAGGTATGGAAAATCTTGATGAAGCTAAACTTTTAGAAATTGTTCTTAAAGCAGGTGCACTCCCTGCTCCGGTTGATATTATCGAAGAAAGAATCGTCGGTCCTTCGTTGGGTCAGGATTCAGTCTCAGGTGGCTTAAACTCAGCTTTATTAGGTTATCTGGCTGTTGCCTTATTTATGATTTTGTATTATAGAAAATCCGGTACTATAGCAGCTTTGGTTTTAGTTATTACAATTCTTTTCGTACTTGGTGTCCTTGCAGGTTTCAAAGCAACTTTAACTTTACCGGGTATTGCTGGAATAGTTCTGACAATTGGTATGGCTGTGGATGCAAACGTATTGATTTTTGAAAGAATGAGAGAAGAACTTGCAACAGGAAAAACAATGAAAGCCTCCGTTGAAAGCGGTTTTACAAAGGCGATGTCTGCAATTATTGACTCTAATATTACAACATTCTTTACTGGAATAATATTATATCAATTTGGAACCGGACCCGTTCAAGGTTTTGCTCTAACACTTATGATTGGAATTGCCTCTACTTTATTTAGCGCACTTGTTATTTCAAGATTAATCTTTGATTACTTAGCATCAAAAGGTGCTAAAATTTCAATTGGATAGTTTTTATAGAATTTAATTAATAGGAGTTTAAGAATTAATGAGAATCTTTAGTAATCTAAATGTTAATTGGATGGGAATGAGGAAAACTTTCTATATCGTTTCCCTTGCAATATTTTTATTAGGAATGCTTAGTATCGTTTTAAGAGGATTGGTCTTTGGTATTGACTTTAAAGGCGGTAGTGAAATTGTCCTTCAATTTGAAAAAGCAGTCGAAATAGGTGAAATTCGAGATTACCTTGCCAACGTTGAATTAGGTGCTGTCGAAGTAAGAACTTTCGGGGGCGAAACAGGTGTTCTTGTAAGAACAGAATTGCAGGAAATCCCTAAAACTGTTTATCCTAAAGTAGTTGAAAGAATTAAAGATAATATTTTATCAATTATTCCTGGACTCGAATTTCAAGTGGTTGATTCTTCTTCTAATTCTATTACTTTTTCTTTTTCCTCTCCGGATACCACAAATATTTTGATTAAGGAACTTTTTGACAGAGGTTTCCAAACAGGCAGAGTATCAGCAGAGTTGGACAATACTCAAATGCTCGTCAGAGTGGGAATTGCTGAATGGATTAAAGAAGTTCTTAGAGAAAAAATTCAGAATAATTCTTTTGAGGTATTGAAGGAAGATAGGGTCGGTCCTAAAATAGGTGATGAGTTAAAAAGAGATGCTATAATTGCTGTTTTGCTTTCATTGGTGGTTATTCTTATTTACTTGGGATTTAGATTTAAGTTTGTGTTTGCCTCAGGAGCGGTTGTTGCACTTTTTCACGATGTTCTAATAACAGTTGGCTTATATTCAATCCTTTATGGAGTTATCCCCGGATTAAACCTTGAAATTGATTTACCTGTTGTTGCCGCTTTCTTAACTTTGGTCGGTTATTCAATCAATGATACTGTTATTGTGTTTGACAGAATAAGAGAGAATATGAAAATTCATAAAACACTTGATTTAGAAATACTAATTAACAAAAGCATAAATCAAACAATGAGCAGAACTGTAATTACGGGTTTCACAACTCTTTTAGCAGTAATTGTTTTGTTATTTTTAGGCGGTGATGTACTTCGTGCTTTCTCATTTACACTCTTTTTTGGAATTATTGTCGGAACATATTCATCAATTTTTGTTGCTTCTGCTTTGGTATTAGATTATTCCCATAAAACAAAAAAGAAAATACAATTCTAAAGAAATCTGAAATCTCTTTAAGAAATTATCATCTTTTTTGAAAAAAGTTTTTATAAAGATGTAGGGGACGGGCTTGCCCGTCCCTAATGTGGCAGTCGCATAAATACATTTTTGTCAACTGAACTTGATTCAGGTTCTCCCTTTTTTTGAAAATTCAGACATTAGCTTCCAATCTCGAAAGCATTCGGGACTGAATGACATCTATGCGACAGCCACCTTTGGGGTGTGTTGCATAAGTATTGACGTCACCCTGAATTTGTTTCAAGGTCTCAATATTTGAAAAATTTAAATGCCGAAATAAATTCGGCAGGACAAATTGAACTTATGCAACAGACCCTTTGTATAGGGGGGTTTGGGGGTGAGGCTCAAGAAAAGCCGAGCAGAAATTGCATTCCATCCCGAATCCTCTTGATATAGCAATGATTTCTACACAACAATCAACATCGTTATTTGATTGAAAATATTTTCATTGACTCCGAAGGAGTCAAATATTGGTAGAAAAAAATCAATATTATAATCAAAGGGGCGTAGCCCTATTATCTTAGTAGCAATATAGCCAAATAAATATTCATAGGAGCGTTAGCCCTGAAATCTTTTCTAATGATGTCATAAAAACGAATAATTACCATTGTAGCTGAATTTATTTCAGGGCTACACCACAATTTTTTATTGCACAGATTGATAATCAGTGCTACAATTCTAAAAGTCCTCTCCTTTGGAGAGGGGGTTTGGGGGTGAGGCAAATGCTTTTAGCAAAGGAATTACATCTATGCAAAAATCACTATCGTGATGTAATTGAAAATATTTTTAATAACTTCTAAGGATTCAAATATTAATTGAATGATAATATTTGGACAAAACCATAATAAATAAAAACATTTCTCAAAAAAAGACATTATTATATTTCTTCTGTAATATTTTTTTAATTTTAAATTTGATCTTATTATCTATAAAGTTAAGTTGGTATAGTTATTTGGAAAAATTTACAGGTAATAATTGCCTATAGACTATGAACAGGAAAATTTTACTTAATATTTATTTGTTTTTTACGATAATCTTTTGGTATAAATTTTTATAATATTATTCCAAATAATTAAAAAGGAATTAAATGGGTCAACAACAACTGTTACTGATAATTTTAGGAATGATCATCGTTGGAATAGCAGTGATGTTGGCAATAAATATTTATAAACAAAAGTCAGTTGAAAATAAAACAGATGTAATATTAAACGAAACTCAGTACTTGGCTTTTCTTGCAGTTCAGTATTATAAAAAAGCAAAAACTTTTGGTGGTGGCGAATATAATTATCAAGGTTGGTCTATCCCAGCAGAATTTGATACAACTAATAATGGGTTTTATAGTGTTCAGATAACTCCACCAAATATTTGTGAAATAACCGGAATAAGTAATGAAAATGTTACCGGAGGAGATATTATAAAAGTGATTATTACTCTTAATGGCTCTGATATGCAAACTCAAATAATTAACTAATTCATTAACAATCAAAAAGGAGAACTCTTATGGGTCAACAACAATTGCTTTTAATCGTGCTTGGTGTTATCATAGTTGGTATTGCAGTAGTAGTAGGTATCAACTTATTTAATACCAGTGCTGAAGAATCAACAAAAGATACAATAGTATCTGAAGGAACTAATCTTGGTGCTTTAGCACAGCAGTTCTACAAAAAACCTGTTGAAATGGGTGGCGGTGGCGGAGACTTCAAGGACTTTAAAATCCCGGCTAACTTAGATACAACTGTTTCTGCCATCTGGACCGCTGGTACTGGAAATACAACTTCAATCAAATTTACAGGAACTCCAAGGGAATACACCGGTTGGACTGTTGAAGTAACAGTTACAAGTACGGGAATTAAAGCAGAAGTTAAATAAAATTCTTTTGTAAAAAAGGCTGGTTTTTAACCAGCCTTTTTTTATTTTAAATAAGAATTTTTAAATTTATAAATATGATTGAAGTTAAATTTATCGGTCAAGCGACTAATGGTCAACAAATTAGTGGTACTATAGTTGCCACAAATCCTTCCGAAGTTAAGAAGAAACTTTCTGAATTAGCTGCAAAAAAAAATATTCGTATAATAAAAAAAGAAAAAAAACGTACTTTTTTATTTAAAGCAAAAAAAGGAAATGAAAAACCAATTGCTGGCGAACAAAGAGCATTTAATAAAAAAGAAGTCGAAGATGCTCTTACACGTTTGGGTTATAAGGTACTTTCTGTAAATCCTAAACTTTTTGATTTTCAGTTTAAACCACCAACTGCAGATATAGTTACTTTCGTAAAAATTAGTGCAGAACTTTTAGAACAAAAATTGGCATATCAGGAAATTCTTACTTTACTAATTAATGATACTCAAAATCAAACCTTAAAAACTGCTCTTAAGGAAATTAATAATGAGCTAAAAAAAGGAGCAGATAGTCAGCAGACTTTCTTACGATTTCAACATATTTTTGGTAAGTTTGCTGCTTATATGCTTGGTTTAGCTTCCAAAAGTGGTAATATGGTTGAAATTTATAAAGCAACGGCTAAATTTCTTGAAAGAAGACAAGAATTCAAAAAGAATCTTAAAAGTGCTTTAATTACTCCTTTAGTAACATTATTTGTATTATTTATAGCTGTATTATTCTATGTGGGCTATATTTTTCCTGAAACTGCTCGATTATTCATTAGATTTGGTGTTGAATTACCACCAATGACTGCGGCTACTCTTAAAATAAGTGATTTTTTAGTAGAAAATCCCTATTTATTAGTGGCTCTTGTTCTCGGTCCACCAATTGCTCTAATTCAATTTGGAAGAACTAAAAAAGGAAGATACCTATTGGATAAATGGATGCTTAAAATTCCTGTTATGGGTACATTGATCCATAAAACGCTTATTGAAGTATTTTGCAGAGTGTTTTATACTTTATACAGTGGTTCGGCTGAAAGTATTGAACCAATCAGAATTGCAGCAGAAGCAACTGGCAATGTTTATTTTGAAGATAGAATTAAAAATGTTGCTATTCCTTTGATGATAAAAAAAGGAGTGGGAGTTACTGATGCATTCGAGGCTTCAGGTGTTTTCACAGAAACTGCAATTGCAAGATTTCATAGTGGTGAAGAATCAGGTACCATTAAAAATACTGCTTTACAGCTTGCAAATTATTATGAAACAGAAACGGTTTTTAGATTAAAAAATATAATAGAAATTATACAAGTTGCAATTGCAATGATTATTATGATAGTTATGATAGCCTTAACAATTGTATCCGCAGAAACAGCTACGGTTCGACCTAAAACACCTACAATTGGTAATTTATTAACAAAATTCAGTGATTTAATATGAGCTTTGAAAATCTTGAAATGACCGATAAAATCGGTTACATTCTTTATAAAAAAGGTCTTGTTGATGCTCAGATACTTGAGAAAGCATTAAATAGTAAAATTCAGGACTTCAATAAGAACAGAAGAAACTTAGCTCAGATTTTAGTGCAGGAATATGGTTTTGATCACGATACCATCTTTAAAGAAGTAGCAACTTTATATGCCTTCAGAGAATTTACTGAAAGAGTTGAGGATATTCCCGAAAAAATTCTTGAATTTATTAAGAATACAATCAATAATGCTGATTCAGAAATCAAAAATCTGATGTTAGATAATTCAATTATTCCTTATAAATTTGATGAAAAAAGTAAAGATAAACTGTTCTTCTTTGCTATTGACCCTACAAATAAACTAATCCCTAAAATTGCTTTTGGGCTTGGTTCTAAAAAATATGAAATTGTTTTTATCAAGAAAAAAGATTACGACAAACTAATTAAACTAATCATAACTCCCGAAAACGAATATTTAAAAGCGCTACAATCCAGCAGTGAAGAACTCAACATAGATGTTAGAGATGAATCTTCTTTGGATGAACAAGAGTTAGATGCAGAAATAAATAAAAGTGCTTTAATTAATTTGGTTGAAGCTGCTTTAATCGAAGGAGTAAGAAAAGGTGCAAGTGATATTCATTTTATCCCTCGAGCAGGAAACAAAACAGAGATTATGTTCAGAATAGATGGTATTTTACAAACCTGGCACGTTCAGGAGAATACCTTGCCTGAGGCAGTTGCTGCTGTTGTTAAAGACCGCTCTAAAGGTATGGATCGTTTTGAAAGAGAAATGGCTCAAGATGGATTTATTCAAAGAGAAATTGACAAACACATTATCCGATATCGTGTTTCTGTTTTACCAATGGTTGGTACTGAATTAAAAAATAAGTTTGAAAGTATTGTTATAAGAATTCTCGATGACAGAAAAGTTATAAAAGACTTAGACAAACTTGGCTTAATTGGTTACGCAAAAGATGCTTTTGTTAAAGCAATCAATGAACCTCAAGGAATGGTAATTCTAACAGGACCGACAGGAAGTGGAAAAAGTACAACTTTAGTTGCTGCATTATATCAGGTGATTTCTCCTGAAGTTAATGTTCTAACTGTCGAAGATCCTGTTGAGTATGTTATTGAAGGAGCCAGACAATTAAAAATAGGCTTTAAAATGAATTTTGAACAAGCAATTCGTGCTATTTTGAGACACGACCCCGATATTGTATTAGTTGGAGAAATGAGAGATAAAGAAACTGCAGAAACAGCCATTAAGTTAGCAAATACAGGACACCTTACTTTTTCTACTTTACATACGAATGATGCTCCAAGCGCTGTTTCCAGATTATATAAAATGGGTATTGAACCATTTTTAATCGCCTATGCTATTAATTTAATTGTAGCACAAAGATTGATAAGAAGATTATGTGAAAAATGTAAACAGAAAGTAAAAGAAATTGATTCTAATCTCGCTAAAGCTCTTGGTATTAATGTTGATGAATGGAAAAAATATACAATTTATAAAGCAGTTGGTTGCCCTGATTGTAATAACACTGGATATAAGGGAAGACTTGCAATTCACGAAGCACTTTATTTTACTAAAGAAATTAGGCAGATTATTGTAAGTTCAGGTGTTGAAGTGGATGAAGAAAAAATCAGACAACAATCAAAAAAAGATGGAACTTTAAATTTAAGAGAGTCCGGATTAGAAAAAGTCAAACAAGGTTTGACATCTTTTGAAGAAGTAATAGCCAATACATCAGAGCAATAAAAAAATATGTTAAATAAAGCAAAAGATATCCTTAAAAATTTTTGTGATACGATTCCAAAAAGCATATTTGGTGCTGAACGTGTTCATTATATTCTTAATAATGTCTCAAATCTTTCTGAAAATGAGAAATTACTTTTAAGGGATTCTTTTAATAATTTCCTTGTTGAGATGCAAAAAGCAGAAGTATCGGATATCGAAATTGGCGGACACGGAAACAACGAATATGTTTGGATTAGAATTCACGGAATTAAGAAAAGAGCCAATGATGCCCCAAAATTTTCTAATGAAGAAGCTGCTACTTTAATTGCATCTTTATTATCAGAAAATCAAAAGAAGTTTTTATGGGATAACAAAAATCTGGATTTTAGCTACAGTTTTTTCGATGAAAAGAATAAAACCTCATATAGATTTCGTTCCGATGCTTTTTTTGACCTTGATACTTTGTCTCTTAATTTGAGAGCAATTAATCAGTTCATCAGACCTATTGAGTCTCTTGAATTTCATCCTAATGCTCTCAGAACAATGAGTCATTCTTATATAAAATTCGGTCTTTCTCTTATTACTGGTATTACAGGTTCAGGAAAATCAACTACTTTGGATTCAATTGTAGATTATCATAATAAATTTGACCCTTGTCATATTATTATTATTGCTTCACCGATAGAATTTGTTCATAAATCTAATGTCGCTTTGATAAAGCATCGCGAAGTTGGTAGAGATGTAATGTCATTTAAAGAAGGAATTATTCAATCACTTAGACAAGACCCGGATATAATCATTGTGGGAGAAATGCGAGACCCTCAGACAATTATGGCTGCTTTAGAAGTTACTGATACCGGACATAAAGTTTTTTCTACTCTTCACACTTCTTCAGCCGTTGAATCTATTGACAGAATTATCGCAGAAGTTAATCCGAGTGAACAGGAGAGAGTCAGAAATAGACTGGCAGATGTTTTAATTTCTGTAGTCTCTCAAAAACTTGTTCCAAGTTTGGACGGTAAAAGAGTTTTGGCAAAAGAAGTTCTTATTGTTACTCCAAGTGTAAGAGCCGCAATTAAGAATAATAATACAAGTGAAATTTATATGATGATTAACCAAGGCGGTCCGCAGGGTATGATTACTCTTGAACAGGATTTGAAGCGCTTATATTTAGAGAAAAAAATTAGTTTAGAAACAGCTATATCTTATGCAAATAATAAAACTCGAATCAATCAAATTTTAGCAGCTTAAAAGATGAAACCAATTGCATTTTTATTCTGTGAGGGTACTGAAGCAAAAATAGCCGTAATCAATCGGGATAAAAGCGGAGTAATAAATGTATTAGGTGTAAGTTCATCTTTTGTAGAAAGAACTTTAAGCTCTGATAATAAACTCCCAAGTTTCCCTTTAAATGATTCTGGAGTTGAATTTGAAGAATCAACCTATGAAACTGTAAATACTGAAAATGATGAAAGTAATGTTAAAGTAATTTCTCTTGCTACTGCCATTTTACAATCTGGTGTTAAAAAGATAGAATATGTGCCAATACTAACAGAACCAAATCTAATTTATCATATTTATGAAGGGGATATTTACGAGAAAAAGCAGGATAATTTAGATACTTTAATTGATGAAATTTCTAAATCCAAAAATATAGTTGCTCAAAAAGGCTCTGTTGATTATGTAGAAATATATGATGATCGTCTTTTAGCCACTGTAATTGATGGAGAGGTTGAATGTTTACCAATGATCAAAGCATTAGCTCGTTATGTTGGTAAAGATCAACCCAGAATCACTGTTCTTAAAAGTGCTGAAATATCGCTGGCTTATTATGTCTCTAAAATTAAAAAGTTTGCAGAAGAAGAATATTCAATAATTGTATATGTTGGTAAAGAACATAGTAAACTTATTTTTCTAAAAGGTAATCAAATAAATCATATAGGTTCAACACTTGATGTAGGAACAAGTAATATTCATACCTATGATGTTTATTTTCCGAAAATCCTCTTAGAAATGGAAACAGGGAATATCCCTGTAATAAATAATATTATTGTCTGTGGCGAAGATATCTCAGAAAATCTTATCCTTTCATTCTATGGTACTTTCCCTGAGGCTCATATTAGCCGATTAGATTTTGATTCATTTAATTTATCTTCATTAAATGAAAATGAACAGGCTTTGATTTCTACCTATTCGATTCCTCTATCTGCTGCAAAAGATTACTATGATACTTTAGATAAAAAATATTCCGGAATAAATTTATTACCTAAACAAATTATTGAAGAACGGAAGTTCTTTCAATTCTCTTGGCATAGTCTTGCAATCTTACCATTATTATTTCTGGTAACAGTTTATTTTACAGTAAAAATTCTCGAACGCAGGAATGAATTAGATGTAATTTCTAAAAACATTATAGAAAAGGAAGAAATTATTAGGAATAATCAGACAATAATTGATCAAATTCAAATGCTCGAAACAAGAATTGGAAATTTTGGAGTAATTACTTCAAAATTAGATACTTTGGCAGTTGGTCGTGGTTTACTAACTGCAGTAGCAGGAAGAATTTCAGATTTTACAGCCTCAAAAAAAAATTTATGGATTACTAAAATTGTATGGAACGATGGCAAAATTTTTGACGTCGAGGGGTTTAGTCTTTCAAGAAATTCTATTACAGATTTTGTGAATACAATCGTGGGCAGTTCATTAAAAAATATTACAAATGAAATTTTAAGAGATAAAAGAATTTATCGTTTCAATTTAACTATTGATATTTCTAATTATTTACGAAACAATGAATAAAAAATTAAGAAGCACTTTAATACTTTTGGCTCTTCTTATTCTGATAATAGCAGTATCAGTTGGATATTATACTTTTATCTTGGGAAAAGATTTAGAAGAAAAACAAAATAAACTTAAAGAACTTAGCGAGCAAATTCTTGATGAAGCCGATTTGAATTTGAGATTGGAAACTCTGAAAAAAAAATCTTTAGAAATAGATTCTATCTTATCAAACAAAAAGTTCTTTGTTTATTCTGAGTTATCTCCTGTATCGTTTTTTCAGTTTACTAATAAACTTGCTCAATCTTTTTCATCAGAATCGCAGATTAATGTGGAATATTTGGATCAAAAATCCGAAGGTGAATTCCAAACATATAATTATAAAGTTAATGGTTATGGATTATTTGATGAGGTTTTTAGTTTTTTAAGCTCTATTGAAAAAAGTAAATCTTTGAAAAAAATTAAATCCTTTACTATTGGAACTACAGTTCAGGTTGATAAAAAAGGAATTCCGGTTTATTATACTAATTTTGACCTTGAGGTAAAATCATATTTTACCAGCGATAAGAGTTTTGCTCCTTCAAAAGAATTGATTGATAGCATAGAGAAAAAATATTTATATAATTTCCTTTACCCTCTTATAAGAACCGAAATTCCTCCAAATGTTTACGATCTGTTAGATGTTCAGGATGCCAGATTATTAGCCCTGCTTCCTGATGGAGCTTTCATTTCGGATAATAAGGGAAATACTTATTTATTGTCTGAAGGTGAAGAAGTATATTTGGGCTATCTGACAAAAATTGATTATAAAAATAATATGGTTAGTTTTGTCTTGAATAAAGGTGGTATTATTGAAAAAGTAACTCTCTTTTTAGAAACAAATGATTCAATTAAGAATAAGAAAGAGAAGTAAAATGAAAACATTAAAATTTTTAATACTAATTCTCTTTAGTCTAAATTTTATTTTGATTGCTCAAAAAAAGGTTGAAGATCAATTTAAAACTTATAGAAATCCCGATGAGTTAATCACTCTCTCTGAATCTATTCCATTTAATAAAGCTGTTGAGTTGCTAAGCAGAATAAGTGAGAGCGTTACAGGCAGGAAAATTATAAGTATGATAGATATTGAAGAGCCAATCGGAATTCAATTAGATTTAATCCCTTATGAAAAAGCACTTGCAATCATTACTCAATTCAAAGGACTTGTGTTTGAAGAAAGACCCGATGTTATAGTTATTAAAAAACCTTCCGAATTTGATGTAAAAACTTCGCCAGATTATGTTTCATTCAACACACGTGAAGTTAAAATTTCAGCTCTTTTCTTTGAGATGGATGTAGGAGAATCGAAAAGAAAAGGAATTGATTGGAAATTTCTACTTTCAGGTAGGGGTTTTTCAGTCGGTCCGCTTTTAAGAACTCAACCTGAAACTCAACAACAAACCGGTGGCACAGGTCAATCTAAGCCTGCTCAATTAGAAATTGAAGGTTTAGGTACTTTTACATCCGGAAGTGTTAAGGGCGATGCAACTGCGATTTTCAGAATGTTTGAAGAAGAAAATCTGGGTGAAATAATTGCAAATCCATCCATCTCAGTGCGTGACAGAAATCTTGGAAAAATTCAGGTTGGTTCTGATTTCTCAGTAAGAACGAGAGATTTTGCTGGCAATACAATTGAAAGATTTTTCCCAACCGGAACAATAATCGAAGTAATCCCTTATGTATTTAATGAAAACTCAGTGGATTACATTTTATTGAAAATTAAAGTTGAAAGAAGTTCTTTTAATACTAATGAACTTACAACCGAAATAAGAAAAACAAGCGCAGAAACTCAGGCAATTCTTTTAGATGGCGAAGAAACTGTTATTGGAGGTTTATTCATTACTGAGGAGTCAAAAGTTAGAAACGGAATTCCTATACTCAAAGATTTACCTTGGTGGGTTTTGGGGATAAGATATCTTGCAGGAAGTGATGAGATAATTCAAAGAAAGAAAGAGTTAGTGATTTTATTGAAAGCTGAATTATTGGAAAGTCTGGATTCAAGATTTAATTCACCTCAAATTTCTTTTCCTTTAAAGGAAGAGATTATTAAACGAAATAATATTCTTAAGGATGCAAAAAACTATAGAAATAATTCTTCATCGGAGGTAAAATGATGACACTCGAATCAATTCTTGTCGTGGATGATGATATAAATCTTTGTAAAATTCTAACAGATGAACTGTCAGATGTAGGCTATAAAACTCACTTTTTAACAGGTGGTAATGAAGCTATTGAATACTTAAATAAAAATACAGTTGATTTGTTATTACTTGATTTGAATATGCCAGGTGTAGATGGTTTTGATGTTTTACAAGAACTATCAAAAAAAGAAAAAAAACCAAAAGTTATTGTTCTTACTGCTTATGCAGACGTCAAAAGTGCAATTGAATCTGCTAAGCTGGGGGCAAATGATTTTTTGAGTAAACCTTACGATTTTGATGAACTTTTGATTACAATTAGAAAAGTTTTGCAAAGCGATTAGTCTTTATGAACTATGAAAATAAATTATCGAATTGTAATTATTAACTTCATCGTAGTTCTATTAGTTTTACCTGCAACAGCTATTTTATATTATTCCATTCTTTCTGACTCTCTTATTTCTTTACAAAAAAAGAGTCTAAGTGTATCATTAAATAATTTCATAAGTAATCTTCAATCCTATAGCCAGCAATTAGATAATTCCTTTTATCTTTTTTATAGAAAATCAAAGGATTTTAATAATATTGAAGTAAATAAACTTGATTTTGTATTTAGGGTAGATGGTGAGTTTCTCACTCCGATTTTTAGATCTGAAATACTCAAATTACCGGATGAACAGTTAACTGTCAATAAATTAAAATCCTCCTTGAGTAATTTGTATATTAAGAAAGCAGAAATTGATGGTAAAACTTTTTATTATGGGACAGTGGTTGACCTGAATTTCCTGAATTCAATATCTCAAAAAATTAATGCAGACGTTGTTTTATTCTCAGATAAAGTAATAATTGATGTATCAAACCCTCAACAAAATCAGGAATTATTTTTTCTTTTTCTTAATGCTGTCATAGAACTTTATGATGAAAACAAATATAATATCTTCTCCGAAGAGAGCAATTCCGCAAATATTTTAGCAACACTTTATAAACCTTTTGACCTTGATAATTCAGTCAGTAACTTATCTTTTCTTATTTTCAATAAGTTAGAAGAATATTTACAACTAAAAGATAGTCTGAAAAATATATTGATAGTTATCGGGACCGCCGGAATAATCTTGTCTGTTTTACTATCTTATATTTTTACTATTAGAATCCGAAAACAAATAAATCAACTATCATCTGCTACTTTATCAATCAGAGAAGGAGATTTTAATGTTAAAGTAGCTATGAAAGGTAATGATGAGTTAACTCATCTTGGAGAGACTTTTAATTTGATGGTTGATAAACTTCGAAAGAATAATAAAATACTCAGTGATTATTCTGATTTTATTACTCTGTTAAATCAAAAATCGTCTTCTAAAGAAATCGCAGAAGTTGCTTTAAATAAAATAATTTCAACTTGTAATTTTTCAATAGGAGCTATTTATCTTGTTGATGAAAACAATAATATAAAAATCATTTCTGCTTGGGGAATTAATGCAGATAATATTTATATAAATGATAAAACACTTTTCAACGAGGTAATTGAAAAGAAAAATAAATTAATCCTGAATTTCGATTCAAATATCCCTTCAATCAAAACAGGACTACTTGACATTAAACTAAATCATCTTATTCTTCAACCAATAATTTATTCTGATAAAGTTGTTGCAATTTTAGAACTTGTATCACAATTCCCAATTAATGAAGATACTCTTGATTATCTCGAAAAAATTCAAGACCAGTTAGCTATAGGATTGATGAATGCGAGAGCAGTAAACCAATTGGAAACTTATGTCGAAGAACTTAAAAAACTCAATGAAGAATTAAAAAACCGCAATATTCAGATAGTTCAACAGAATGAAATGTTGATTAAACTTTCTGAAGCACTTCAAAATCAGGCGAAAGAACTTTCGATTCAAAAGGAGAGAGCTGAAGAGTCTACTAAATTAAAATCACAATTTTTAGCAAGGATTTCTCACGAATTAAAAACACCGCTAAATTCTATTATAGGATTGACAGACCTTATAATTGCAAAATCTGACTTGGAAGAGCGGGATAAAGAAAGACTTAAAGTAATTCAAAGAAGCGGAAAGAGATTAATTGACCTGATTAACAACTTATTAGATTATTCAAAAATTGAGTCAGGTAAATTAAAACCGGAATTTTCTGATTTTTTATTAAATGAATTTGTGAATGATATAGTTCTCGAAATGGAACCGCTCGTCAGTCAAAAAAAACTCAAGCTAATCATAAATAAAAAATTTAATCCCGAATTAAGAATTTACTCTGATAAAGAAAAATTATCACAGGTTTTAATTAACCTTCTTGGCAATGCTATTAAGTTTACTCCTGATGGATTTATTGAGTTTACAATAATTGAGGAAAATAATGACCTTTTAAAATTTATTGTATCAGATACTGGTATCGGAATTGCAGATCCTGATAAAGAAATTATTTTTGAAGAATTCAGACAAGCAGATGGGTCTTCTTCCAGAAAATATGGTGGAACAGGTTTAGGTCTTTCTATTTCTAAAAAAATTATTGAATTACTTGGAGGTAGTATTTGGTTTGAAAGTAAATTGAATGTTGGAACAAAGTTTTTCATTCAATTGCCGTTAAAAAATATCTCTTCAGAAATTACATCTTCTTTGAATATTAAAAATATTTTTAACTCAGATGCTGAGAATAATAATTTAATCTTAGTTATTGATGATGATTCAGATTCATTATTTACACTAACAGAAATATTAAATTCTTATGGCTTCAGAACTACGGTTGCAAGAAGTGGTTTTGAGGCTTTAAAGATATTAGAGAATGTGTTACCTGATCTTGTTCTTTTAGATATAATGATGCCTGAGATGGATGGTTTTCAAACAATCAAAAAAATTAAATCTATTGAGCGGCTAAAGTCTGTTAAAATATTTGCCGTTACTGCAAAAGCAATGGAAAATGCAAGAGATGTTATAACTAATTCTGGTTTTGATGATTGTGTCTTTAAACCAGTTAATCCCGTAGAGCTTATTCATAAAATATTAAAACACCTAAATAAATCTATAGATTATGAAAAAAATATTAATAATAGATGACATTTCTGAAAATATCTCTTTAATCAAGGATTGTCTGGAATCAAAAGATTTTGACTTCTATCAATCTAATGATTCACTTGAGGGATTTGAAATAGCTAAAGAAATTATCCCTGATTTGATAATACTTGATATTATGATGCCTAAATATGATGGTTTTGAAATCTGTAATATGCTTGCCTCTGAACAGAGCACTGCAGAAATACCTATAATAATAATTTCTGCATTGAATAATGCTGAATCTGTTAAAAGAGGATTGGAATCAGGAGCAACAGATTTTATCTCAAAACCATTTGATTGCGTTGAATTAAAAGCTCGGGTAAATTCTGCTTTAAGAATTTCTGATAATAAAAAACTTTCAATTGAACTTGAGAGAAATAATTTTGCTGTAAAAGCTTACAGATTAGCAAATCATAAAATTAAGCAGCCACTTACTGTGCTTAAATTAGCTAATACTGCTATCAAAAAAGAATTAGAGAAAGAATTTTTAGAAATAGAATCTTTAAGGAAAAGAATTCAATATATTGATAATGCAGTAAATGAAATAAATGACATTCTTAACGATTTGGAAAGAATATTTAAGGAGGAATCTACAAGAAATTTACTTTAATTGCTTAGCAATTTTTTTATTATTTCCAAAATATTTTCAAATTCATAAGGTTTTTGAAGTGTGTGATTAATTCTTGCCTTAATTAATTCTTTACTACTAAAATTTGTTGCCCCTGAAGCCAAAATTACCGGCATATTCAATCCCATTTCTCTCAATTTAGTAACACATTTAAGACCAGAAATTTCGGGCAAATTATAGTCAATTATCAGTAAATCAACTTTTACTTCTTCATTCAATATTCTAAAAACTTCTTTTGTGTTATTTACCTTTAAAACATAAAAACCATTTGATTCAAGAAGATCTCCTAATAAATCATTCAGCATTTCTTCATCGTCGGCAAGCATAATTATTTTTTCTTTTGAGCTGAGAACTTTCTGCTCCTTTAACATCATAGCAGGGAAATAAATATGAAAAGTAGTCCCCTGATTTAGTTTACTTTCAACATCAATATAACCGTTCATTGCTTTAACAATTTGAGAAGTTACATAAAGCCCTAATCCTGAACCTGTATCTTTTTGCTTTGTAGAAAAATATGGGTCAAAAATTTTCCCAAGATTCTCCTCGTCAATTCCTGAACCGTTATCAGACACACTTATTTTAACATAATTACCTTTGTTAAGGAAAGGAAATAAGAAAATATTTGAGTCATCAACAATAATATTTTCAGCTTTGACTGAAATAATTCCATCCTGACTAATGGCTTCTTTTGCATTTACACAAAGATTTAGAAGTATTTGATAAAGCTCTGTGCTATTACCTGCTATTTTATAAAGTGAATCATCTATTGCAAAATTTATTTTTATATATTTCGGAAAAGTTTGGTTTAATACTTTTAACAATTCATTGAGAACGTTGTTAAGAAAAACAATTTCTTTTCTTTGCTGTGTCGGTTTGCCAAATGATAATATTCCTTTAGTCAGGTCTCTCGCTCGAAGTGAACAATTTTCAATATTCTCCAGAAGTTTAAAGGCATTCGGATTATCGTTTAATTTGTTTTTTAATAAGTTTATACTGCCGAAAATACTTGCTAGCAGATTGTTGAAATCGTGAGCTATTCCACTTGCAAGTTTTCCAACTGTCTCAAGCTTTTGTGCATTAGTAAGTTGAGATTCAATTGTCTTTTGATTCTGTCTTAAGTTTATCAATTCAATTCCTAATGCTAACAAACTTGAATATGATTCTAAAATTTCTACATCAGAACTTTCTAAGAATTTATCGTTTTTTGTAAATACCACGAATGCTGAAATTTTATTCTCAGAAAAAATAGGATTTATGAAAACAAAATCAGATTCAAGAAATTGATTTATTTGAAAACCAAGACTCTTCAAGTCATTCTCACTGATAAAAATATTCCTGTTAACGGAAAACCATTTTTTTATAGGTAATAAGTTTGAATTAACAATTTTTTTTAATTCCTGTAAACTAATATTATCATCATTTAGAGATATTATTTCTTGAATCTGGTTATGCTCAAGAATAAAAATAAAACTTCTGTTGTTTTTAATTCTAAAATTAAATTCTGATAAAACGGAGCTACAAAATTTTATTAAATCATTTTCTTCAAATATTCCTTTGATAATTTTATTTATCGAAGTACTTATTCGTGTCAAGTCTTTCGAATTAACTTCAATCAAAAACCCTTCATTTTCAGAATCAATAATCACTTTGGTAATTTTTATTATTTCACATTCAGATTTATTGATTTGAATTGGCTCAGAACTTTTTCTTTGAGTTAAATTATTCAGATTGATTTCGGGAAATAATTTAAAGTCCTTATTGAGGAAGTTTTTATATTTATTTTGAAAATGTTCATTTGACCAAAGTATATTTCCTTTGTGATCAACTAATATTAAGGAGTTGGAGGAATTAAGCAGTTCATTAAAATCAATAAAATTATTTTCTTGATTGTTCATCTAACTTCCATCTATCAAATGATAGGTCTTTATCTTATTATACAGAGTTTTAATGCTTATACCAAGTTGTTGAGCAGTCTTAGTCCGATCCAGATTATTTTGGTAAAGTATTTTTTGAATATACCATTTTTCCAAATCTTCAAGTGTAGTCACATAATCCGGAATGTCTTCAGAGCTATTGATAAATTTTTGTTTCGTAGCATTTCTTGGTATAACAATATCATCTGCTTTTATAATATTATTTTCAGAGAAAATTACAGCTCTCTCAATAATATGTTCAAGCTCCCGCACATTACCGGGAAAAGAGTAATTCATAAGCACTTTTAATGCTTCATCAGAGAGAGTTTTCTTTACTTTAGATTTTGACTTGATATTAAGAAAATGATCAACCAATAAAGTGATATCTTCTTTTCTTTCTCTTAGAGGGGGAATATTTAAAGTTATTACATTAAGTCTAAATAAAAGATCTTTGCGGAAATTTTTCTTTTCAGCTTCTTCCATAAGATTTCTGTTAGTAGCACAAATAATTCTTACATCAGATTTAAGATTAGTAATTCCTCCGATTCTTCTATACTCACCATTTTCAAGAAATCTTAACAACTTTGGTTGGATACTCAAACTCAATTCTCCGATTTCATCAAGAAACAAAGTCCCTCTGTTAGAGATTTCAACAAGACCTCTTTTAGTAGATTTTGCATCAGTGAAAGCACCTTTTTCATAACCGAACAACTCACTTTCCAATAGTTGATCAGGCAATGATGCACAGTTAATGGTTACGTAAGAATTATTCTTTCTATTTGAATTTTTATGAATGAACTTTGCTAAAAGTTCTTTACCTGTACCTGTTTCACCTTCAATCAAGATATTGCTATCGGATTGGGCAGCCCTCTGAGCGAGGCTTAATAATTTTATAATAGAGTCACTTTTACCAATTATTTCAATTGGACTAATTTTATCAAGTTCTTTTTGTAGTATTTCAGTTTTTTGGAGTAAGTTTTTTTGGTAGAGAGCTCTATTTACTGTTGGGATTAATTCATCTGTATAATAAAGTTTTTGAATAAAGTCGAATGCTCCTTGTTTTACGCATTGCACGGCTAATTTTAATTCAGTTTCTGCACTTAAAATTATCACTTCTATTGTTTTGTCATAATCTTTAACAAAATTTAATACTTCTTCACCTCGTAAAGTTTTTAGATTTAGATCAAGTATCAACAAATCATAATTTTTTTGTCTAATGGCAGAAATAGCTTCATTCCCGTCATAGACTATATCTGCGTTATATCCTTCTTCGACCAATAATTCTTTAACGAGATAACCAATTATTTCATCATCATCACAAATCAGTATATTAAAATTCTTTTGCATTAGAAATATTAAATTTTGTTAAAGCTATTGCAAATTTATATATTTACAAGCCATTTCAAATTATTTGTTTTAGATTGAACCTTAACAAAAATTTGAATGTTCTTGAATTCAATTGGGCGCGTAGCTCAGGGGTAGAGCATTTGCCTTTTAAGCAAAGGGTCGGTGGTTCGAGCCCACCCGCGCTCACTTCTCTAACAAATTAAAAAGTAGCACAGATTACCAATCTGTGCTACAATAAATCCAAAATTATACTAAAAATCAACTTTAATTTCTAAATCTTGCCTTTAAAATTTATATTTTGAATTTGCCCCTTACCTACTTGAAATTTTTGTTAACCTCCTCCATTCCTTTCTGCCCCCGAAACCGTCTTCAAAACATTATCCGAATTCTCGGGATAAGAAATATAAAAATTATTTCCAATTTGCTCTTAAATAAGAAATTATTGCTTCGTGGTAAGCATTTATTCTCAATTCTAAATAAATGATATAGCTTTTCTTAAAATTAAGATTGAATATTGAAAATTTCATCAAATATAAAAGATTTTAGAAATCAATGTATTAACTCAATAGAAATGTCAGTAGTTTCAACTCTTTAGAAATGTCAGTAACAAATTTATTAAATAGTTATTAAAGTATTGCATTAGGGTAACGGAAGGAGGGCGTAGCCCGACTGGAGTTA